>Ga0169931_10010216_pt1 | contig 13386 bp, 5 predicted proteins | sample Kivu_15m_20L_FD_129675 | JGI IMG/M metagenome (GOLD analysis project Ga0169931, IMG submission 129675) | Freshwater microbial communities from Lake Kivu, Western Province, Rwanda to study Microbial Dark Matter (Phase II) - Kivu_15m_20L... | ecosystem: Environmental > Aquatic > Freshwater > Lake ...
GAGTTAGCTTACATGTACGCTTATTTTTTTGTCAAAAATTGACATAAAAAAAAAATTCGAATATGTCTACTTGTTACTTTTCGAATTTTTGTTCGAAAAAAATTCGAATTTTTTGAATTAGTAGCTTTAATTCTTTTCTAATTTTTGTTCAAAAAAAATTCGAATTTTTATAAAGAGAAAGAAAATATTTTTTATAGATATTTATATAATTTTATATATTTTAAATATTTATAGATTTTTATATATTTTAAATAAAATGGATAAAATTTAAAAATTTTATATATTTTTATACATATTTATATATTTTTATATTTTTATATATTTTTCTATAAAAATTGAAAAATTTATTACTTAAATAACTAGAATAACTTGAATATATATAATATGCGATTATATGTCAACTAATTTGTTAAAGTTAGAAATTATAAATGATACGAGCATAAAAATAAAGTGGGATTTTCCGAATTATTTTAATATATTAAATGGAAAGTTATATTTATCGTATCCATCAATACAAGAGAATACAGAAGAATGTTGGACAAATTCAATTTTGCAGATGCTAGATAATTATAAAGAAATAGATATAATTAATAATACAAAAGAATTATATTTGGAAACAGATTTTTATTTTTCTTTTCCTACAATATTTTTACGTTTTCCAAATATAAAAGTATTAGAAATTTCCGGATCTAGATGGTTTCATTTAGATTGTAATCAAATACCAATATCTGTACAACATCTTATACTTACACAACATTCAAATCTACCACAAAATATTATGATAGGTTCCCAAAGTCTAATAAATTTACAAAAATTAGATCTAGATATAACTCCATTTTTTAGAGATGGACAAATGTTATATATAAAAGAAATAGAAGAAATAGAAGAAATAGAAGAAATAGAATCTATTCCAGATTTAGGAAATCTTATAGAAGTATCTATATATTTTTATGGTTGTGGTATAGATATAGAAATGATAGAATATGTTAATATATATAAAGATATTATAAAAAATCATAAATTATTTGAAAATATAAAATATAGAATTAGTGATATATATATTGATAATATAGAAGCATTTGTTATAAAACTTAATAAAAATTGATAAAAATATATGTATCTTATAAAAAGTTACAGATTATTTGTAATTTACAAACAATAAAAACAATTAAAAATAATAATCACATATTTTCACATTTTTTATGGAAATTATGACAATTTTGATTATTTGATACCAGCATTTAGAGATAATTTTTAAGTTTCTTATTTCTACTATTTAATTTTTTTTATATATTTAAGTTTTCGAATAAATTTATACATTTTTATCTTTTTATATATCAATAATTAAATAATAAGTTTTTATTTCTGGAGAACCAAAATATACAAATATAATAATTCCATTTTTTACTTTCTTTTCATAAATATTATTAATAATTTGTGATATATAATTAATTTGTTTCTTAGCTAACTTAAATTCTCTATAAAATGTTCTATTATTCATGTCAAAACATACATCCATTGGTAAACATTTTATTTCTACAGGTATTATTTCCTTTTTATCATTTATCAATAACAAGTCAGGAGCACATAAATTATTTCCTTCTTTAATAAATCCAATCATACATTTATTTACTATTTCACCACAAATCTCACTAAAATTACAATTATTAGTAATGAACATTTCACCTATTGCTCCTCTAATCATACTATATTTATCTCCTTCTATATGAAGTTTACCTTTAGTAAATTCTCTATGATATTCTATCCATTTAATAGACCGTTGTGGTTCATAAATAATATATTTATATAATTCTTGTGGTAAGAATTCTATACCATAAATATCTAATATAAAATATTTATTGATATCATTATCCATAATATATTTAGCAATATGTAAAAATTTATCAGTTGGTACTAATGGTGATTTAATAAATTCTGTAATGATATCATCATCTAATTTAGTAACGTTATTATTAAAGTTAATATTTATTTCTTTCCACTGATAAATATTTAATAATTCATTGTAAATTATAATATATTTATTTACTAACAAATTAAATATTAATTGTTTATCTGTTTCTTTACTTGCGATATGATATGAATCACGAGTCAATAAGTTCCATAATTCATTTTTATAATTTTCATTAAAATAATTTTGAATTAAATCAATCATATCTTTCTTTGTATAAGCATATAAATTATCATTTAACAATATAATTTGTATTAATTTCATAATAATTGGTTTTATGATATTTTTATCTATATTTATTGTCATATTAGATAGTACGTCATTAACATATTTTATTCTTTCAGACGGATCATTATATATACGTTTTTTTATTTCTCTTTGATTTTTATATTCTTCAATACCAATAATATCTCTTAAATAATCTAAAACAAATACACATAATCCTCTGATTTTATCATTTAGATCGATATCTATTTGTTTATCAAAAAATATTGGATATTTTTGTCGATGATATTTATAAGTATTAAATATAATATTCTGAGTTTCTTTACTACCTTTATATGCCATTGATAGATTATTTTGTGAATCTAATGTAACAAAATTTATATCAAAATCTTTATTTGGATAATCTTTTTTTATTTCATCTAAAATGTCGTCATAATCAAATATTATTTGATTATTTTTATATTTTTCAATAATATCTTGTTTAGATACTAAAAATGCAATATCAATATCTGTTGATAATGGACATCCAAAAATATTATATTCTTTTAATTTTATTATTTCTTTTTGAATAATATCAGATTCAGTTAAATTAAATAACTTAAATAATTTGTATAAAGATGATTTCGGTTTTTCTTTTAATCTCTTAATAATAATATCCTTTAATACTTGAATATTATTATTATTTTTTGGATTAAAATCATTTGGTCTATTTAATAATAGTGATATATCAATATCACCTGAATTAATTTTTGTAATAAATTCTGAAACAATAAATTTCATTTTTATTTATTTAATATTTATACAATATATTAAATAAAATATTTATTCAATTTTTTATTTTAACATGGTTTTTTTTCTAAATTAATCTCAATATCACGGTCTATTTTATAAATATGTTTAGTTGCATACCAATATGAATTTAGTATATCTATATTGTTAACTATAATATTTAATAAATTATTATTTGATTTATTAATAGTAAATATTTTATCAATAAAAATATAAATATTTTCAGCTAACTTATCATTTAAACATAATGCATTTTTATATATTTCTGCGGTTTCTTTATTTTCACATTTTGAAATTATATCACAAATTTCTTTTAATAATAATTTTATTTCTTCAATTACAAAACCTTTGTCATCTTGTAAATTTATAGTTTTTTGTTTATCAATATTATAATCCATAATAGTTTTTAATCCTAATAAAACTGATAATGTTTCATTATAATTTAAATGACCTATTAGATTACATAATTTATAAATATCATCTGTTTTAAATATATTATTATTCATAAAACTTTTATCAAATTTAAGATTATCTATATTAAGTATTTTTAGAATATCAATAGTTGTTAATTCATTAGAATTAAATAGAATTTTTAATATAGTGTTGATGTATAATGGAGGTTTATTATATTCTTCTAATTTTACCATATTTTGTGATTTATAAAATTCATCTTGATTTATCATACGAATAATAAAATTATATTTGGGTTCATATTTATCAATTTGTATGAATCGCATTGCATCATAATAGGAAATTAATAATATATGATTAAAATTATTTTCATTATATATCTCAACATAATAATTAAACAAATAATGATATAAAACATCATCATCTGTAACAATTGATCCACCAAACTGAACAGCTGATGCACGTGTTAAACCAAATGACATTTGTGGTTTATCTAATATATTTCTTATTTTTACAATATGACATTGCATATTTATTGAATTAATAAATATTGGTATATTAGATACTAAATTTTTATATGATATTAATGAAAAATATATATTACTTGGGTTGTCTTCATATTTATTTATTTTTGAAGTATCAATTGAATCTTCTGGAAAAAATATGTGAGTTTTATTATATACTTTTCCGTGTTTAATTTGATATATTCTTTTTCCACGTTCTGATATATATTTTTCATTAATCATCTTTTCTTTTGATAGATAAATATCATCAAATTTTTTAAATTTATCATAATTAAAATATTCGTCAAATATTGTAGAATCATTTAAATTTATTTTATACATAAAACTATATTTATCATAATCAAATCTTTCTTGTTCCTGTTCCTGTTCTTTTTCTTTTTCCTTCTCTTTTTCCTTCTCTTTTTCCTTCTCTTTTTCCTTTTCTTTTTGTTCATTTTCTACAATAACAGAATCTAGATTATCTGAAATAGTTAATTTATCTAAATTTGATTTAATTGAATTGATAATATTTTTATAAGATTCAGTCCCAATAAATTTTATTACTTCAGATGTTTCTAATTTAAAAAGTTCAATCATATTTAAATAAATATCGGTTAGATATGTGATATTTTTAATAATTGATGGTTGTTTATAAATACTTAATCTTAAATAATAAAATTTATCATCTTTAATATCAATAGAATTATGTTTTAAATTTTCAAAATAAGTTCTATATAAAGTTAATATATTTTGTTTATAAAATAAAACTTTTTGAGAGTCTTGATATTTTTGTTCATTTAATAATAAAAATTCAACTAAATGATTATGTTTTTTAATTATATCATTTGTATTTTTATTTACTATAAAATCAATGGTTTGTCCTTTATTAATATTTCTCAATCTAAAAATACCTTGTGCTATATCTCTAAATCTATTAAATGATGATACGGTTACTAATCCTTTAGCTTTTCCATATATTTTCATATCTATTCCTGTGATATGTGCTTGATCATAGAAGTAAAATCTGTTTATTAATGGTATATTAATTTGGTCATAATCTATTAAATTACCATTAACATCTATGCCTTTTTTAAGATTATCTTTATCAACAAACACAACAATTTTTATATTAGTATCTTTTAATTTTTTCATAATATATTTACTAATATTATATGAACTATTATTAATAAAATATGAACCAGTATCTATTAAACAGTGATAATTACCTTCAATTATTATACGAATAATATTATCAATCAAATTAGTTTCCTCAATTTGAATATTATTTGTAGGTTTTTCAATACCAATAATACTTGCAATAATACTACCATCTCCATGTTGTTGTCTTACTTTATCTTGTATTTGTTTTGTTGTATCAACTTCTAGAGGAATATGAATATATGGTGTTCCTGTAAATCCTGTTCTATGAATTGAAAAGTCAGATTTAATTATATCAACAAATGATATATTTTCAAAATCATATTGAACTCTAATATATTTGGGTAAAATTTTTTTACATAATAGAAATTCTATAGGTTTATGGTATTTATTTTGTTTATAAAAATTTGCTTTAACTTTTACAAGTTGTTCTTTTGAAAAATCGGTTATTTTAAAGTTTTCATGATATACTATATTCCTTATTCCTGAACATAATTCTATAAATAATTTTAATCCCATATTTGAAGTTTTTGGCATAAATTTATTTTTTTTATAGATATCATTAATATATTCAATATAAATATATAAATCTACATTTCTAATTCTATTAGTTTTTCCATTATCAGTATCATAATACGATAATACAGTTAAAGCAGTAGTATATAAATAATCAGAAAATTCAGATTTTTTAGATGGTGTATCTACCGCAACATACGGAACAGCAATATATATTTTTTTTAATTCATCTATATCTGTAATTTCATTATTATTTTTATCAAATAATACATTTATTGAATCAAAATCATTATATTTTAATCCAAAATGATTTTTATGAATTTGTTTAACTAATAATGGAATAATTTTACCAAAATTATAAATTTGATTTAATAAATATAAATTCGTTTTAGTTATTTTTTCTGTTTCTTTTTTAAGTAAACTAATATAATTATTTAGAAATCCTTCATCTATATTGGATTTAATAGTATCATAATATATATTCATTAATATTTCTTGAATTTCACTTGTATTTTCATATTCACGAAATATATGAGTTCTTTTTGAAAATCCTTTAGTTAATAATTGTTCTCTAATTGATTCATAATCATCTGAAAAATATAAATTATAAATAAAATCATGAATAATTTTAAATATAATATCTCTGTTTTCAACTGGTTTACTATTTTCTGTTAATATATTATATTGTGATTTTAATGGGTCTGCTATTTCATCTATTTCGTCATAAATAAATGTAGATTCACTTATAATATTTTTAAATTCTTCGTTATACCCTTTAATAAGTTTATTTTTTTTCAAGTAACTATCACTAATTATATGTATATCAATATTTTCTAAATTATATTGTTTATCTTTTGTTGTATGTATTTTCATATTTTTTAGATAATAAAATATTTTATTAAAATTTTGAATAGCTTGTGGTATTAATGATTCTGGCATAACATGAAATATTCTATTTTTATCAGAATATTTTAATAATATGGTTAAAACTGGAGCAACTACGGATGATTTACCTTCGCCCATAAGTAGTTGATGAAAGTTTGTATTATTTTTTATTAATTCGTCATGTAATTTAAATGCTAACTCTAATTGTTTATAACGTAGATTATATCCAAATAGATAACAAAAATTTAATAAACCTGTTTTAATTTTATTATTATTTATAAATTCTTGCATAAAAATTGCATTTTGTGAATAATAATCATCATAAATATGAGTAACATCAAAATTATTAATAGTTGTATCACTTAATAAAGTTTCTAATAAATTTATTGTTACATTTAATTTCATTAAATACATAATTTTATTATAATATTTGTAATCTTGATTAAATATAATTTCTATTGCTATATCGTATCTATAATATTTTTTTAATATTGATTGTTTAATCTCATCATTAATAGATATATAATATTTATTCAATTTATCTTTTAATCTATTTAATGTAATATCCAATGAATCTTTTTGTATAGTAATACTTCTGGTCATTTTTTGTGTAATAAAATCATTATAATCAGTTATTTCTTTTTCAAAATTAGATATATTTAATACTGTTGGTTTAATTGTATTAATATTTTCTATTATACCTTCAAAATCTGTAGGTTCTGTTAAAACTTCTGTCTTAAATTCAATTTCAGTAAAAACACTATTATTATAAATATTTGTTATTAATTCTCTTTTATAATTTTCATTCGAATTTTCATAATATATATATGAGTTTATATCAGTTTCGGAAGTTCCTTGTTTATGACACATGATTAAATTATGTATATTAAGTTCACGTTGTAATTCTATAGAATAATCATTATATTTACAATTTATATAATCATATAAAATTTGTTTATACAAAGGTCTTAATTCATTTTCATATAATTTTTTAATTTTATCAATATTACCCATGGAAAATGAATATAATTTACTCATTTTTTCTTCTGATTCTTTTTTTGTAAGTAATAAATTTAAATTTTGACTAAATTTATTAGCGTCAATATATTTAATTGATTTTGTCATCATAAATTTATTTTCTTCAAAAGAATTTAAGAATTTTATTTTTTTAACATATTCTAATACATTTATATCATCATTTTCTTTAGGATCCAGAATAATTCTATTATTTTTAAATAATTCGATATTATTTATTACTCCACATAAACTGTATATCAAATTAGTAAAAAATTTATTATATATTTTATTTATAGGTTTTATTTTTTTTTCCTTATTTGGTATAATAAATGTCATATTAAAACTATAAGGGATATTAGATTTGAAAGTTTTTGCTAATTCATTAACACGTGCAAATATTATATCTGCCTCATAATATTTTTCTTCAATTAGTAATAATTTTGTAAAATATAACATATTAATTAATGAATTGGCAAATATTAATGTTGGAATATATTGAATTTTAAATAATTCTTTATTCTTTTCAGTAGAACCTAAATAATAATAATTATTATTGTTTTCTAATAATAACAAATCTGTACCATAAACAAAACGATTAATCATATACAAACAAGGTTCGTTATATAATACATTATATACTTTTTCATTATCAATAAATATTAATTTACTATTATATTTAAAATAAACATTTAAAGATGGAATTAAAAATATATATTCATTTTCATTTTGAAAAGGTAATATTTCATTAAAAGAATTTGGTTCAATATATACTTTTTTATCAATAACAAATTTATATTCTTTTTCATCCAAATTTATATTTATACATGCCAATAATGATTGATAAATATTAAATATATTTTGTTGATCTATTAATTCACATAATCTCAATAATCTATATTGTTTACCATCAATAAAAATATTTATATCATAATTATCATGTTTTGTGTGTAATAATATTCGATATTTATTAATTTTCCCTTCATATATTGAATCAGTTTTTTGAACCATTGAATCAGTTTTTTGAACCATTGAATCAGTTTTTTGAACATATTTTATCATATTTAATGATGTATAATCGGTACGAAATTTATATTGTATCATTGAATCATCTTCATCAATAAATATTTGTTTTGTTTCAGTTTTAATAGTAATATCATCAAATTTTTTAAAATTTATCGAATATAATACATAATAATTATATAAATGATTTTTTAATGATATAAATACAAATTCAAAATAATTTGTAGTGTATGTGTACATCTTTTTTTGATAGTCTACCATTAAATATTTAGTATCATTATTTAACCAATAAACATTTATAAAACCATTTGAAGTTTTTATTTTTTTGTGATCTATTCTTAAACAATATTCAATTATATTTTGATGATGGTTTGATGATAATTTAAATTTATTAATTTCCCAATTAAAACCATAATCCCAATATATTATATTTGTTTTTTTTTCTTCATCCATTACTTTTTCTGTAGAAGGTTCTTCAGGAACTGGAGCTTCTCCAAAATCATCAGATCTATTTCCTAAATCTATATTTAAATTATTTTGTGCATTAGTAATCATTTTAGAATCTATTGCAAAATATTTCCAAGTTTCATTTAATTTTATATCAATACAAAAATCAAAATTTTTAGTGAAATAGTATATATTTCCAAAAATTAGATGTGAAAAATATTGTCTATCTAATATATTTGATTTACTAAATTTAATATTTTTATCAAGTAAATATAATAAATTTTTTTTATCTAAATCAGTCATAACAACTTTACCATAATTACTTAATATATATATTAATACAGGATGGTTAATGATTTTATTTATTTCAAATATTATTTCTAATTCTTTTTCTAATTCTTTTTCTTTTTCTTCTTTTTTATTTAATAATATATTAAAAAGCATATCAAAAAATATTATACATCTTATAAAACTATCATAATTTTCATTTTTAAATAAATTTGATTTAATTAATTCATAATTATATGATAAATAATTAAAAAATATATTAGGTGATATATTTTCTGATAATTTTATATTTGTTTCATTTCCAAATTTATCATCTAAACATGTAAGTAAATTATTAGAATATAATGATGTTATATTATGTGAATTTGCTGTTTTTGTAGGATCGAAACTATATATTTTATGGCGAATATTATAATTCAATGCAAATATATTATTTGTTATAGGTCGTTTACTTTTAAAAATATCATCAAATATAGAACATATGTGATATGTTGCAGTTTTTTTTAAATCATATAATAACATATCATCATATGTACAACCAGCACCAAATGGTCCACTATTATTTTTAGTACAAGATGCACCAAAATCACATTCAATTATTTTTTGTTTACATGATTCATCATCACTAATATTCGTAAATTGTATGCTATCCGAATTATTTAAAAGAATATTTGTTTTTAAACAAATAATAGATATATCATCTATATTTAAAAACTCATTAATAATTTCTAGTATTTTTATTTTATCTTTAGTTATACTTTGTAAAAAAGGTTTTAGAATAGATTTAAATTTATCAAATTTAAGTATTTTATCTTGTTGAAAACATTGTGTTGGATGTTTAAGTTTAACATTTGATAATTCTATACGTATTTTTGATTCTAATGAATAATCTTTATTCATATCTTTAACAATAAATGGAATATCAACTCCAAAAATAAATTCGTGAGTAACACCAGAACGTAATAATGGTGCAAATTCATGAACAGGTGCTAAAACATCAATTTCAAGATTTGAATATTCCTTACTTAAATATAAATTATTTCCTAAAACCCATTTATAATTAGTTTCAAGTGATTTAATTAAACTTTCAATAATTTTAATTTCTGTTTCGGTATAAACATTAATATTCATTAAATCATTTATAATTTTAAGTTTAATAGGTATTTTATTCTTTTCAAAATCTGGATTTTCAGTTTGACTATTATAAAATAATTTCATAAAAATTCCGGATATAAATACTAAATTTAATTTTACTGTATAAAATATATAATTCTCATTACCGGTTCTCATATTAGTAAATGTATAGACATCAATAGAATTATATTTTATAAGTTTATCTAATATGTGAGAAACATTATTCGTTATATCTGTGATAATTTTATTTATTCTTACATGATGTGGTTTTTTTTCACTAAAATCATTTAATACTTTACTTGAAATTTCTTTAATAAATTCATCAAAAAATTCACGTAATTCATTTATTTGTATACATATTTTATATAATTTATATAAACATCCAATATAATCATCAAATGTGTTAATAAATTTATTTATCAAAATTAAAGTTTGTGATATATTATCCAATTGATTTACTAATGAATCATAATCTAACTTATTTTTATTTTTTTCATATTCTCCTGTTAGTTTTATATATTCATCATATATATCTTTTCGGAGCTTATCATAATCTATGTTTTCATTTTGAAATATATTATTATTGTTTATATCGCATATTGTTTGATTAAAACTATCATTTTCATAAGTTTTTTTATTTTGTTCAACATCATAAAAATAAAATTCGTTAATTTTTTTAATTAATTCTTTAGATAAAACAAAATATATTTTTATATTTTCAGTTATATTTTCAGTTAAATGTTCTTTTTCAAATATATATAAATTTTCTGCTAATTTAAAAAATTCAATATAATCTTTATTTGTTCTAGATCTATTTCCTTCTAAATAATTATGTTTGTTATTTAATTTTAAATATATTCCATATAATTTTAATGAATTATGTATTTTAATATATTTTTCTGAAATTTTTTCAGTATTATCATCTGTTAATAATACTAATGGGGTTAATACTGATAATGTTGCACAATTTCCGATTAATTGTACTTTTCGTTGAATTATACGATGTAATTGCTTAGAATCTTCTAAAAAATCAGTATTTGTTTCTGCAAATAAAGATGATAATAAATGTACATAAAAATATTCAACGCTCATAATATTTTTAAATGTTATAATATACGACAAAAATTTATGTAATTGTTCTCTTGTTACTTTAAACTGCATAATTGCATTAGATAAACCATTATTATCTATAATGCCTTGATATGATACACCATCGCCTGAATTTGATATGGTTAATAAATAGGGATATTTTTCATCATTAAATTTTTGATAAACAATACCTATAGCATGTAATTGAGGGGTATCAGTACTTGGAGTACAAAATCCACCAAAAACATATTTTAAATCTTTATCTGTTTTTAAATCTTCATCAATTAATTTATTAACTAATTCATATACTTCTAAATAACGTTTTTCCATAATATTAGTAAAATCATTCCCATTAAATTTATCTAAATTAGATAAATTAATTTTTATAAGTGATATATCACTTAATTTATCAAATTTAATAGAATTATTAATAATTGTTTTATAAGTATCCATTAAAATTTCACCATCATCAAAATATTCGAAAATACCTTTAACAACATCATCATCAAATACTTTATTTATATCATCTATTTCTTTTTGAAGATAACCACCATCATGTTCATCTGATGGATATTCTTCAAAAACTATATGTGATAAAAAAATTGTAGATGAAATATCATTTTCTTTTCCAAATCCATATAGTTTATATAACTGCATTTTTTTTGAAATATCTTTTTGAATATGACTCATATATTATACTATATTATATATAAAAAAAATAATAAAAAAAATTTAAAACAAATAGTTTATATTTTTCTTTGTATAACAATTAATACAACTATTAAAAGTTGCACCAAAAAACCAAGGTATTGTCATTGCAAATCGTAATGGTAAACAGAAACAACACAAACAAATATTACAACATGGATCTTCTTTTTCGCCAGGAGGTGGTATGCCAAAAACTTGTTTAGAATCAGTAGTCAGAGCCCCCTCGGCATATGTAGAGAGATTTGGAAAACAACATTCTGATTTGCAACATGTACAACATGGAGGTTGTGATGGAGTATTATCAGTCATTTTAATAATATGTTTACTAAATATAATACAAAATTAATATATTTTTAATTTCAATTTTTTTATTTAATCTTTAGATTGAATAAAAAAATAGAGGTAAACAAATGAAAATGACAGAACTTTTGATTTTTATTGCATCAATTTTTTTATTTAATCTTTAGATTAAATAAAAAAATATTGAATAAAAAAATATTGAATAAAAAAATAGAGACAACCAAATGAAAATGGCAGAACTTTTGATTTTTATTGCATCAATTTTTTAGCATATATTTAATATTTTATGATGTATTAACCAAGATAATAATCCGATAATAACATCTATTGCTAATATCATCCATGCATAATCTTTTTGTTTAATTGCTAATAAACCAAATACTAAATATAGAGTACCATGGATTGGTCTTAAATCATTCCACCATACTTTTTTATCACCTAACCATTCTAATTGAGCATCGGCTTTAGCATTTCCAACTAAATATAAATACCAAAAAGATAATCCTACTAATATAGCAAGATAACCCATATTTTTAAGATATTCTTTATTTATATTTTTAGCTAAAAATACTAATACTATTCTTGCTAGAATACAACCGAATAAAAAAACAATAATTCTTTTTGTTTGTAACATATATATATTAATATTATATTAAATTTTTTGGCGCAATTTTCATTTTACACCCTTGAAGATTTAAAATGCCGGTTTTACTCAACAAAATAAATATTCAAGGTTTGCCCGTCGCAGAGCGTGTAAATTATGATTTTGTTAAGGCGACAACCTTAACTGATTTTTTGGCTTTTTTTTGAACGACTTTCTTAACTTTCTCTTTTTTAGTTTTTTCTACTTTGATGTTCTCATCCTTCTTTTCCCTACATAAATATTTTGGTCGTTCTAATCCATTAATTGCATTTTTAGCAATTCTA
>Ga0169931_10010217_pt1 | contig 13386 bp, 8 predicted proteins | sample Kivu_15m_20L_FD_129675 | JGI IMG/M metagenome (GOLD analysis project Ga0169931, IMG submission 129675) | Freshwater microbial communities from Lake Kivu, Western Province, Rwanda to study Microbial Dark Matter (Phase II) - Kivu_15m_20L... | ecosystem: Environmental > Aquatic > Freshwater > Lake ...
CAGAAATCTACAACAGTTTCTATCGCAGTCATTAACGAATTGCCGGCATATGGAACTGTTGGGTCGGCTGTGCCATGAATTTGCATCACCGGTGTTGGTTTATAAGGGTTGCACGTGGTTGGCGCATTGATAGCCATGGTGCCAGTAACAGAGGCAATTGCCGTGATTCTATTGCTCAATTCGCAAGCCAAACGATAACTCATGAAACCGCCGTTGCTCATACCGCAGCTATACACCCGGTTCAAATCAATGTTGTAGTCTTCATCAATTTTATCAATAAGCGCACTGATGAACCCAACATCATCAACACCTCCAGATGCGCCAAATGCATTCCAGAAGCGATTTCCTGAACCATCTAATGTGCCATCAGGGTGCACCAAAATAAAATTCGCCGTATCAGCAATACTTCGAAAATCGCCATAAACTTCTTGTTGCAAGGCATTTGAAGTGTAGCCATGAAGATTGAAAACCAAGGGTACAGCAGTATTTGGATCGTAGGAATCGGGCACGTACAACCTGTAAGAACGTGTCAATCCATCGTGTTGCATGGTTTGTACGGTGCTTTGGGCGGAAATGGTCAGCGGAAAAATAATACTGAAAAGAATAAATTTTAGTGATTTCATTTTGGGTTTTATAAGTGAAAAATCAAAGAATGCTTGCGATTTTGAGATTCAAATATCGCTAAATTTCTAATAACTGCAAAACACGAATATTTATAACTTATACCAACGAAAACATATACAAAATTTCTCTTGCAATTTGAGCGCTGCGTTCGTCGTAGGCTGCATCTTGTTTAGGTGTATTGTCAAAAGCCTTCGGGTCATCGTAGGTGGTGCTGAAGCGCATTTCGGCATTGGGAATAAACGGACAATTTTCGTCCGCATCGGAGCATACCATAATCGCCGCGAAGTTGTTTTGAGGATTTGATTCATCATCGTAAACCTTCGAAAAACATGCGGTGGAGAGGCCGGTCCCAAAATTCACTTCGTACAAAGGATTTGATGGGTGCTCGTTTTTCGAGATGTCAAAACCCGTGCGTTTGAGTGATGACACTGCATTTGGGTGCATTTGTGTTGCCTCGGTGCCACCAGAATAGGTTATAGCCGTTGATAATTCAAAATACGCAGCTGCCACAGCTCCCCAAACCTGTCCGAAATGACTTCGGCGCGCATTGTGGGTGCAAATATAAACCAATTGAATCGCTTGATTATTTTCACGTTTGCTGCGTATATAGTCGGCAATTCGTTGAAGAATGATTTTTCTCTCAGCAGGAATAAGGTCAAATTCTGAAATGCGGTCTTCGCAGTAGTTTAGAATCTTGGGGAGGAGTGATTGTTTCATAATTTATAATTGGAAGATTCGAGATTTGAAATTTGAGATTACCCACCTCGATACAAGCTCCTAGCGTCGCTCACTCGGTGGGCATAAATCTCAAATTTCAAATCTCTAATTGTTGAATTCAATAGCGCCACCTATTCGCCAGCGCAACAAGCGAGAGCATTACAGGTACTTCAATCAACACGCCGACAACTGTTGTCAATGAGGCTCCTGAATCGAGTCCGAAGAGCACAATGGCAACGGCAACAGCCAATTCAAAAAAGTTACTCGCACCAATCATGGCAGCGGGGGCGCAAACGTTGTGTTTTAGTTTTAAATATTTTCCGCCAAACCATGAAATGAAAAATATGAAATAGGTTTGAATGGTTAGCGGGATGGCAATGAGCAAAATGGCCAAAGGATTGTTCACTATTTTTTCTCCTTGAAATGCAAAAAGCAAAATCAAAGTGGTGAGTAAGGCAATATATAGAGAGGGGTTTTAAGCGCGCCAGAAAGACATATTTGAACCAAATTTCGCCTTTGGTTTTGCGCAAATAAAGGTTGGAAACATAGCCCAAAATCAAGGGGATAACGACAAAAACGATCACCGATGTTGCCAAAGCTTCATAAGGAATGCCCAGTTTTTGGTCTGCGTTTACCACTTGTATACCAAACAAACTGAACAGTCCACCAACGATTGGGATAAATAGCACAAGAAGAATCAAGTCGTTTACAGAGACCTGTACCAAGGTGTAGTTGGCGTCCCCTTTGGTGAGGTAGGACCAGACGAAAACCATGGCTGTGCAAGGCGCCGCACCTAGCAAAATGGCTCCTGCGAGGTATTGTTCAGCGTCTTCGGGCGTGATCCAAGCTGCGTAGATGAAATAAAAGAACAGATAGGCAAAAAGCGCCATGCTGAAAGGTTTTATCAACCAGTTGACAACCACGGTGAGTCCCAATCCTTTCCAATTTCGCGATACATATTTGATGCTCGAGAAGTCGATTTGCACCATCATCGGATAAATCATCAACCAAACCAAAATGGCAACGGGCACATTTACGGTTGAGATGTTCCAATCGCTGAATACGTGAATGGAATCACCAACCGCATATCCTAAACCTATGCCCGCCACAATGCATAGCAGCACCCAAATTGTTAGATATTTTTCAAAATTTCCCATGAGAAGGATGAAATTAGAATTAAGAAGTATTGAAGTAAGAATTGAGAAATGAGAATTTTGAGAATGACTAAAGATTTGAAATTCAAGATTATGCTAGCAGCCAGTCGCCAGCAGCTAATCGCCAATCCATTAACAACATCCGCCGCCTGGTGTACATTCGGTTTTCGATAAATCTCCCATTTTGATTCTTGGTTTTTGTTCTGGTACGCCACATTTATCTTTGGCCAAACAATCGGTTTGAGTAGAAGTGAGTAAAAAGTTAACGCCGTCGAATTCCAAGCCGTATTTTCCGATGGTTTCTGATTGGTATTCTACTTCCACTTCCAAGTTGCCAATGCCCAGTTTTTCTTCCGACAAATTGATAATTTTTAATAATTTTTCCGCACCCAATCTATGGTCGTAGTCATCGGCTTCCCAGAGTTGGAAATTTACTTTTTTCTCGATACGCTCGGTGCCACCACAGTCGATGAAATGACGTGTTATGGCTCCAATTTCTGTGACGTGAAAATGTCGAGAAACAGGTGCTCCATTGGGTAATATGAAATTCACGGATTCTAGGCTCTCTAATGCGGATTTGATGTTTGAAAGTTTCATTTTTTTGTAATTTAAGTTTAACAACAATTTGTATTTTGATTTCGAATTTCGGAGGCAATTGCGCCAATGATTGATTCTAAATGATATATAATATCTGGATTCAAACAGTAGCAAATGGTTTTACCCTCGATGCTGCCTTGGATGATACCCGCGTTTTTTAGTTCTTTCAAATGCTGTGAAATGGTGGGTTGCGCTAAAGGGAATTCGTTTACGATATCACCGCAAATGCAAGATTTAGCTTTGAGCAGATACTCAACAATGGCAATGCGTGCCGGATGCCCCAAAGCCTTGAAAATAGTCGCAGTTTGGTTCTGCTGCTCTGTGAAAAAATCTGTTTTTGTGATGCCCATGGTCTATTTTTATATTGCAATATTACGATAATAAAATGAGATGGAGATGTTTTTTTCGTTTTTTTCGGAAAATGAGGGAATAACGGTTGGAATAGGAGTTGAGGTTTGAAATAACGGATATTAACGGTTAGGTAACGGATACTCTATGTATATAATTGAAATACAGGCTATTAAAATGATGTCGTTTTTGATGTTTTTAAATTTTTGTATTCAAGAATGATGCTCGATTTGTGTGCTAATCATTTTTAACGGTTAAGCTAGGGATAACGGTTCGTCTAAGGACAAAGGTTAATTTTTTGGCAACGATATACCCCTAGCCCTGATTGTAGCGGCAGCTTCCGCTTTTTTGAGCGGAACTACAGCGGAAAGCAGGAATAGCTTCTAAAAATGATTCGTTTAAATTGTACTTTGTCCGAACTTATTTTTCTGATACCTTGGGCTTTCGCGGTCGATAGAAAGCGATCAGGAGTAGGGGCAAAAGCATCAAATCTGCTAATAAGGCGATGAACAAACTCAGTGATACCAAGGCACCCATCGCAAAAGTGCCTTCGAAGTCGGACAAGATGAGCATAAAGAATCCGGCCAAAAGCACCAATGAGGTGAGAATAATGGCTTTTCCGGTGGTGATGTAAGTCGTTCTCAGCGCACGGAGCAGAGTTTTGCCTTTACTGAGTTCGAGTTTGAGCTTGCTCAGGAAATGGATGGTATCGTCAACAGCAATCCCAAAGGCAATGGTGAAGGTAATGGCGGTTGAAATTTTCAAATTAATGCCCATATAGCCCATCAAGCCAGCAACAACAACTAGCGGTATAATATTGGGAATGAGTGAAATAATGGTCATGGTAAAAGAGCGGTATAAAAGCGCCATCAACACTGCGATAATTACACTTGCCAAAATGAGTCCTTGCATCATGTTATTAGACAAGGTTTTCAGATTTAAATCGAGGAGATGCGCTGTACCCGTTAGTTTTACATCGAAATATGGACTTTTCAGTTCGTTTTTAAGGAAGTGCTCTAATTCTTGATTTTTGGCGGTCACTTTTTTGTTTCCCCAATCCGGTATTGTTCCGGTGATTCTTGCAAAATGTTGCGTAGAATCTACAACCAATCGCAATATTTGTCCATTTTCCAAACGCTCGAGTTGTTTTTTAAAGCGGGCAATATCTCCTTTGTTTTCAGGTAATTTATAATTGCTATGCAAACCGCTTTTGAAACTTCTATTGGCTGTTTTTAGAATGGTGATTAGTGAAGTTAAACGTTGCACCCCGTATTCATCTTCGAGATAATCTTGAACGCGTTCAAAATCTTTCAACACCTCTTTATCCCAGAATTGATTTTGTTCCGGATTTTTCAATTCGATCATCAACTCAAAGGGACGAATGCCGCCATAGTTGTCGTCCATGTAGTTGAAGCTCATTTTTACTGGATTGTCGTCTTTGAGTTCATCCATCAAGAAATTGTTGGATTCTAACTTGGTGATGCCATAAACGGAAATTCCAAAAACAACGAGAAAAGCAAGTGGTATGGTCTTTCTGTTGCGCAAAGTCCATTTGAATGTCTTGGCCAAAACGCGATGCCAAATCGGATTTTTGTACTTTTCTGCAACTACAGGTGCTTTGGATAAAATAAACAAAGCGGGCAAGGTGAGAATGGTGATGATAAATGTAATGACCACTGCAAGCGACACATAGATGGCAAACGATTGAATGGGCTTCACCGGAATCACAATCAAACTGATAAATCCAATTGCTGTTGTTAATGAGGTAAGCAATGTGGCTAAACCGATTTCTTTTACTGCGTTGATTACTGCATCGTTTTTGGGCATGCCGTCGCGCAGGTTGTCGATGTATTTACTGACCAAGTGAATCACATCCGACATGCCAACAACAAATAATATGGAAGGCAACAAGACCAATAGTATGTTGATGGGTTCGTTGAACAGTCCCATGCTGCCGATCACCCAGATGGCGGACAGATACAAAACGACTTGAGGGAGCAAAATACCCCAAATGGATCGAAATGCAATCCACAAGAAAAGAATAACCAATATTACAGAAATGGAGATGAAGAGCATCATTTCCGACATCATTTTTTCAACGTAATAGCGCTGACCTACAACGCGACCGATGAGGTGATAATCGTCCAATTCAGCTTTGTCGAGCAGAGCATAAAGTTTGTCTGATAAAATATCCGATCGTTCTTTGCTCAAGAAATCGGTATGTTTGATGAATAAACAAAGTGAACGGCCATTTTCTGAAACAAATTGATTCACCAATTCTTCGTGACTGTAAATGCGCACAGAATCTTTCTCCAAGCGCATACTGTCGAGGTGAACATAGGGTATTTCTAACACCAAACCACCTGGCATGAATCGAAATTCTGACATGCTTAGGATGGAACGTACAGCGGTTACATCGTCAAGCTTGGCGATATCGGATTCAATTTTTTCAACTTTTTTGAGGAAAGTAGAATCGAAAATGCCAGATTTCTTTTCTAGTGCGAGCAAGAGAAAATCGTTGTCGGATGCAAAACGCTCTTTGAAATCCTTGAAGATTTGTGCGTTGTCATCGTTTTGAGGCAGAAAATCTTCAAACTCATAAGAGAATGTGATGTTTTTCCATTGATAAAGCATGGGAAGCGTAATGGCAATCACCAATAACATGATGTAGCGCGCCCAGGTTTTTACTTGTTTGTCGTCGTACTTTGAGGTCTGTTTGTTTTTCACGCCGCGAATTTAGCTTAACTAATTGGATGTGATAACAGCGTGGGTAGAATTTTGTTTGGGGGGAGGCTATGAAATTGTTCTACAACTAATATGCAACTAAATAATTGCAATTCGATTCTACCATCTATTGTACTCAATGCGATGCACCCAACACTGTCTCACTCAACATTAAACACTTCCTCACTCAACATTCAACACTTCCTCACTCAACACTTTTCTTACGACGAACAAACTCACTCACCACACCACCAATCAACAGCAAATAAACCAACCACGAAGCAATGCGCGCAATTGACAAGCCTTTTTTGTAAGTCGAATCGTTGATTTTGAATTCAATTTTGTGTTTTCCAGCGGGCACAGGCAAACCACGGAGCACATAATTCACACGCAGGTGATCTACTTCTTTGCCGTCTATGAATGCTGTCCAACCTGCTTTGTAGTACATTTCTGAGAATACAGCCAACTGGTCAGAATTACTTTCAAATTCATAAGTCAGATGATTCAATTGGTGTTTTACTAGACGAATGGAGCCTTCTCCCGAATAACTTTTGGCTTCCACCTTTTCCTTTTCATCATTGGGCACAATGGTCAAATTGGCTGGCGAGAAATTGTGTTTCACAACCAAAGTGATGAGCTTGGTGAATGAATTTTTATCGTCGGCGTCTAATGCCATTTTTGGAATCCAGTTTTTTCGGCCGTTGACATCCTGAACGTAATACGCGGTGTCGCCCTCAGCCAATCCATCAGGCCATTGGATTGATAATGAATCTTTTCCTTGGAAGTAAACAATGCGCTCGCGGGCATAAACTTCGGTGATGGCGAACTTCTTATCGTTCACAATAAGTGACCAATCTGTGCTGTGGTTTTCCAGTGCATAGCGTTTACCGAGTTGTAAAATCTCATCATTTTCGTCTTTGGCTACGTAAACCGACTTTGTCAACCAAGCATTGCCCAAAGCACCTGCATTTTGTTCAACTTGACCGCCTCGTATCAAATATTTCACATTCAACATGTTGAGGATAGAACGGTCGTAAGGCAAATAGCCAAAATCGATGAGGTTCTGGTAACGCTTCAATTTTGCTCCGTGATAACCGCCTATTGCTTCGTGGAAATAAGATGCGCGCGAGGAGTTGAAAATATTGTCATCGTAGTCGGCAACACGGTGACGTGTCATGGCACGATAGGCTCTAAATTTTTCGTTGTCGATATAATTCCGCTTACCTCGCATGGTAAATTCTTCTTCTGAAGCAAATTGACTCGCTTGTCTTTCTACTTTTTCTACTCGTGCTCTCAGCTTAGGATTATTTGCCATTTCAGCTTCAAGGATTTGATTGTCCGTTGGTCGAGCAGTATGTGGATATTTTTGTTCTTCCCACTTGGTCCATTTTTCGTAAACCATTTCATCATCAGAGCCTTCTTCACCTGAGTTGGGCATATAAATCAAGTTTATGCTTACCAAGTCAATGGCAATTAGTGCTCCTAATCCACCAATCATAACGTAGCGATTGATGCTTGGCACGAACAAGTAAAGCGCAATGAGACCCAAACCGAAAAGTACGAAAAGTAGCGTTCTGATGCCGTATGAGGTAAAAATCATCTTACGGAAACTCAATAGTGCTGGGAAATTGTTTTCAAATGATTCGACTTGCATTTGTGTTATTTGGTCAATAAACATGCGCACTTCATTGGGGTCGTTCGGATTCTCTACACCATATTGCGTCAATTGCTCAGCGGGCATTGACATCACTTCTCTTGCAATTTCTTGGTAGGTAACTTCTTGAATGTTGGCCAACTTTTCACGTTCGGGAGTAGATGTTATACCAATCATATCTGGTGAAAAGGCTAAAATTAGCATCACCAAAGCCCCTGCGCCAGAGGTAATCAGGAACATCTTTTTTTGCTTCAATATGTGTTCACGGTTATTCCAAAATTCATTCAAGATAAGCATCAGCAGCACGGGGAAAGCAAATTCCAGCACAATGAGAATCATGGTTACCGCGCGGAATTTAGAGTACATTGGCACGAAGTCGATGAAGAAGTCGCTCAACCACATCAGGTTTTTACCCCAAGCTAAAAATAAGCTCAACAGCGCAACCGCGAAGAATGCCCATTTGATGCCAGATTGTATGAAAAACAAACCGATTAAAGCCAATACGAGTACCAAGCCGCCAATATAAACCGGACCTGATGTGAAAGGCTGATCGCCATAATATTGAACCGAATTGGCGATAAATTGCTTTTCTTGACTGTTAAAATCTTCAGAATCTTGCAGTTTGTCAGACAATTCACCATTGCCGATAGCGATGCTGTGTCCGCCTTTTGCATACGGGTTGAATAGCGTTGCGGTTTCTGTTTTTCCTAAGCTCCATGCCACAATGTAGTCGCGATCCAAACCACTAGTAGCATTGTCAATAGGCTCATTGGTTGGTGTAATTGTTATAAGGTTCTCTCCACGTGTAGTGGCTGCTGCATATTCTTGGGTTGGCATTAAATTGGCTGCTGTGCTTCCAACCGCTGCGACATAGGCCAATAAACGTCCGAGGGTTGCTATCGCAAAAGTCTTATAGCCTTTAGAGCGAACGGCTTCAACCGCGTAATATACACCCAACACGGCTAAGATTATTGCCGTGTAGTAACTAATTTGAACGTGGTTGCTGGCCAATTGCATGCTCATAAAAAAGGCTGAAAGAATAAAGCCCCATTTCAGATGTCCGCGATAAGCCAATGCAAAAGAAGCCACCACGGGTGCAATGAAGGAAATCGCCCAAACTTTGTTTACGTGTCCCGCTTCAATAGAAATGATATAAAATGATGAAAAACCAAAGGCAATAGCGCCAACGGTAGAAACCCAAACATTGATGCGCATACAAAGTCCCAAAAAGAGAAATCCAAGCATCATCAAGAAGAGTTGCGCAATATGTTCGGGCAGACCAAGTGTAAGCACTTTTCTCAAGTCGCGGTTGAAATTGCCTTGCTCGGCTACCGAGATTTGATTCGATGGCATTCCTGAAAACATACCATTCGTCCACAAAGGTTCAACACCCGTTGTGTCTCTAAACGCAGCGATATCGTTCGCCATACCTTTTGACTGAATGATGTCATTTTGCACAATAGCATAACCACTCAACGCAGGGTGGAAAAACCACATCGACAAAGCCATCAATATGGCAACAGCAATTAAATACGGATAAGTCTTTTTGAGATTCAATTTGTTCATTTCTGAGGGGCTTTTACAGTTCTTCAATTATTGTTCTGGACTAATATTCTTTCATTTACAATCAGCTAGCAGCCTCCCTATACCAATAACTATCGGTATTAGGAGCCATCAGCTAGTCGCCAATCACTAGTCGCTAATAGCGAACAAAGATATATTTTTTTGCTACTAATGAAGATGTATATGCGAAACAGGAATTATTTGATTTCCTCAAAATCCACATCCTCCACATTAGAATGCTGCGTAGATGTCGACGAAACTGTAATTTTCCCTTTTTCACGTTCAACACGTTGCTTTTCCTGCTCCATGGCTTTTTTCTTGGCATCGAATTGCTTGATGGATTCTGCAGCATGTTTGGTTGCAAAAACGCCTTTCATGAAGCGAATTACAACCACCACTCCGATAAGCATCATGATGGTTTTGACAGCGTCGGTGATAACGAGGATGATCATTATTTACTCAGATACAAATTTCGTTCAGAATAAACTTTCACGAAGAATGGGTCTTTTAAATTCTTGATGAAACGGATGGCCTCACCTGTAGATTTCATTTCTGGACCCAATTCTTTGTTCACATTCGGGAATTTCTCAAAGGAGAAAACCGGAATTTTCACGGCGTATCCTTCTAATTTCGGGTTGTAGGTGAAATCTGTCACTTTATTCACGCCCAACATGATTTTTGTGGCGTAATTCACATACGGTTCGTCATACGCTTTCGCAATAAACGGAACGGTTCGAGATGCGCGTGGATTGGCTTCAATCACATAAACCTTGTCGTTTTTGATGGCAAACTGAATGTTAATCAATCCAATAGTTTTCAAAGCTACAGCTACTTTGTTGGTGATATCTTTGATTTGTTGCATCACGAAATCGCCCAAATTGTAGGGGGGCAAAACGGCATAAGAATCGCCTGAGTGAATACCAGCTGGCTCAATGTGTTGCATGATTCCAATGATATACACGTTTTCTCCATCGCACAAGGCATCGGCTTCGGCTTCAATGGCTCCACCCAAGAAATGGTCCAAAAGTATTTGATTATCAGGCATGTCGCGCAAAATATCAACCACATGCGTTTCCAATTCTTCTTTGTTGATAACGATTTTCATTTTCTGTCCACCCAACACATACGAAGGTCGAACCAAAAGCGGGAAGCCCAGTGTTTCAGACAATTCTATGGCTTGCTCAGCACTTTCCACTACACCAAATTCTGGGTAGGGAATGTTCATTTCTTTCAACAAACCTGAGAAACGACCTCTGTCTTCGGCTAAATCCAAGGCATCGAAGCTCGTACCCATAATTTTGATGCCGTATCGGGTTAATTTTTCTGCCAACTTCAAGGCTGTCTGACCACCCAATTGCACGATTACACCTTCTGGTTTTTCGTGTTGGATGATGTCGTAAATATGTTCCCAGAAAACAGGTTCAAAATACAATTTATCAGCGGTATCAAAATCAGTAGAAACGGTTTCTGGATTACAGTTGATCATAATCGTTTCATAACCAGCTTCTTTGGCAGCCAAAACACCATGCACACAACTGTAGTCAAATTCGATTCCTTGACCAATTCTGTTTGGACCTGAACCAAGCACAACAACTTTTTTCTTGTCGGTAACGATAGATTCGTTTTCTTCTTCGAAAGTAGAATAGTAGTATGGTGTTTGCGCTTCAAATTCAGCGGCGCAAGTGTCCACCAATTTATACACACGTTTGATGTTGTATTCTTCACGTTTTTTGTAGACTTCTGATTCCAAACATTTCAAGAGATGCGCGATTTGTCGGTCGGCGTATCCTTTTTGTTTGGCTTCGTAAAGCAACGCTTTAGAAATATTGCCTACCGTAAATTGTTCGATGTGGCGTTCCAACTTAATCAGTTCTTCAATTTGTCTCAAGAACCAATCGTCGATTTTCGTTTTATCCTTAATGGTTTTGAAAGGAATGCCCAATTTGATGGCATCATAAATATGGAAAAGTCTGTTCCAAGATGGATTTTCTAGGGAATATAAAATCGCACTTTGGTCGCGTAATTCTTTTCCGTCTGCACCCAAGCCATTTCTGCCAATTTCCAAAGATTGACAAGCTTTTTGCAGCGCCTCTTGGAATGAACGACCAATTCCCATTACTTCACCAACAGATTTCATTTGGAAGCCCAAACGGCGGTCTGAACCTGGGAATTTATCGAAGTTCCAACGGGGTATTTTCACAATTACGTAGTCCAAAGTTGGCTCAAACATCGCTGAAGTGGTCTTCGTGATTTGGTTGTTCAATTCATCCAAATGATAACCGATGGCCAATTTGGCTGCGATTTTCGCAATTGGGTAGCCTGTAGCTTTTGATGCCAAGGCAGATGACCGAGAAACGCGAGGGTTGATTTCAATGGCGATAATTTCTTCTTTTTCATCGTTTGAAACCGAGAACTGTACGTTACAACCGCCCGCAAATGTTCCAATAGCACGCATCATTTTGATGGCCATTGTTCTCAATTTCTGGAAAGTTGTGTCAGAAAGTGTCATCGCTGGTGCAACAGTAATCGAGTCGCCTGTATGGATGCCCATCGGGTCGAAATTCTCGATAGAACAAACAATTACCACGTTGTCGTTTGAGTCCCGTAGCAATTCCAATTCGTATTCTTTCCAACCAATCACAGCTTTGTCAATCAAAACTTCGTGGATAGGGGAGGTATGGAGCGCTGTCGTTAAAGCAGCATCAAAATCTTCTTTTTTATAAATCACCGCGCCACCGCTACCGCCAAGGGTAAACGAAGGACGAATCACCAAAGGAATACCCAATTCTTGCATCACTTCTTTGCCTTCCAAGAAAGAGCGGGCAATTTTGGATGGTGCGCACATCACATCTATAGATTCCATTAAATCGCGGAATTTTTCACGGTCTTCTGTGATGTGAATGGCCTCGATGTCAACACCTATAATTTTTACACCAAACTCTTCCCACATGCCCAAGTCATCGCATTTGATACAAAGATTCAAAGCCGTTTGTCCACCCATAGTTGGGAGAACAGCATCAATTTTGTGGTTTTGGAGAATTTCTCTGATGGATTCTGGCTCGAGTGGTTTTAAGTACACATTATCGGCAACCACCTTATCAGTCATAATAGTTGCTGGGTTTGAGTTAATCAGAGTTACCTCGATACCTTCTTCTCTCAAAGAACGGGCGGCTTGGGAACCAGAATAATCAAACTCACAGGCTTGTCCAATAACAATGGGTCCGCTACCTATTATTAGGACGGACTTGATGGATGTGTCTTTAGGCATAACGATTTTTGTTCTTTGTTTTGGGCTCAACATCGAGCTTCTGAAACGCCGGCCGCGGAAAAAATTGGGCACGAACAAATCGGATGCGAATTTAGTTGTAATTCGATTTGCGTGGCGATACTTTTTTGAACATTTGTTAACAGTCTAATTATTTTCCTTTCAGGTTTCAATTCGCAGGTAGGATTCAAGTTCATAAATATTAAGAATAGGTTAATTGTTGGCTTCGAAATGTAAAACGATTTAATTCTATTTGATTTTATTAAATCATTCATTATCAATGCTTTGATTTTAAAATCGTTTGACTATGAAAATTTCTAATGTTAAGCAAATGTTACGCGATTGTATATCTAATATTTCGAGATTGAAAACCATATATTAAAAGAGGCAATTTTGCACCCAGAAAAAAGGACATATGAACGCAATTTCTCTACTTTTTATCAGACCAGCTTTTAGAATTTCGACAATGCTTTTGCTTTTATGCAGCGGTTTTCACTTGTATGCACAAACAGATACAACTCGAGTTCCCGAGGTGAGACCAATGATAGCACCAGACAGCCCAGTTGAGATAAAAAAGGGGGCTCCTTGGTATGAAAACTTGAAAATCAGAGGTTACATGCAGTTGCGTTATAATCGTTTGTTGGAAACCAATCCAAATTTGGGCTGTGAACAATGCGACCGTTCTTGGGGCAACAATGGTGGGATTTTCTTTCGTCGCATTCGTATTATTTTTTATGGTC
>Ga0169931_10010218_pt1 | contig 13384 bp, 12 predicted proteins | sample Kivu_15m_20L_FD_129675 | JGI IMG/M metagenome (GOLD analysis project Ga0169931, IMG submission 129675) | Freshwater microbial communities from Lake Kivu, Western Province, Rwanda to study Microbial Dark Matter (Phase II) - Kivu_15m_20L... | ecosystem: Environmental > Aquatic > Freshwater > Lake...
CGCATGCGGCGTCGCTGCGGCGCTCTACCTGCCTAATATCCCCATCGTGCTGAAGCAACTGAGCCAGGGCGGCCTCGAGGGCTGGCTGCAAGCTCCCGGGCAGGGCTGGCTCGCGGACTATGCCGCGTACATCGCGCATTGGTCGCCGTTCATGGGCGGCGCGCTGCTCATCGCCATCGGCGCATCCGTGCTTCTGCTGCTGCGCGAGGGGGGCATCAGTCCGCGCGTCCGCTGGATGCTCCTGGCCTGGGGCATGATTCCGCTGATCGTGGGCTACGCTTACTCCGTATGGCGCGCGCCGGTGCTGCAGTACTCCATGCTGCTCTTCAGCTTCCCCTACCTCGCGCTCTTCGCGCTCCAAGGGCTCATGCACTTGCGGAAGACGTGGGCCATGGCGGGCTGCGCGATCCTGGCAGCAGCATCGGTGCACTCGCTCGTGCATGCCCGCGCGCATTACGTGGTCACCTACCACTCCAAGTACGCGGGCATGCTGCGCGCTGGCATAGACGCCACCAAGGAGCTTGGACGCGACCGCGTGCTGGTGCTCTTCGACGCGCCGTACCACATGATCGACTTCTACAAGCGGCATTGGGGCGTTCCCGAGGGCGAGCTGAACGAGTTCAACATACAGGGCATGCCGCAGGCACGGGTCGATTCGCTCCTGGGCGCGCACACCGGCGACCGTGTGTTGCTGGGCCGGAGCAACGGCGGGCACGATGAGAATCCCGCGGTGGTGCAGCAGCGCTTCCCAAGGCTGGAGCAGCGCTGCGACCTGGTGGAGGGACAAGTGCTGCGCTTCAGCCGAACGCCTTTCGCCTTCGAGCGCTTCGATTGCGACACGGTGGCGCGGTTGGAGCCGGGCGCGAGCGCCGGGAACTGGCAGGTGGACGAGTGGCTCCGAAAGGACTCCCTGGGCTGGCTGCTGGCCGAGCACGAGTTCGGCATTGTGTTCCAGCGACCGCTGCACGAGCTCGCCATTAACGAGGATGACATCGTGGAAGCGGTGATTGAGGTGGATGGCTACGGCACGGGCACCGATGCCGCACTGGTGACGGAATTGCGCGTGGCAGACAGCGTGCTCTTCTACCGGACCGGCGAGCTTCAACCGCAGACGCGCCCAGGCGGTACTGCGGCGCTGGTGGTGGCGGTGAGCCCGTCGTACCTGCACGGCCAAAGCGATGCGGAGCTGCGTGCGTACATCCACAACCGCAGCAAGGGCGCTTTGCGCGTGCGCCGCTTCATGATCACGCGCCGCGAAGCGAACCCCGTTCGCGATGCTGTGCTGGAGCCCGTGCTGTGGCTGGGACGGTTCCCGCCTAAATGAGCGAAGGCCGCACGTGGCGGCCTTCGCGATGCATCAGGTTCTGTTCGTCAGAGCTTCACCGTGAGACCGATGCCCAGGGTCTCCTTGAACTGCGTGGCCGGGCCGGTGTAGGGAACGCCATCGCCATCTTTCTTAGGCAGGTTGGTGTCGTGATCGTAGATCAGCAAGGTGTTCAGCGTTGCGCCGAACCAGCTGTTGACCTTGAAGGTCCAGAGCGTCTCCCAAGTCACATCCACGTTGCCGGGCTCGCGCAGGTAGTTGCTGAAAAGGTCGCCGCGGGTCATGAAGCTGATGTTCTTGGCGAGGTCCGTCTTGTACATGAAGCGCAGGTAACCGCCGGCCTCGAGCTCGGTGGTGTTGCCATTCTTCACGCCGAACACTCGGAGCTCCGGATCGGTGCTTCCGCCCCAGAGCAGCTTGTCGTTCACGATCACCATGCGGGCCGTGGCCGGTGAGATGAAGACCGTGAAATTGTCGTTCGGCTTGTAGTCGAAGCCGAGACCGAGCAGGGTGTAGCCCGGCGCAAGGAAATTGGAGATGCGGTCGCCGCTGGTATTGAAGCCTTCGGTGAACTGCGTGCGGAACTGGAACACGCCGGCGAGGTACCAGTGCTTGCCCAGACCGTAGCCGTACTTGCTGTTCAGTTCGATTCGGTCATCGGTCTTGGTGGGGTCGGCATCCTCGATCTGCTGACCGCCGAAGGCCAGCACCAAGCTGTTGTCCCAGGCCTTGCGTCCGCTCTTCCAATTGGCGGCCCCATTGAACATGGCGATTCCGCTCACGGTATTGAAACCGCCGGCCGCCCAGTTGGTGAGGCTAACCTGGGTCATGTTGAGGGTGAAGACGCCGCTGCGCTGCCACTTGCCATCAAGGCTGTCGCTGGAGTGACGGGCCGATGCTGCTGCCGAAGCGGCATCGCGGGCCTTCTGGTCAATGTCGTTCTGCGCGTAAGTGCCTGTCGTGAACAGGACGAGGGCTGTGAGAAGGGCGATGCGTGATGGCTTCATGGGGTAGATTTCGATTCATTGGGCCGAAAATAGCCCGGAGCACCCACTCAAACCTGCTGATCGTCATGGAAAGCCCCTCCGCTGCATCGCGGCGCATCGTGGCACCGGGTGGGCTTGGCGCATTCGGCTCCGAGCGCCAACTACAGGGCGCGGGGCCTTTCGTCAATCCTCCGTGGGCGCTATTGGATTCGAACCAACGACCCCCACCTTGTCAAGGTGGTGCTCTGAACCAGCTGAGCTAAGCGCCCGAATGCTGCCTTGCGGAAGCGGGTGGCGAATGTAGCCAGATGGCCAACATGACCGCCGAGGCCTTGCTTCCTCAGGGCTCGTCGATCGCGGCGGCAAGGTTGTTCATCGCCGCCACGTTGTTCGGGCCGCCGCCCATGGCAACGGGGGTCGCGAGCAGGTCCAGACCCGTGAGCAGAACGGCCACATCCAGCTTGGCATCGAGCGTCAATGTGCCTCCGTTCGCGTCCTGATGGAGGTTGAAATGATCCGCGGTGAGAAGCGCATCCGTGGCGCAGTGGTAGGTGAAGGTGAGGTCCTCCGCATCCACGAAGTCCCCGTCCCCATTGCCATCCACGCTGCCTTCCATGTTCAGGAACTTGTAGCCCGCAGCGGGATTCCAGCTCCAGTGCATGCCAGGGATGTTCAACGGGTAGGCCGCAGTGAGGGGATCCGCGTGGTTCACGCTGCTCTCGAGGCCCAGGTTGAAATGCACCTCGTGAATATGGCCGCCGTTGATCGTGCCCAGGTCGAATGAGGCATTAGGCGTGGCTCCGTCGAACAGCACCACCTTGTCTTGGAATTCGGCCACCGTCGCGCCCCCATCATCCTCCAGATGGAAATCAGAGGCATAGAACCTCAGCGTTGAGAATCTGATTGCATGGCCCATGCCATCAGCGTAGGTGCCATTGATGTCGAAGGCGTTGAGCCCGTGCGTGAAATTGAAGCGTACGTTCAGCGCAGTTGGGCTGCCGCTGCCACCATGGTCGTGGGTATGTTGGTCTTCTTCCTGCTCTTTCTTGCAGGCAGCCAAGCCAAGAACAAGGAGAGCTGCGAGCGCCAGTCTATAGTAAATCATCAGTTCAAGCGTTTCTGTTGTGCAAAAGTAAGCCAATGACCAGGCAATCGCGCTCGGGATCCATCTGCCCACCCATTTGACGCGCATGGCGCGCTGGAAGGTGCCTTGGAACCCCCACAAACGCCACCGCCCGCGCTCCCATGGAAGGCGCCAGCATCAGGGTCGAATGGACATCCAAACAAGGTCCGGAGCCCACGCGCAGCAGGGCGCGAACCACGGTGGCACATCAGGCCATGCCCGATAAGTGTCCCTTTTCCGAACATGCTCTCTTCTCTGATGCATGCACGCCGGGCGTCGTTTCACCCTTCGCGAGGTCCTTTACTGGACCCGCCGCGACATCTACTTCTTCCTCTTCCTGGCCATCGTGCCAACCATCCTCTGTGAGGTGGTGGGATTGAAGTGGCTCGTCCTGCCCTGGGTGCCCATCGCGCTGGCAGACACGGCGGTGGCCTTCATTACCGGCTTCCGCAACAATGCCTCATACGACCGCTTGTGGGAGGCCCGGCAGATCTATGGCGCCATCGTGAACAGCAGCCGTGCATGGGGCATCATGGTCATTGACTTCGTAACGGCCCGGGACGCCAGCGGCGGAATCGACCGGGCTGAGCTGGCGCGCGCCCATTCCAGGCTGATCCACCGCCACATCGCCCTGCTGCACGCTCTGCGCTTCCAGCTCCGTCAGCCCCGCGATTGGGAGCACTTGATCAAGGTGTACAACCGCGAATACAGCAAATGGTACACGATCGATGAGCGCTCGAGCAAGCCAGAGGACGCGCTCCGCGGCCTGATCAGCGCTGAGGAGTAGTCGCGCGTGCTGTCGAACAGCAATCCGGCCACCCAGCTCATCGCAGAGCAATCGCGCGATCTGCGCGAGCTGCTGGAGAAAGGCCTGATCGAGGATTTCCGCCACATGGAGCTGGAGAAGCTGCTCGTGGACCTCTACACCCAGCAGGGCAAGTGCGAACGCATCAAGAACTTCCCTTATCCCGGGCAATTCGGCACCTTGAACCTGATATTCACTCGGCTCTTCATCAATCTCGTGCCCTTCGGCATGCTGTGGGAATTCCCAAGATGGGCGAAGGCTTCATCTGGCTCACCACCCCCTTCAGCGCGTTGGTGGCCTGGGTCTTCAACATGATGGAGCGCATCGGCGAGGCGAGCGAGAATCCGTTCTAGGGCGGAGCCAACGATGTTCCTGTCACGGCCATCACGCGCACCATCGAGATCGACCTGCGCGAACTGCTCGGCGAGAAGGATGTGCCACCGCCATTGAAACCGGTGAACGAGATCCTGATGTGAGCCTCAGCGAATGTCGGTGGCCGCGCCCAGGCTTCGCTCATCCATGCGCGCCCCAAGCCCCATCGTTCCCGGAACGGTGATCCGGCCGCCTTCGGCGTATGTGATCCCGCCAAGAACAGGATCGCTCGAGAACATCAGCGGCGTGTCCATGTCGCAATACTGCACAGCCTGGCTCGTCATGGCCAGATGGGCCGCTGCCGTCCACGCCAGGCGCGATTCGAGGAAGCCGCCCATCTGCACCTGCATGCCGGCCTGCTCCGCCAGCGCGATGATCTTCTTCGCCTTGAAGAGACCGCCGCTCTTGCCCAGCTTGATGTTGAAGCGCTGGCACGCGCCAAGGGCGATGAGCCGTTCAGCGTCACGGTGATCGCAGCAGCTCTCATCGGCCATGATGGGTATCGGTGAAGCTTCACTCAACCGCCTCAGCTCCATGAACTGCCAGCGCGGGATCGGCTCCTCGCAATGCTGGATGTTGCAATCGCCCAGCGCGTTGAGCACCGCGATCGCCTGCACAGGTGTCCAGCCCTGGTTGGCATCGATGCGCAGCGGGATCTGATCACCGATCGCTTCGCGGATCGCGGCCACGCGGCGGATATCCTCTTCCGGCGCACCGCCCAGCTTAACCTTGATCACCTGGAACCCGTTGCTCACGATGGATCGCGCGTCGGCCGCCATCCGCTCAGGGGCACCGATGCTCACCGTGTAGTCGGTGATCAGCTCGCGATTTGCTGAGCCGCCGAGGAAGCGATGCAGCGGCATTCCCGCCTGCTGCGCCGCCATGTCGTGCAGCGCGATGTCGAATGCGCTCTTGATGCTGCTGTTGCCGTGGATCAGGCGATCCATGATCGCGTGGGCGCCTTCGATCTCCCGGGCATCATGCCCGATGAGCGCGCGCGCGATGTGCCTGCCCACTGCAAGGCAGGTCTCCTGGGTCTCGCCGTTGATGGGCCAGAACGGATTGCATTCGCCCCAGCCCACCAGGCCATCATCGGTGGTGGCACGCAGGCATACGCTCTCCACCTCGTGCAGCGCGCCCAGCGACGTGATGAAGGGCGCCTTGAGCGGGATGCGCAGCGGGAAGAGCTCGAATCGGTGCAGCACCGGCATGCCGCAAAGAAAGAGGGCCCGCCTGCGCGAGCCCTCTCCCATGCTGTTCAGTCGCGTGCTTAGTCCTCCACCACCTCGAAGGGGATGGTGCGCACCACGTCGCGGTGGAAGGCCACTTCCGCCTCGTACTTGCCGATGGACTTGATGGCATCGCCCTTGAGCTTGATGCTCTTGCGGTCCACCTCGAAGCCCATGGCCTTGAGCGCATCGGCGATCATGATGGTGTTCACGCTTCCGAAGATCTTGCCCTTCTCGCCCACCTTGGCGCCGATCTTCAGGGTCTTGCCCTCCACGCTGCCGGCCAGCGCCTCGGCGTCGGCCTTGATCTTGGCGAGCTTGTGGGCGCGCTGCTTCAGGGTCTCGGTGAGCTGCTTGCGCGCGCTGTCCGTGGCCACATCGGCCAGGCCGCGCGGCAGCAGGTAGTTGCGGGCGTAGCCCTCGCGCACCTTCACCAGGTCGTTGGCGTAGCCCAGGTTCTCCACGTCTTTCTTCAGGATGACTTCCATTGGTCTTACGTGTTGAGGGTTACTTCATCATGTCGGCCAAGTACGGCATCAGGGCCAGGTGACGGCAGCGCTTGATGGCTTGACCCACCTTGCGCTGGTACTTGAGGCTGGTGCCCGTGAGGCGACGGGGAAGGATCTTGCCCTGCTCGTTCACGAAGCGCAGCAGGAACTGCTCGTCCTTGTAATCGATGTAGGTGATCCCCATCTTCTTGAAGCGGCAGTACTTGGCCTGCTTCGTCTCGATGGCGATCGGGGTGAGGTAGCGGATCTCGCCGCCGGCGTTCTCAGTAGCCATGGTCTTATGCGTTGGCGGTTTCTGCAGCCTCCTTCTTCTTGTTGCGCTTGCGCTCAGCGAAGGCCTGATGGTGCTTGTCCATCTTGGTCGTGAGGAAGCGGATCACGCGCTCATCGCGGTGATACTCGGTCTCGAGCTTGGCGACGAACTGGCTGTCCGCGTCGAACTCGATCAGGTGGTAGAAGCCCGTGGACTTCTTCTGGATGGGATACGCGAGCTTGCGCATCCCCCAGCTCTCTTCGTGGTGGACCTTGCCACGGCCTGTCTTGATCAGGTCTTTGAACTTCTTTACCGTCTCCTTTGTCTGGTCCTCAGACAAAACGGGTGTAAGGATGAAGACGGTCTCGTACCGGTTGGTCATGTTGACTGTTCGGTTGAAAATGGGCCGCGAATGTAGGCCCAATCCCCTTACGGATCACTGGTTCTGACCAACCCGCGCGGCATATGCGGCCGGGCTCCGTTCCATGCCGCCCTCAAAACAGAAAGGAGGCGCGCTCTATCCCCCTGGCCAACAGGGCTTAATACCACATGAGCCAGAAGACGATGATGCCCCCGAAGTAGCCCAAGGCCGCCGGGAAGGCCATGCGGCGCAGGTACCACAGGAAGTCGATTCCGAGGATGCCCATGGTGGCCACCCCGGCCGCAGAGCCGATGATGAGGATGCTGCCACCCGTGCCTGCGCATAAGGCCAGGAGTTCCCAGAAAGGGTGATCCACAGGGTATTGGCTCATGGGGTACATGCCCATGGCGGCGGCCACCAGAGGTACGTTGTCCACAATGGCGCTGAGCACACCGATAACCGTATTGATGGCGTAGATGCTGCCCAACTGGGTATCGAGGACATGGGCAGTGTCGGTCAGATGCCCCGCCACCTCAAGGCCCGCTACCGCCACCAGGATGCCCAGGAAGAAGAGGATGCTGCTGTGGTCCACGTGCTTCAGGATGGAGGAAACGGTCATCGCATTGCGCTCCTGCCATTTCGGGTGACGCAGATGCAGGATCTCAGTGACCACCCAGAGCACGCCGAGGCCAAGCATGATTCCCATGAAGGGCGGCAGGTGCGTGTAATTCTTGAAGAGGGGCACACCGAGCAAGGTGCCCAAGCCGAGGAAGAAGACCAGGTACTTCTCGCGGTTCGATAACTCAGCTGAGCGATCGCCTGTGCCCGGCTCCGGGAGATCGAGCAGTTCCAGCTTCCCTTTCGACCGGAAACTGAGCCAGGCCAGCGGCAGTATCAGGCACACCAGGCTAGGCAGAATGAGCTTGGCGATGATGTTGGCCGTGGTGACCTGGCCGCCGATCCAGAGCATGATGGTGGTGACATCGCCGATCGGGCTCCAGGCACCGCCAGCGTTGGCGGCGATGATCACAAGGCCTGAGAAGGTCCACAGGTCCTCCTTCTCCTTCACGAATTTGCGCAGGAGCGCGGCCATCACGATGGCCGTCGTCATGTTGTCGAGCGCGGCGCTGAGGAAGAAGGTGATAAAGCCGATCATCCAGAGCAATGCCACCTTATTCGTGCCCCGGATGCGGTCGGTGATCACGCGGAAACCCTCGTGCGCATCCACCAGCTCAACAACGGCCATGGCGCCCAGCAGGAAGAAGAGGATGCTGGCGATGCCGCCCAAGTGGTGCATGAGATCGGCCACGAGGCCGTCGCTGGTATGGCCGGCATCTGCGGCGAAAAGGTCGTGGTGCCCGACCATGATCAGCACCCAGATGAGCACGCCGGTGAGCAACGCGGTGGCCGCCTTGTTGATGCGCAGCGGGTGCTCCAAAGCGATGCTGAGGTAGCCGACGATGAAGACGATGCCGATGAGCAGGTACATGCAGGTTTGGTTTTGGTCGGCGCAAATGTGGGCGTGCGCGACGAATGCCCATGAGCTGCGGTGCTGGAATACTTACCGACGGGTGTTGATGGCCGCAGCGATGCGAAGGAGTGCAGTGCGGTGAGCGACCCCTTGAACAAGGAAGCGCCCTTTTCGGGCGCTTCTGCTTGGGGTGGTAGACCGGGCTTGAACCGGCGACCTCCGGAACCACAATCCGGCGCTCTAACCAACTGAGCTACAACCACCACGTTGCCAAGCCTCGCGGCCGGGCCCGCTTTTTCAAGCAGGCCGCAAATATAGCCGGGCCGTCCGGTCGCGTTAGTGCCGCCGCGTACTTTGCCGCAAGCCATGCACGTGCTCCTGCTGCCCAAGTGGTACCCCGGAAGGAACGATCCGCAACTGGGCGATTTCATCCGCAAGCAGGCGCTGGCCGCCGGCGGCTTCATGCGCATGAGCGTGCTGCACGTGGAAGGCGTGCGCGATCAGGCCGAGGCCATCCTTGAAGAATTGACGGAGGACCATGGTGCCTGGGAATTGGCCGTGAGGTACCGCGCCAGCCAGACGCGCTTCTCGCCGGTGCGCAAGGCCGTGAACCTCTGGCGGTACTGGCAGGCGGGCATGTTGGGTTGGCGCCGCGTGCTTCGTGAACGTGGAATGCCTGACCTGCTGCACGCCTACATCATGATCCGGCCGGCGGTGCTCGCGTGGCGCCTGAGCCGGAAGCATGGCATGCCCTTCATCATCGCCGAGCAGAGCAGCGAGTACCTCGATGGCTCGTTCGCGGGCAAGCCGGCCCTGGTGCGCGCGTTCAGCCGTTACCTCTTCCGTAGGGCGAAGGCGGTGATCGCGGTTTCCGCGCACCTCGGCGCTGCGCTCAAGGCCCACCGGCTCTGCGACCGGTTCACAGTGGTGCCCAACGTGGTGCCCGGCCTTGACCGACCGTTGCCTGCGCGCGGCGAGCCGGGGCAATTCATGATGGTGGCCGATCTGGTGGATCGCACCAAGAACGTGAGCGGCGCCTTGCACGCGCTCGCAAGCGCACGTGAGCGCGATGGGCGCTTGAGCCTCACCGTGATCGGCGATGGGCCCGACCGCCCGCTGCTTGAACGAATCGTTCACGATCTTGGCCTCGTGGGCCACGTGCGCTTCCTCGGCCGTCTTACCAACGCACAGGTCCTCGACCAAATGGGCGCCGCATTCTCAGTCATCATCAACAGCAACGTGGAGACCTTCAGCGTGGTCACCGGTGAAGCGCTCGCGCAGGGCAAGCCGGTGATCGCCACGCGCTGCGGCGGGCCAGAGGCCTTCATCACGCCAGAGAACGGGCGGCTCATTGAACCGCGGGACAATGCGGCCCTCGCAGCGGCCATGATCGAATTCGCTTCGATGGCCGGCGCTTGGGACCCCGCGCGGATCCGCGGCACGGTCGGCGACCGGTTCGGAACGGAAGCGGTGGGCCGTTCGCTCACGAAGGCGTATGTAGACTGCCTGACATGAGCAACCGAGAGCTCCGCATCGCGATCATCGAGGGCGCCGGCATGCGTGCCTGGGAAGTGGAGGCCGTGCGCATGCTGATGGCCGTGCCGGGCGTCCACGTGGTTGGTAGCTGCAACGCTGCGCCCACGAGCGCCGATGCGCCGCGTGCCTCGTGGAGCGAAAGGCGCTTCCGGAAGCTCGAGGGATCGATCAGCAGGAATGGGCTGCTCGAGCCATCCGGGAATGGCCTGCGAACGCTGGGCATCGCTTCGATTCGCACGGTGGAAGAAGCCTCGTGCGACCTCGTGCTCCTTCTCGGCGACGCCGCTTCATCCAATGGCCACGCCAGCGCGTGGAGCTTTCGCCATGCCGATGGCGCCGCTTCGGCATCGGCCCTACCCATGCTGCGCGAATGGGTGCATGGCCTGCCGCATGGCCGCTTCCAGCTCATCGACGCCAGCACACAGGAAGCCATCCATGAACTCTGCCTGCCGGTCACCGACGACGCTGCGGAATGCGCTGAGCGCGCGGTGAAAACGGCGATGCGCTGGCCTGCCGATGCGGCGCGCGCCTGGATCGCGACGGGCTCCCGGCCACGAAGCGCGAAGCCCACCGCGTGCAAGCCCATTCCGATGCCCGGCTTCCTCGCCTTGCTGCGCGCGCGCTTTGCCGGGCCACGTCGCGCCGCTCACGCCACGGCCAGCTGGCGCGATGGCGATTGGAACATCGGGGTGCTGCACCAGCCCATGCATACCCTGCTCGATGCCGATGGAAGCCGCAACGTGCGCTGGCTGCCCAACCCCTCCAAGGGCATGGCCCGCATGGAGCCCTTCGGCTACCTCGACGCGGATGGCGACTTCAACGTGCTCTACCGCAAATGCTCCGCCTCCGGCGAGGACGCCCGCATAGCGCGCTTGCGCCCCAAGCCGGACAACATCCTCAAGCGTTCGCGCTCCATGCTCGATTCCGTGGCTGACGCTTCGTATCCCTTCACGCTTCACTTCAACGGCACCATCCACGCGGTGATCAGCGATCCGGAGCATGAGCGCGTGCTGCTGATGAAGGTGAACGCCGAAAATGATTCGTTGACGGACCCGCTGGTGCTGGTGGATTGCGCCCTGCATTCGCCCACCCTCTTCGAGCATGAAGGGCGCTGGTGGCTGCTGGGCTCCAGCGATCCCGAGCCCGATGCCTTGCTGCGCGGCTTCCACAGCGAACGAGCCGAGGGCCCCTATCGCGAGCACGCGTGGTCACCGCTGAAATGCGATGCGCGGCACGCGCGCCCTGCGGGAACGCCTTTCGTGCACGAAGGACAGCTCTACCGGCCTGCGCTCGATTGCACCACGGCGAGCGGCCCTGCGGTTTGGATCAATCGCGTTGACGTGTTGGATCCTGTTGGTTTCCACGAGACGCCGCTGCGCAACATCAATGGCTTCGTGGCCACCGCATACGGCCGCGGCGTGCGCACCATCAGCGCCATGGGCGAGCTGACGCTGGTGGACGGTTTGCGCAGCCCGTTGGTCGCCGGCAGCAAGGCCAACGCCCGACGCAGCCAGCGCAAGCGCCGCCGCCCAGGCACATCCGACGAGGACGACGACGCATGACGCTCGCGGCCATCGGGACTATTGCCACGCGCGTGGCCGTCGCGGCCTCCAACCTGCTGCTGGCGGCCGTGGCAGCGCGCATGCTCGGCCTGGAGGGCGTGGGGCGCATGAGCCTGCTGGTGCTCGCTGTCACCTTCGTCATGCTGCTCTGCAATGTGATCGGTGGCGGCCTGGTGTACCTGGAGCCGCGGCATGGAACACGCACCCTGCGGTGGATCTCCTACGGCTGGGCGCTCGCAGCCTGTGCGCTTGGCGGCCTCCTCGCCGAGCCTGTGAGCCTGGTTCCGGCAGGACTGGGTCTTCATGTGGGCGCCATCGCGTTCCTGGAGTCCATCGCCACCACGCATTCCGCGTTGCTGCTCGGCCGTCAGCGCTTCGGAGCGCACAACGCCTTCACGGTTCTCCGTCCGGCACTGCTCCTGGCTGTCTTCGGCTTCCTCCTGCACCGCGATGGGCCCGACTTCAATGATTTCGTCATCGCGCTCTACGTCGCTCATGGCGTTACCGCCGTGCTCAGCGGCGCACTCGTGGCGCGCATGCCGGCGCACCGCAGCGATGCGGCCGCCGCTCTCCTGGCCATGCTGCGGCAAGGGCTCCCCGCGCAGGCCGCCAACGGATTGCAACTGCTGAACTACCGGCTCTCCTACTTCCTCGTGCAGCGTTTCCATGGCGCAGGCGCGCTTGGACTCTGGTCCATCACCACACAACTCGCCGAGAGCGCCTGGCTGGCTCCGAAGAGCCTGGGGTCCGTGCTGTACGCGCGCGTGAGCAATACGGAGGAGCAGGATCGCCAGCGTGAGCTCACGCTCTCCGTCATGAAAGCCTCCGTTGTGCTCGCGCTTGTCGCAGCACTTGTGCTCCTGGCTCTTCCTGAGAGCCTCTTCCAATGGGTGTTCGGGCCGGAGGCCGAAGGGATCACCGGTCTGGTGCTGCTGCTCAGCCCCGGCCTCGTGGCCATGGCCGCGTCGCAGGCGTTCAGCCACTATTTCAGCGGCGTGGGCCGCGTGCACCACAACACCATCGCATCAGGCATCGCGCTCGCGGCCACTGTCGCGCTGGGCCTCTGGCTGATTCCCACAGAAGCGCAGCGCGGCGCCGCGATCACCTCTTCCGTGGCTTATGCAATGGCCATCCTCTATCAGGCGATCCTCTTCAATCGCCGCACCGGAGCGCGCTTCGTTGATTACCTGCCTGACCGCAGGGACGGCGAACGAATCGGGAAGCTCTGGCGCTGGATTACCGCTCGGTGAGCAGCCTTCACGACAAACTCGTCAGGTCCTCTATGCCCGGCGGCCTTGCCGTGGTGAAGCCCTCGCCATAGGTGGCCATGATGAGCCTGCCCATCTCGCGGGCGCGCCCCTCGAGGAATGGCAGGAAATCGGCCCGCGCTATGGGGCTGCTGGGCTCGGTGCTGGCCGGATCGTGGAATTGGGAGCGGAAGCAGCGGAGCGCTTCCATCTTCTTTTCCCAGAACGGCGTGATGTCGACCACGAGGTCCGGTTCGATCCATCTGTCCTGAACGGCATGCAGCACGGTGGTGGGCCGCCATGCCTCCTGCGTGGTTCCTCCATGCGTTGTGGCCACTTTGCGCAACCCGCTGAGGAAACAGGCGCGCGCCACCAGGCTCGCTGCGCGGGCGTGGTCGGGGTGGCGGTCGCGCAAGGCGTTGGTGAGCACCACGCGCGGCTGGTGCCTGCGGATCACGGCCACCACTTTCAACAGGCTCTCCTCATCCTCTTCGAAGAAACCGTCGCGCAGCCCGAGCTGATAGCGGAACGCCGCGCCGAGCACCTTTCGGGCCGCCTCCGCCTCCTGGAGTCTCACCTCAGGTGACCCGCGCGTGCCGAGCTCGC
>Ga0169931_10010219_pt1 | contig 13382 bp, 15 predicted proteins | sample Kivu_15m_20L_FD_129675 | JGI IMG/M metagenome (GOLD analysis project Ga0169931, IMG submission 129675) | Freshwater microbial communities from Lake Kivu, Western Province, Rwanda to study Microbial Dark Matter (Phase II) - Kivu_15m_20L... | ecosystem: Environmental > Aquatic > Freshwater > Lake...
TAACTTTTAATGTTTTCTAATTTCTGGTAATTTTATTATATATTATTTAATTTCTAATTATGATAATGTAAATGTATATAGTTAATTTTAAAAAATAAATTTTTATTTTATTGAATGGGGATTGGGGATTGGGGATTGGGGATTGGGGATTTGGCCCCAATCCCCAATCCCCAATCCCCAATCCCCAAACTTGTTCTTTAATTTTAATTAAGTAAAGAATTTTTTATTAATAAAATATTATAAAAATTTATATTAATTAATAATATTAAATAGATGATTACAAATGATGGGTTTGGAAATGAAAATTTTGATGACATGCAGAAACAAAACAATATAAATTCAGATGAGACCGAACAAGCAGCATTGTCGAAAAAAATTACAGAAATGTTGAGCTCAATTGAAAATCTTAAAAAGAAACTTTCTCAAATAAAAGAAGAAGAAAGTTTACTCGACAAAAAAATTAAGAAATTGCTGGATGTGATTGAAATTAAGAAAGTGAGCATTCAAAGACTTGATGTGACCATAAAACTACTCGATAATAAATTTGGGGAAAAATTCACAAGGAAGAAGTATACAGACGAGTTAAAAAGGAAAAATAATCTAAAGGAGGATAGTGTGTGTCGAATACTAAAGTACATTGGAGATTTCGAAACTGACCCGAATGCAAAGAGTTGGCTTAAAAATTGGCAGTCAATAAAAAATCAAAAAATTTTGAAAACAGAGAAATTAAAGCTTATGAAGTATCTTGGCCAGTGTTCTAAATCAATTGAGAATCTTTTTGATATAGACGACACCAATTTCAATAACATGCAGAAATTAATAGAAAGGATTTTCTCCCAGAAGGAAGTTACCTTAGAAAACACAGAAGATAAGATATCTGGAAATATTCATCTTAAAGTTTTTTTCAAGGATACTCTAACTTCTGAAGAATTGGAAAAGTTCCATTTATAAACCGAAAATGAAAATAACTATCATATTTTCAAAATTGCAATCATAGACTATGATTTTTTCTATAATGTCAATGACAGTAAATTGAAAATTATAGAAATAAAACTACTGGCTTGTACATTTTTTGGGATTGATTTGAATGAGTATCTTTTGGTCGATGACATTTTCAGAATATGGCCTTATGATCTGGTATTATTTGATGAAATATTACAAATGAATTTGGAAAAAAATTATGTAAGAAAAAATTGCAAATTTTTCCACTTGAACCCGATCATCTCACAAAACATAAAATTGATTCTTGTGAGCAGAAAATATTTCGAACAAATATGCGTAACTTTTGATGATTTGAAATTCGTAGAGAAGTCTATAATATCTAGAAATTGTAATTGAATATATAATTATAATATAATAATTCTTTTCTATAGCACTCATCGCAAAATTCTTTAAAACGAGAATCGAAGATAAAAAAAATGATTTAATTATGCTCAATGAGGGAGTGCAATTTAAAAACAAGTCACAAAACAACGAAAATTTGACACATAAGATTTTGAAGGAGAAGATCAAAAGTATCTTTAGAGAAATGTACAGACTATCAGAAGAAAAAGACGCTAGAAAAATAGGTAACATATAGATAATAATAATCCCAATATCTTTTTAATCTTAATTCGACCTTTATAGATTACAAATTAATATTACCCTCGAGTGAAAACCAAAATATCTTAAACAAATCCAATCTTAAAGACAGATCTGATTTAAAAATGCTACAAAATGAACAAGTTAATAGAGATGATAATCTATACAACAACTTTCAACTAACTCAAAAATTAAAAAATAAAATTAAGAATAATTATTCTGATGTTCTTGAAGAATTTAGTATGGACGACAATAACTTGTTGGAATACTTCGATCTGATTTTTCAACAAAGACTGAAAATAAGAGAATTTGAAATAGAAGAGGATGCTAAATTTGAAGAATTTAAAAAGATAAATTCTACTTCCTTAGATGATCCGCTTGAAGTTGCGAGTTTGAAATTAATCTACAACAAAGATAATAAACTTATCCCTAAAAAGCGTTTGACTAAAGACAAGGATGAGTTAAAAACAAAAGACCAAATAAAAAGATTAATCGATGATTATTTAAAGAGAGAAAGAGTAGAAAAAGAAAAAATCAAATCAAATAATCCAGACAATTTTCAAGAAGAAAAGATTCAAAATTTTGGAAGTAACTCACAAATAGTCAAAAAAGAAGGAGAGTTAGAAAGCAGTATTAAAATTGAAGAAAAATCCAAAAAACCCACAAAACTTAAAAAAGCGAAGGAGTTACTTAACTTCATTCCAACTAACCAAATTGGAGGAATTATAAGAGTGGTAGAATTCCTGTGCGTTCTTCTTTATTTTATTTTTAGTCATTTAGACATCAATCAGGTTCCTATCCAAGAGTTGAATTTCCTAAATAGTAAAATGATGCAAACATTTAATAAAAAAGAGGATTGCATTCAGAAATTTCAAGAAATACAATCTCCAGTTCCTATGAATGATTGGATATTGGGATGTCTGATACCAACGTAAAATTACAGTTATTTATAATATATAAATAGCCTTGAGGATTACATGATCCCGATTGATGAAAAGAATATAAGCATAGAATTGGTTGATATTAAGATAGAAAATTATAAACTTGTTGAATGTCAAGATTGGAAGGATTTTGATATTAAATGGCACAATAATGAGGCAACTCCTTTTTGCATAGGAACTGAATTGGAAAGTTTAAAAGAAAAAAAATTTGAGATATTCGATTTAAATAAAATTCAAGTGACAGAAGTTGATCCAAATAGACAAACTTGGGGACTGATGGATTATTTGTTTTTAGAAAATTCTAATTTAAATTATGGAAATACAATTACACTTATAAAACAAATAGATCGAACGAATTTAAAAAATCTTAAGGACATGATGGAGATGTCTATAGGTGTAAGATGTAAAATATTTAATTCCACGTGCGTGGAGAATTATTCGGCTGATTCTTTATTCAAATTTCTATCGCAATTGTATTCAGCTGATTACAAAATTACAAGATCAGAAAACAATGTTGAATTGGTTGATCCAGGAACTAAGCAAATGAGCATTTATGTATATTTCTCTACAGGAGATTTAATTGGGGTAACATCATTCATTTATGAAACTAAACAAGCATCTGCCTTTACTTCTGTATTAACACGTTCCTATGCTTTAGAAAATCCTGATTCAAAAATCAATCAAAATTTGTTTTACTATGAATACATACAGATATTATGTGTCGGCATATTGGCTGTTCAATTATATTTGAAGTATTTGAAGATCCGATCAATAAAAGAAACTCTGAATAATAGTTTCTTTTTTGTTATGTTTCTTGTTTTTTTCTTATTCGAATATACATTCAAATTATTTCATCATTTTAAAAGCACTAACGATTACATTTTCCCAGAGCATTTAATAATTTCTCAGAATCAAAGAGAGCTTCTTCCCTATTTCTTAGAGAATATAAAAATAATAAAATCATTCTCGACTGTGTCATTGTCATATCATCTGATTTATGTCGTGTTTGATATAAAATACCTCGTGGTCTTTACTAGTTTTTTAAAGCCTGTCTTTCAAAGATTTCTTATAGTCTTGTGTCTCATAATATTATCTATCTCTTTAATGATTATGCTTATTTCAGGTAGGTTTTACATAGAATTTTCTAGTTTTAGTTTGGCATTTTTCAATGTTCTAAATTACGTATTCGGTATAGATTCCCCTTCTGTAACGGACACTTCAACTTTTACAATCGCAACGACTCAAACAAGATTTTATTTTCAAGTTCTCTTGTATGCCTTCAGGATAATCGTAGTTAATTTTTGTTTAATTATAATGTTCCATTTATATAGAAAGAATGACCTAAAGAAGATAAAAGAAAATAAAAAGTGAAGCTGAATTATCTTAAATTAATACTCATTAAGTAATTTTATAAATTCTTTTTTATAAGAAAATTATAGCATATATTCTTAAATTATTTTCTTTAGAATTATTCATAAATTGTTTATTAATTTATACAATAAATGAACAAACATTTGAAAAAAAATGGAGAGGTAACTCCCTTAACAATAAACAATCATATTTAGTTTATCATGAATCAAAACGAAAACAATAATCTAGGAAATATACAAAGCAAGCTAATACTTGGAGCCAGAAACTCCTCAGATAAATTACAAGGTAGCGACTATCTCAAATTCTCTAATGATGCAAACAAGGAGGATTCTATTCATTTAAAGAACAATAAGAACGAGAGCGTCTACAGCTCATTAAATGCTACTCATAACAACCAAAATGGATTATCATATAATGACTCCTTGATGAAAATGTTAAGGGAAAGAGATCAAACCGATATCATAACAGAAGCAAACCGAATAATGAAAGAAAGAACCAAAAATCTTGGGTCTACTTTACTTTCGAAACCAAAATCGAAGCAGGGTTACTTACAAGATTGTAAAGAGATAAGTTTGAAGAATTACTTAGTCGATCTTTTAAAAGATGAAAGGACTTACATGAATGACAAGGAACTGATGATAACGCAAGCAATTAAGGCTAGCGAAAACAAATTGAATTTGGACTACAAAAATTTTTTGATTTTTATGGATAAAGAGAAACAACAACTAAAGAACAAGGATCAAGTAAAATTATTATGATTGATTATTTGTAGGAATATCTGAAATACAAGAACGAAAATGACATCATTCAACTTAAAGAGAAAAAAAGAATCCAAAAGAATAAACAAATACTAGAAGAGATTGAAAAAGTAGTCAGGAACATTTACACATTTAAATCATACGCCTTCTTCATTCATAACGTAGTCGGGATCCCCTTCCCTTTTCCACATGAACCCAAAAACGAATTTGGTTATTCAGACTCTAAAGATAAAGACAAGGAGTTAGAATTAAAAGTGAATAAAATATTAAAAGACTTTGAGGGAACAAATATAACAACTTACACAACAAAAATTTTAGATGATAATAGTATACTTTCTTCGAAATTTGCTGAACTAGAAGAGGTAGTCCTTAAGTTAATTGAAAAAAAACATCAAACTGATAAGGAGGTTAACGGCTTGAACGAAAAGCAAAAAGAAGAAATCCTTGAATTAAAGAAAAGAGAAATCGGTTTAGTAAAAGAGAAGAACAAACTGGTGTTAGAATTGAATAAGGTTAAGAAGCATATGAATGTTCTGAATTATAAAAACGTCGACGTAGACAACTTAGAACATCTTAAAAACATATACTCTCTATACAGAGTTTCATTCAATTCTGAATATGATACTAATAACAAAACATCCAGTCAGCTCATCAAGAAAAAAAAAGACAACGAAATGAATTATATTGGTGAACTCATGGATATACTTAAAGAAAAGGAAGAGCTTGTTTTTAATTTAATCACAGAAGTAGAACACATGATGAAAGAAGATGAAGGCCTAGTGAGAGATTTAATCCAAAAGAGAAAAGAAAAAAATAAAGAAATGAAGCAGTTAGCTAACAAATTGTCTAAAGATGAGCGTAATAATGTTATCTATAATAATAATTTTAATAGAGAATGCGATTAAGAGAAAGAAAGCGGTAGAGAGAAGTAATCGAACAGTACTAAAAGGCAGAAAGACTATGGAGCATCACATTATTTCAAGAGGAACTAAAAAGGTAGAAAGAAAAGAAGATGCCTTAAAAAACGATGATGTTTATTGGCTTATTCATTACGATGAAGAAAATCATTGAAAAATTTCAAGCATTAATACACAAATAATATAGGATATTAAATATTTTTACTCATTATTTATATAATTCATTTTTATTCTTTTTATTACGAATTAATTTTTGAAGAAATTCATCATAAAATCTTCGATTTTGGCTTTTTGTGATTTATTTTTTAATGAATGAATATTCGATGTGAACATTGATGCTGATTTTTCATTATTTATATTCCCTTGATTATTGTTATGATTATATTTAACTTGATTATTATTAATGTTTATATTTGTTAAGTTTGTCACTCGGTTTAAAAGCTGTAATTTAGGTAGGCTATTCTTTTTTACATTTATAAAATTCGCCAGATTTGAATTGCTTGAAATTTTTCTTTTAGTTAAATCAGAAACATTATTGTTCTTTTCTGGACTTTGGTTTTGGGAAGTAATTGATCCATTATTAATTTGCTGAATAAACTGAAATGAATTATTTGATTTCAGTGTGTATATAGATAAAGAGTCATAGCATTGAAAAAAAGGATGTTGAAGACATTGTGATGCGGAAGGTCTTCTGAGGGGATTAAAATTGAGCATGGATTCTATAAGATTTATTGCCTTTTCATTAGCTCTTGGAATTAAATTTCTTAATTTGTGTCCTTTATAGTTAGGAAATTTATAATTCATTCTTGATGCTAGGGAATATCCTTCTTGCCATTCAATTTGACCAGGAGTACCTAATACCTCACATATTTTATTCATTTGCTCATGTTCACTTTTTCCAGGGAATAAAGGTTTACTATTGTACAATTCAGCCATTATCGCACCAATTGCAAATATGTCAATAGCAGATCCATATATTTTGCTTTTAAGAATTACTTCTGGGGCTCTGTACCATCTAGTCGCAACATAGTCTGTGTAAGGAGGTCGTTGTTTAGTTTCTTTTGCTAGTCTATTATTGAATGATAAAAATTAAAAAAATATGAAATACCCGAAATCGGCTATCTTAATACAATCATTTCTCATAAGTATATTTTCTGGTTTTATATCGCGATGTATAAAACTATTTTTATGCATGTAACTTAGTCCTTGTAATACCTGATAGATGATATTCCTTATCTCTAATTCGCTCAAGCCCTTGGTGTTATTGCTCATCATATGATCATATAGATTTATCCCATCATAATAAAAAATCAGGTCTAGTTCATCATTGTTCAGGATTAATTCTCTTAAAACTACTATATTCGGATGTTTTAAACCAATTAAAGCTTTTATTTCTTGTAAATTCAGGCATTCTTCCCAATTGATATACTTTTTTTTCATTTTTTTGATAGCAACCAATTCGTCTTTAATTATTATATTATTATATACTATTATTTGTGTTAACAGCTTTGTAAACTATTCCGTAAGTTCCATTTCCAAGTTGCTCGAGTACAACATACTTTTCCATTGATTATTATTTAAAATAAATAAATTTAGTATTTTCATAAGGATTATTGTTAATACTATATATTTTTGTTATTTCTATTTACATTATCAGCTGACCCTCCCTCTGATTTATAAAGGTCTTTGAAATAGTTCTGGACGTTATTCCTTGCTTCTTCAGTGATTTTTACGAATTTCATGGCTAACTCCTTTTTTCTTTCTTCTTCAGTTTTTAAAGAATTTTCTTCTGTGAATCCTAAATTTTCTAAGGTATCCTGCGTCATTAATCCTCTAAAAATTATTATTTTAATAAAATTCTTACGCCTTCATTCTGCAATCTAAATAGTCCATTTGCATTTGTTGACATCTCTTTGGCATTAGCTGATGTTTATTTATGCATTTTATGTATTTCTCTACTAAATGTTCACATTCTTTGAAGTGGTCCAAAGGGAATGCACCCTTGTCTGGAGGGGTTATACTTGGCCTCGTTCTTCCAGTAGGAGTAGACATCTATTATTTTAAATAATGAATTTAATCTTAATTAAAATATAAATTTTCAAACAAAATTTTTCTATAATCATCCTCGTTGTTAATTTATTTAAAAAGATTATAATAGGATAATTTAAAACATTTTTCTGAAGGTCCATACTTTCATTTAAAATTTACCAGAATACCTATCCTTTGAGTTATTTATGATTTTATGTTATTAAAATTTTTTATGAATAAATATTTTATTAAAAAATGCTAAAATGCAAAAATTTTATTTCGAAATATACAACCAGCCTAGTTAAAGATGAAATTACAGCCAGAAAGAATATTCTTGAAAAGATAAAAATTAATATTAATAAAAATGAGAATTTCTACATCTACAACAACATGAAACATCAACATAAAAAAGAAGAAGTGATTCCTATGATGTATTTCTTTATCTCGGATTTTTACTCAAAATTTTATCAACTAAAAAATAAAATAATAATAAGCAATACATTAGAGTTAAACAGTAGTCCAAATCAATCAATCAATAAAGAATCCAATTTCGAATCATCAATAACAAATAAATTCTTGCAAAATTTTCTCCAGGTTTTATTAGAAAATAATTTAGTATACATGAAAACAAAAGAGAATAATTCACAAGATCCTCGATACTATTACTATTATCTTAAATTAAACAATTTGAAATATCTAAATATATTAGAAAAAAGCATTGAGGAATGCAGGGTATCTAAGCAACAATATAAATGGTCAAATCTCATTTTAAATCAGCAAGAAAAATTATTAAATAAAATTCAAGAAGTCAAGATACATTTCGAGATAAGAGACGAATCAATTAAAGAAAAACAAATTGTCTTCGATCAATTAATATCAGTCACCAATCCAGAGTTAATATTTGGTACTACTTTTATAGCATTCAAGTCTAATAGCGAGATTTTTAAGAAAATCAATCTTGATAATATCACTGGAACTAGTGGCAGAGACAATAAATCTTTCAAACTTCCATCAAAAATTTATGCTATAAATCCTATTAACAATGAGAAGATTCAAATTATATTAATAGATCCTTCACATCAACTTGCTTCGGAGATGGAAACAGAAATAAGAATGTGTGTCCCTGGCCATAACGAGCTTGATAACAAGTTAGCTAAGGAATTTTCTCTTCCAATCAAATTCGTCGTTCAGCCAATCTCGCAGATGGCAAAGACCCTGAGTGAGAAAACTAAATCCAGCGACAATATTGAAGAATTAATTAAGATTAAATCAACTCCTATGGAAGAAATAAAAAAGAATATAAAATATGAAATATCGAACGGGGCTGTTATTTTGAATGAGGTTGAAGGATTTCTGACAGGCTGTAAAGAATTCGATTATCTGTATTTAAAGGAAGCAAAAGAACTGATAATCAAGAATTTAATTCAAAAAGGAAAGGCGAAATACGATAAATACTACGATATAAAAGATCTTTTACTTGCAGAAGGATCACATTCATTAGGCATTTTAAATTTCTCACCTATTTATCAATCGTTAATGCATCTATATGCAGTAGCACTTTCAACCGATAAGGAAAACACCAGCAATGTGATAAATGTTGAATATTTTAAAAAATTATTTCCAGTGGATTTATTCATAAATATCAATGATTCTGAGAAAATTAAACAATCAGATTTTCATGAAATCTTGCTGTATTCACGTTTTATATATAGAATTATCCTTGATATACTCAAGTTAGACAAAGTAAGTAGTATCTGGAAAGATTCTGAGTCTGAAGATAACTCTGAAGATATAATAGTTAATAATGATACAATTAAGGAATATATATTCTCAGAGCCTATAAAGGAAATAATAGACATATCAGAATACAGAAATAAAGAATGGTTAACATTACAAAGCAAAAATATCACAGCTCTGAAAGAATATGATGATTATCTAAGACTCGGCTTTTATTTATCAATTGAAAATCAACAAAATTTCTTAAACATTGATCAGCTTGAAGAAATTTTAGAAAAATTCTTTTCGAATCTCGAAGGGTTGCATGAAGCAATGATTAAACTAATCATTAAAGGTAAATTTGATATAGACAAGGTGCGTGATGAGATGATTAATTTTAACAAGAAGAGTAATAATAATTTAGTAATAGAGCTAAATAAAATAATGATTGATATTATCCATCACATCGAAAATAATAAAGCCAAGATAGGGGAATCTGCAATGAAGATAATTAATCTTTTAGATTTAATATGTGACACCAAATCACTCTATGAAGAACATCATAATTATTTAATATTCTTATATTTCAATTATTTATTTTTGATTTACCCTTTCTGTCCTTGTTTGGCAAACGGTCTTTATCAAGATTTAAAAAGAAATTTAGGTAACTCAAAATTATTCCCAAATGAATTTTTACACGAATTTTCTCTTATAAAATTAGAAGAAACTTGCAAATTCTTCAAGGACATGATAATTAAAACTAGTTCTGTCAATGTTTTAATAAATGGAGATTTAAAAGGAAGTGTAATAATAGATAAAAAATTTCTTAGTAATAAACAAGCAATTATAGAAATAATCAAAGAAAAATTTAATTTAAATATGGAAATTGGAATTTCAGGGTGTATCGACGAGGAAATAGAAATAGATGGTGAAAATATAAAAATATCACTTAAAAATTAGATACATAAGTTTATTGAGGTTGATTTATTTGATTACATGATCATAATAAATTTTCTTTAAAAAATGATTAAAAAAATTGTAATTCATTTATATTTATAAAATGCATCTTAAATTATTAATAAATTATTCTTTATCACACTTAATAAAAAGCTTACCTTCTATTAATTTTAGTCCTTAAGTGGATTTAACACTTTTAAAACTTTCTTTATTATTATCTCCAAAACTTTCAAAGCCAGCTTTATCTATCTTAACTATTGGTGTTGACAATTTCATTTCTTCAGGAAATTTGGGCTTCTCTTTAGTGTCATTTAGTAAAGCTGTGAAATCTATTTTCTTAGGAATGAGTTCATTAAGAAACTTGTCGTCTGATTTTATCAAATTGACTTCATTATATTTATCTACTGGGATTGCTTTAATTGGAGAAATGTGCTTATCCTCGACTTCGTTTCTCACAAATTTTATTAATGAATGATGCACGTCATCTAGTGTAATTTCATTCTTCTTTTTATATTTTGGGGAGCAGTCTCTATTATCCTTTTCCAAAAAGTCTTCTAGTTTAATCACCTTATATCCTGTATTGTTGTTAAAATTATATAGATTTTGATTATTGAAAGGAATATTTGGATTACTAATCATACTTGCAGTGTTGTAATTGTATGAGGGGCAATTATTGTGATTGATGTTTGAATTTATATTGTTATTTTGATAGTTTAATGATTGGATGTTGTTATTATTACAGTAAGCATTTGTTAAATTATTTTCTTTGTTATAATTATTGAACCTATTTGTTTGTATGGCTGCAAGCTTATTATAAGAGTTATTTTCTTTTTCTATTTGATGTTGGCCTAAATTTTCAGATTTTAAATCGTTGAAGTAGCTGTCTTTCCTTTCTAATTTTACATTTTCTTGAATGTTATTGTAATTATAATTGCTCGGAGTACAATAACCTCTAGAGGGCCTACGATAACACTTACAATTTATTCCATCACATACACAACTCTTGAGATAATTAAATGAATAATCAGCATCATGTCTCTTCCATCCATAATTAAATCTGTCATAATGTTTGTATTCTCTGGGAGACATCACAGTCATATTTCTATTTCTAATGTATTCATACTTAGTGGAACTATCTTCACCATTACAAAATGGGCTGTTCTTTTTAATCGCAGAATCATCTCTCGAGTAATAATAATTTATCCTTTTTCCACTATCCTCGATGCTTCTTTTTCTCATCATATTACTAAACTGCCTTTCCTGATCCTTTTTCTTATGGATAAAGAGAACTAATAATACTAATGTAATTACAGAGCAAATAAGCAAAATTTCTCCCATTCAAATTTAAATTTATTTATAATAATTAATAGAAATTTATTAAAAAATTATAATACTAATTATGTCTTCACCTGAGAATTCACAATACAAAAACTATCAAATTATAAAAGACAAGATGAAGTTGTTTCTTTCTATATTAAGAGATTTTCAGAATTACCTTCGATTCAAAAACAAAAGAGATGAACAGTTACAAATTGACTACACACAACTGTCTCTTATAGGAGAAATCATATCTGCTGAAAATTTGAAAAATCTAATTCTCAGTGTGGAATCTAAATATATCAAAGAAAAGAAAAAGAAGACAAATAATCAGGAAAATTTTTCAGAATCAGTTTACAAAAATAATTCCTTTAAAAAGCGATCTCCTAGTATTTCAGAATTTCATATTAGAAATAATGGGACATGTTTTGGTCAGAAGGGAATATCACCGAAAAATGTTTTATTTAATACGGAGAATGAAAAAAATGTAATTAAACAATCAATCCATCAGCAATTTATATCCGATATAAAAAATAAAATATATTCATTTCTCTTGTCGCAGGAAAATAACATTTCAACAAGCTCTAATTTTGTGTTAAGAAACATCACATCTAACAAGAATAGTAAATCTCCTGATAGAAGGGACATGCTTCAAACTGAAATCTCAGACAAAAAGGATAAAAATGAAATTAAAAAATTTTCCTTGACAGACAGAAAGAATAAGATACAAAGAAATTTCATACAAGTTGGCAACGTAGTAGAATTCATGAAATATAAGAGCAATTACCAAGACAACAAAAATAGACATTATAAAATTAGGAATAATGTAGAAAAACTGAAAGAGCTTTATACAAATATTATTTCAAATCAGATTTATACTTCGAATGGTAGTTTAAAGTTTGGGAAATTCAAAAAAATAAAAGGCCGTTTACATGATAACGACAAACAATTAGATGATCAAATAAGATTGATAAAACTTGACTATGACAAGTATTTACCAAATAATGAAGAAGGAGAACAGTTTTCACATTTTATTAAACACAATAATTTCTTGAATAATTTTAATAATAAAAATACTTTTTTTAGAAATATTTATGATGCTAAAGACAAATACAATTTAACATACTCAATAGATAAAAATAATAAAAACAATTTACCTGTTGTAGCTAGAGACAATGACATTTATAATACTCTTTGTTCCGGGGTTAGATTCAGGAGTAAAGATAAAAATACCATTTATGTTAATAGTAAATGGAATAAAAAGAAGAAAAATTTGGACGAAACTAGAAGGAAAATTAAAATAGCTCTACATTACGAATATAAATAAGGATATATTTCATGATGGATTCGATATGAATAGATAAAATTATAATTAAGGTTATACTGTTACTTATTGAATACGATATTTATCAAACTAAAATTTTGTGTATAGCTAAAATTCATTTTAATTTCTAATTTTTATTTTATACGTAGATTATTTATATATTTTATATTAAATTATAATTACGATTACATAAATAAAATAAATGAGTCTTACTTTTGATTACAAATTTGGAATTTTTGTTATTCCTAAAATGTTTGTCTTACATTCTTCTAAATACTTTTTTACTATTGCACCACCAAATCCAATTCTTAAGGGACGTAAGAAAAATAATAAACATATACTATTAATTATAGATATACTGATTTGCTCGAAAAGAGAAGCTAAATGCTTTAATGATTTATTGAATGAGGAAATTTTTGATTTAAGCTTGACCATCCAACATCTTTCAAAAACTATTGAAATCTATTGTCAA
>Ga0169931_10010220_pt1 | contig 13381 bp, 13 predicted proteins | sample Kivu_15m_20L_FD_129675 | JGI IMG/M metagenome (GOLD analysis project Ga0169931, IMG submission 129675) | Freshwater microbial communities from Lake Kivu, Western Province, Rwanda to study Microbial Dark Matter (Phase II) - Kivu_15m_20L... | ecosystem: Environmental > Aquatic > Freshwater > Lake...
CAGCAACCCGTCGCCGTCCTGCATCGCCTGGCGCGCGGACGCGTGCAGCGGCATTTCCGAGCTGGCAAGCGCCGCCTGGTTGAGATGCTCCTTCAACACTCGACCAACAATCTCGCCGGACTTGAATCCGACTTGCAGGCCCTCATCGGCGAACGCCAAGCACGCGTTCAAGCCCCGCCTCCTGCGGCCAAGCCCGCGCCTCAGCGCCCAGCGGCTCCTCACACCAGCCGAAGCCGCGCGCGCGCACATGAACCGGAATCGGCCGAACCGGGCGTCACACTGACGGCCTGGCTGGAGGGACTCGGCGTGCCGACCCCGCAGCCATTTGTCCCGGACGCCTGGCAGGACGAAGCCCTCGCAGGCTTGGCGGAAACGGATGTCGTGGTGAGTGTCCCGACAGGCAGCGGAAAAACCTACGTTGCCGTCGAAGCAGCCCGGCGGGCCATGCGCGAGAACCGGACCGTGATTTACACGTCGCCGCTCAAGGCCCTGTCCAACACCAAGTTCACGGAGTTTTCAAAAATTTTCGGCAGCGACCAGGTCGGCATCCTGACGGGCGACCGCCAGGACAATGCACAGGCGCCGATTCTAATCATGACGACGGAGATTCTTCGGAATCTGCTCTATGACGCGGCCAGCGGCGAAATCGACGTGCGGCTCGACACCTTGGGGCTCGTGATTCTGGATGAATCGCAATACATCGCCGACCCCGAGCGCGGCGTCGTCTGGGAAGAAACGATCATCTTCTGTCCGTCACGGGCCAAGCTGCTGCTGCTCTCCGCCTCCATCGGCAATCCGCAAGATATTGCCGACTGGCTGACCTCGATCCGGCCCTCGCCCTGCCGCCTGGTGCGCCACAGCAAGCGAACAGTCCCCTTGCGCGCCGGCTATCTGCACCCGAACGGCAAACTCACGCCGCTCTTCCGCACCGCCGGCATTCCCTACGGCCATCCGGGACAACTCCATCCCGAAGCCAAACGCCTCTTCCTGCAATACGAAGAAGACACGCTGCCGTCGGGACGGTCGAGGCGCTGACGATGTCTCCGATGATGCGGTTAGAATGAAGCGGTGAGACCGAACGTGGCCCCGTGGCGGATCGTCTGCATTTCTTTCAGTGGTGCGGTCTCCGAGGACGATCCCACTGGATGATTTTCCCATGTGCCTGTATAGATGCGATTCCACCAGACTCGATACCCGCCAGTGAGCGCCAGGTTCTTCGTCAACATATACTTGACGCCTGCGTCGGCATCCACACTCGCCCCGAGACCCCACATGGTAAAGCTGGGCCGTTGGAGATCACTGCGCAATTCATGCCGGTCTTCGTTATACACAATACTCAACGGGGTTACAGCCAGCTTTCCTTCCACACTGAATGAACGGGTAAGCCGGTACTCTGTCTGCCCTCCGATCCGGAGGGGAGTAATCCAATGTGTCGTGTTCACGATGGCCAACACTCCTGAAGGCCGTACAACCCCAGGAGAGCTGCACGTAAAGGGAGACGAGGGATTACATACTTCCTGGAACACACCTCTGGCCTCATACTTGGTTTTCCAATACTGGAATCCCGCGAACACATCCAGATACCCTCGGTTCCCCGCATAGTCGATCACACGCCGTCCACCATCAAGATTCAGATACCAAGTCCCCTGTCCCGTCGTGTCGCTCGTCGTGCGCGAATAGAGATGCTGCCCCCCCGTCGAAAGATAGTCATCGTCTGTCATCTTCCCGCGGTCGAAATCGATTGAAAAGCCCAGTTCACCGCGCATGAACCAGCGATTGGACAGATTGAGTTTCGCCCCAAGCTCCATGATGTGCGTATTGTTGTCTTTGTAGGTAAGCTTTGACGTCGGATTTCCTAACCGCGCATCGAGACCTGAGGCATTATGACTCCACTTGGTCGCACCATTCGTAAACATCCACGAACGGAGGGACAGCTCCACCTGCGGTTTCGATGGCGGCTCAAATTCTTCGGCCTGCGACACGCCGAATGCCGCAATCATGCACAGACCGGCCATCATCATGAGAACCCGCTGTTGCCATGGCTGATTCACCGTCTCACCCCTCCGCGTTGAATGACTACTGTGTCGTAGCATCGATCGGCTGTATCCGGCATGACCCGATGACAGGCCTCGCGGATGTCCCCTTCAGTCCACTTCCTTTGGACAGACAACGAAAACCAGACCAGCCATGTCCCCACCGCGGCCGCAAGCACCGCCCCGATAATCAGCAGCCCCCAAGGCCGCACGATTTCCCACGCCATCGGCCGAAAGGATCCCCTCTCGGCCGAATCTTGCCCACCCTCTTGAGATTGCATCCGCTCTGCGCCCCCTGCCGTGATTGACGGCATGAAATGTCTGTCGGAATCATACCCGAACCTGGGGAACCTGAATAGTGTTTTCCCGCTCTCCTCATTCATGGAGAGGGATGCGATGATCTATTGGCAGATTCTCCGCGTCCCCTGACGCCATACTTGACCCTGTCCACCTCCGAACTGTATAACCTCCCCTGCACGACACAGTGCCGCGCACCACCCTCCGCTCTCTCCCTCAAGGATTCAGCGTCCGGGGCGCCGCGAAACAGCATATCCCATGCGCCCGTAGCTCAATGGATAGAGCATCTGACTACGGATCAGAAGGTTACAGGTTCAAGTCCTGTCGGGCGCACCACTCTTCGATCCACTGCCATCCCGCACATTGCCTGACATAGTCCCCCTCTTGATCGCGTTTTCCCCTTCCTTCTCCCCGCGCGACGATTTAGGATAGGCCTATGCCGATCTCCGCCCATCTCGCGCACGACGATATCGACCGCATCGTGTCCGGCACCCACTGGAATCCGCGTGCCGTCCTGGGGCCGCACCCCACACCAGCCGGCCTGGCCATTCGCCTCTGGCAGCCCTTTGCCGAGTCCGTTGAAGTCGTGATGGAGCAGCGTCCGGCGCTCGCCATCCCCGCCCAACGCATGCATGAGGCCGGGCTCTACGAAGCCGTCGTCCCTCACGGACAGGAGCCGCTCCGCTACCGGGTGAGAACCAGCGGGCCTGACGGCCTGGTAAGGGAGCAATACGATCCTTACGCCATGCCCCCGCTGCTGACCGATTTTGAACTGCACCTCTTTGCCGAAGGCACCTTCTATCGCGCCTACGATACGCTTGGCGCCCATGTCCGCACCGTCGAGGGCCTTACCGGCGTCCACTTCGTGGTGTGGGCTCCAAATGCCGCGCGGGTCAGCGTGGTGGGCGATTTCAACCGATGGGATGGACGCTGCCATCCGATGACTAATCGGGGCGCGACAGGCCTGTGGGAACTCTTTCTCCCCGATCTGCCTGAACACACGCTCTATAAATACGAAATCCGTCCAAGGGATCAGGACGCCCTGCTCGTGAAGGCCGACCCCTATGCGCAGGCCGCCGAACTGCGTCCCCGCACAGCCTCCACGGTTCGCGACCTCTCCGGCTTCACCTGGCACGACGATGCCTGGATGCACGATCGCGCGGCGCGGAATCCCTTGGCCAGCCCCTTCGCCATCTACGAAGTCCATCTCGGATCCTGGATGCGGGTGCCGGAAGACCGCAACCGCTGGCTCACCTATGCGGAGCTGGCCGGCCGGCTCATCCCCTATGTGAAGGACCTGGGCTTCACACATCTTGAGCTGCTCCCCGTGACCGAACATCCGTTCGACGGGTCCTGGGGCTATCAGACCACCGGCTACTTTGCCGCAACCAGCCGGTATGGCGCCCCGGAAGACTTCATGGCCTTTGTCGATGCGGCGCATCAGGCCGGCATCGGAGTCATCATGGATTGGGCTCCCGCGCATTTCCCCGACGACCCGCACGGCCTCGCCCAATTCGACGGCACCCATTTGTATGATCATGCCGATCCCCGCCTCGGCTATCACCCGGATTGGCACAGCCGTATTTTTGATTACGACCGCGCGGAGGTCCGCAACTTTCTCCTAAACAGCGCGCTCTTTTGGCTCGATAAGTACCACATCGACGGGTTGCGCGTGGATGCCGTCGCTTCCATGCTCTACCTCGACTATGGGCGGAAGGCCGGCGAGTGGATTCCGAATGCGTTCGGCGGACATGAAAACCTCGGAGCCGTCACCTTCCTGAAAGAGCTGAACATGCTGGTCCACCGCGACTTTCCCGGCGCGGTCACGATTGCGGAAGAATCCACCTCCTGGCCCGGCGTCTCACGCCCAACCTACACCGGCGGCCTCGGCTTCACCTTCAAGTGGAATATGGGGTGGATGCACGACTCGCTGGAGTATTTCCAGCGCGACCCCGTCCATCGGCGGTTTCATCATAATCGGCTCACCTTTGGACTCCTCTACGCCTTCACCGAGAACTTCGTCCTCGTGCTCTCCCACGACGAAGTCGTGCACGGGAAGGGCACGCTTCTCAGCAAGATGCCTGGGGATCGCTGGCAGCAATATGCCAATCTGCGTACGCTCTATGGCTACCTCTACGGGCACCCGGGGAAAAAGATGCTGTTCATGGGCGGCGAATTCGGCCAGTGGCGGGAATGGAACCACGATGCCAGCCTGGATTGGCACCTGTGCGAAGATCCGTCGCATCGCGGCTTGCAACGGTACGTGCAGGATCTCAACCGGCTCTATCAGCAGGAACCGGCCTTATATGAAGCGGATCATGACTGGACAGGGTTTCAGTGGATCGACTTCAGCGATGCGGACAACTCGGTGATCGCATTCTTACGAAAACGGCCGGAATCGGCCGAGCATCTTGTCTGCGTGGGAAATTTCACCCCCATCCCCCGCGAGCACTACCGCATCGGCGTCCCGGCAGGAGGATGGTATCGCGAACTCCTCAATAGCGATGCGGCGTGCTATGGGGGCAGCAATCTGGGCAACCAGGGCGGCGTGCAGGCCGCAGCCAGCCCTTGTCACGGGCTCCCCTATTCTCTGAGCCTGACGCTGCCCCCGCTCTCGATGCTCTTCCTCACACCCTCAGCTCAACCATAGCCCGACGCTACTTCGATGCCGGCGGCGGCGTTTTTACGTCGAGGACCTTTACATCGAAGTACAGCGTCTTCCCCGCCAGCGGATGATTGAAATCGAGCACCGCCGTGTCGGCTTTGACTTCTGTAACGCGCAGAAACATCGACTGTCCATCAGGGCCCTTGGCTTCCAACTCAGATCCCACCTTCCAGGCTTTCTCGGGCACCTGCGCTTTCTTCACTTCCTGAATCGCCTTGGGGTCGATCTCGCCGTAGGCATCAACCGGCTTCACAACCACATGTTTCTTGTCACCGATCGCGAGGCCTTCGAGCGCCTTCTCCAAGCCAGGCACAATTTCCTGCGCGCCATGTGTGTAGATCATCGGCTCGCGCCCGACGTTGGATTCCAACACGTTCTTCTCATCCAGTTTCAACGTGTACTCCAGCGATACCAGCTTCCCTTTGGACACTACGTGAGCGGACGCCCCTTTATGGGTCTCGGCCTGGAGCGGAGCCCCAGCCATACTCATGACGGCTAACGCCACCACGCACACCGCCATCCGGGAATATGGACGAATCATCGCAATACCCTCCTCAAATACGATTGGAATAGGCTGGAGAAGCCGCACGGAGCAGATGATCCGGAAGGCGATTGAATCCAGGCTATCGTGAAAATGTGTCCGCCACGTTATCACAGACGGAGGCCTCGAGACGAGCCCTCTGCGCAAGAGGGACACAGAGCGGAAGCCAGCGTCGAATCGTTACCAGTGCCGGAAGGGACCGGAATCAAGATGGACAAACTTGGAGCGCGGATAGTAGCCGACCCCGCCAAACCCTAACTCCAGCGCCGCCTGCCTGATGACCTTGGGGTGGATGCCGGGGATTTGGAGATCGATGGCTTGCCCTTGCATGTGCAGGCTGTTTCGAGCCGCACGCCGGCCGCTGCGAACCAGCTTCGCGTTATACTCAGGCGACCGATACCCTGAAATAATATGGATTTCCCGATCGCCGCCCAATTGTTTCTGGACAAGATTCACATGTTCCAAGACCCGCACATCGATCACCGACACTTCTCCCGTCGCATGGCAGCGGAAAATATGATTCACGTCGTCCAACGCCTCAAGATCGTACTCTCCCGCCTCGTTGCGGTAGGTCACCGTCAGCCGCTCGTCCGTCCAGACATTGAGAAAGGTCAGCTGCCCTTCGGGCAACTGATTGGCTCGCACGCGGGCGGGACTCAGCGCATGCACAGCCCCCATCACGAGGCCGGCCACAGCGGTGCGCAAGAGCGTGCGTCGGGTCCAGGCCCAGTCGGATGCACGATTCACAAGAACCAGTCTCCAGCAGAAGGTGCGTTGCAGATCACCGGCAGCAAACGATGGCGTTTGTACCAAAAAGCACCGCTCGGGTCAATCGGAATGTGCCGCCTGTATCCTGCCGCATACTCCGGGGCTGCCGCGCTCCGATACGAACGCCGCCCCCCTCCGTGCCACTGCGCCTAAACGATTTCTTTCTAGACAGCATGGGAAATGACACGTCATAATACAACTACGTAACGTGTTGAAGGACGAAGACGCTTCATGGCGACCATTCTGGTTATCGACGACGAAGAATCCATCCGCACCCTGCTCAGAGATATTCTGACTAAAGCCGGCTATCGCGTGCTGGAAGCCAGCGACGGCCGGGAAGGCCTCCCCACCTACCAAAAAGAACCGGTCGATCTCGTCATCATGGATCTCTTGATGCCGAACACCGATGGCCTGGAGGCCACACTGCAGCTCACACGGGAATATGTCGACGCCAAAGTCATCGCCATTACCGGCGCTCAAGGAGACCGCAACTTTCTCGACGTGGCCAATCTCTTCGGCGCGCGCCGGACCTTTCATAAGCCGTTCGACATCGCCCAGCTGCTGCAAGCCGTGCGCGAAGAACTCGCCGCCGCCTAGCGGCCCTCACGGCGCCTTCGGCAGCACATAGGCGCATAATCCATCGTGATCCACGCAGGCCAGATCCTCGTCAGGCCGCCTCGCTGTCGAGAAGGACACACCGATGGGATACGAGAGAACAGCCACCCGCTTTACGGTCAACTTGAGCGGCACATTTGCCGGAGAACAGCTGGCCGGTCAAGGCACCATCACCACTCTCTCCATGGGCGGCTGCAGCATCGACTCGACCATTACCCTCACCATTCACAGCACGGTGGGGCTCCATATTCGCATTCCCGATTCTCCCCATCCCCTGGAGATCGAGCACGCCATCGTCCGGTGGGCCTGCGGCAACCTGTTCGGTTTGGAATTCGAGCGCCTGTCACAATCCGAAACCGATCGACTCCACCATGTGCTCCATAATTTAGAGCACGGCCCTCTGGCCGCCATGCCCCATCCCGACGCCCCCTAGACAAAACCGGCCAGTACTCCGTTACAATCACACGGGGCTCATCACTCGCCCACGTAATACTCTCTCGCCCGAAACTCGGGGAGCCTATTCGGTGAACAGGTCCGACTCAACAAGACACATGCCGCTATGCCCGGATCGAACCAACCTGGCGATCGCCGTGTGGATTGGCGTCATTCTCATGGCGGGCCTGCTGCCGTTACGGAACTTCGTCGGCCATTCCCACTGGGAATCCATTCAGTGGACCATCCCTGCATCCATCTGGCGTTCGCACCGGTTTCAATTCGATGTCGTGGCGAATATAGGACTGTTCTATCCGCTGGGACTGCTGCTCGCGCGGCGCATCCCGCTCACTGCCAGAAAACGCGCGCGCTTCATTATGGGAACAGGATTGCTACTCTCGGCGGGAATCGAAGGGTTTCAAGTCTATTGCCACAACCGCCATCCGTCGCCCTATGACATCATGAGCAACGTGACGGGCACCGCACTGGGTTTGTGGACTGCGGCGAAGGTTTTCTCGTGGCACATGATGGAGAGGCTCTTCCCGTTCCCCGACAACGGCTCACATTGACGGCACCCAGCGACTACAGGCCGCTCGACAATTCCTTCCGCACCAGCGCCCGCATCATCACAGGATCGTTGTAGGCGACTTCGCTCAGGGCATCCATGAGGTGCAGCCCTTTCGACGCCGCCAACTCCTTCGCCTTGGTCGAATTCCTGGCACTGAAACGCGCCACGGCCGGCTGCCCATTCACAATCTGGCAGGCCAGTATTTCACCGCTCACTTCCAGCGTGCCCCCCTGCTCGACCAGCATCTTCGCTTGCGAGGCGCTGATCCCATGCAGCGCGGCAAATTCTTCCAAGCCGCCCGTTTCGACCAGCCGCCCGTCCGGCATGATGCAGAGCCGCTTGAAATGCGGCGACCAGTCCTTGCGGAAGTCGATATATTTGATATCGCCGCCCTTCGCCACCGCCCGATCCAGCGTGCGATAATCCAGCCCCAAGTTTTTCTGATCCAGCTTCTCCTTCAGCTCATCCGGCAAGGCGCGATGAAACACTTCATAGGCCGCCTGAGCCAAGGGAATCGCACGAGCCCGAACGAGATGTTCCGCCTCGGCAAACTGTACGACATCCAGCACAAAGGTCCGCTTCGGCTGGCTCCCGTCGGCCTCCACGACGCACGCGAACAGCCCCCTCGTGAGCAATCCGCTGATCTGCGGATAGACATACGTACCCCCCTCCGTCAGCAACTGCGTCATCGTTTCAAGGGGAACATCGTAACTTTCAGACAGAATCTTCGCGTGCCCCGGCAGATCTTCCGCGTGTGTCATGGCGCAGACCGTGACATTCCCCGGCGCGTCGAACTCCGAGTAGTCCTCGATCACGTTGTAGAGCACCGGCGCCTTCGGCTTGTCGAGTTTCTTCTTGATCTTAAACATGCTTTCCTTCTAGTGAAGAGCGATGAGTGATGCCTGATGGGTTGGTGCCACGCAGCCACTGCACTGCTTACCCTTCCACTGATCACACATCACGTTTTCCATACGGCGGCAACGTCATCAATCGCCGGTCTTCCACCGGGCCACCGACCGTAAAATGGTAGAGCGATTGGAACGACAATCCTTTCACCCCCACCATCTCATGAACCGGGTCGTCGAAGAAACAGCCGATCCCCGTGCCCCGCACCCCGGCTGCCTCTGCCTCAAGATACAACACGTGCCCGAGCAACCCGGCCTCCCAGAAGAGCCGAGGATAAAACCATGCCCCAGCCTGACGCAAGCGCCCTTCGAACTCGGCGAGCATACCCAAAGAAAACGCACTGTCGCCTGCAATCGCCTGATCGCAACTGACTTGAATGGCCGCACGCCGGGCATCCCCCTCCAACAGCCCATAGAGCGGCACGTCCTCCGGACAGTCTTCGGGCTTGGTCCACGTCAGCTCCTGCCCCAATGATTTCTGAAGCAGTGGCCACTTGGCCTGATCGCGAACCAGCATATACAGCCCCGGCGTGAGGCCGTCCACCCGATGCACGAAGATCATCAGATGAATCGCCGGTTCATACGGCCACACATCCCACGGCATCGGCCGATCGAGCTGCCCACGCTCAGCGTCCGGCATGACTCGCCGCAAGATCCGAAAACACGTCGCAGCCGAAATCGATGTCCGTCCATCGAACGACACCGCACTCCGCCGCTGGCGGATGATCTGGCCGGCCTGAGGACCGTGAGGCGGGACGGGTGACACGTGAGGCGCCTTGGGAGATACAACGGAAAGAACGGTTCGCTCACAGGACAATTTCCACGATGCATCAGCCGTCTGATCGATCACCTCCCAATGGACTCCATGTTCGCGGCTCAACCGATTGGCTTTCCCATGCCAAGGTCCGGCAGCCAGCTCCTTCACCACGGCAGCATCGAGATAAAGCGGGATCGCCTCTTCTCCATCTCCCGCCTCGTGCCCCTCGCCCCGTGCCTCTGGCCATATGGCACAGAGACCATCCGGATGCTCCGTCTCGACATCGGCAAAGTCCCCGGCGCGATTGGTGCCCAACAGCAGCGCCACGGTGTTTTGCTCCACGCCGTCCAGCAGCGCCATCTTCCAGCCCAGCGTCGTCGCGGCGATCCGCGCCGTGCCGATCGCATGGCCGACATCATGATTGCAGTAGCGAAAGGCCCGCTCGCCATACTTCCAGGCTTCGCGCCAGTGGACCGACGTGAGCCCGAAAAGAACAGCACCGGGAGGAAAGGGCGCCAGGAGACGGGCGATCTGCTCCGCAGAAAACTCGGCGCGGAACTCCAGGCCATGCTCCCTCGGCGCGTAGTGATAGAGCCCCGGCGTGAGACCGAGGCCTTCGATCTGCGGCAACACAAGATACCCCTCCGTCGGATGCAGATTGCCCGACGAGGGATTGCTCCGCAGCGCCCACTCCGACTCCCCTGCCTTCTTCCAGGCCGACAAGGCAAGGGCGAACTCAAAAAAACGCGAGATGGTGCGCAGGCTGACAGACTGCCCCGCAACCGCGCCAGGCTGATAGATGCCATCGTACGATGGCGAGAGCGGCTCCTCATCCGGCTTTAACAGCGGCAGCGGGATCAGCGGCGCGCCGGCAAACCGGCGAAAGGGATCAGGCTGATTGGCCCAATCCAGATAACCAAGGGAGCGAGCGTAACGATTGAAGTGATGCTTGGTTTGAATATGATAGCGAATGACTCGATCGACGGGATCGGTCAAAGCTGAAACAGTCTCGGCAGATGGGGACGGCTGTTCGGTGCTCATGACGTGAATGCAGGCAGTCTACAGAGCGGAAGGAAGGAAAGTAAATGCAGGACGGGCGAAACGTATCCGAGTGATCTACCAGGCCATAGCGTCGGCGGCCTCCTCCACTGCATCGGCCTCATGAACGGCCGCCAGCGCCCCCCCTCACGCAGATGCGCCTCCGGATCGTGATGATACGCCACCGCCTCGACAATGGCATTGCTCAACCCCCAGAGCCCTAACAGATAGGCCCCCACATCCTGATGCGTTGCATTGAATAGCGCCTTCTCTGCGGCACACACCGGCACGCGCTGATTCCGTGCGTATTCCAACACCTCGCCGTATTGGCCAGGAAAATTCGCCACCAGCACTAACTGGCCGACGTCGTGGAGCAACCCGGCCATAAAGGCCCCCTCTACACCGATGGAACCGATGTCTCGGCTCTTCGCGATATCCCGTGCCGACCGGCCGACGGCGAGGCTATGCCGCCATAACGACTCCAGCGGTATCGGCATAGCCGCACGGCCGTCAAATTGCGCGAATACCTGCACGGACAGCACCAGCGACTTGACGGTGTCAATCCCCAGAAGAGCAACCGCATGCGCCGGACTCGCAATCGTCCGCCTCAGGCCGAAAAACGCCGAATTCACGACTTGCAGCAACTTTGTCACCATCGCCATGTCTTGGGAAATGATTCGCGTCGCGTCGGCGGCTGATGCCGTGGGAGCCTCCATCGCCACCACCAGCTCTTGATACAACTGTGGCAAGCTGGGTAAGGTGCGAATACCGGCAATCACCGTCCGCAGCGATTCCTCCATCAACGGGGCCTCGCTCGGGCCGGTCTGCACGAGCATGGCCCGCACCACCTCCGCCGTAAAGGGCGCCGGGATGAACTGGTGCGCCGCTTCCAGCGCCGACAGGATCAGGCCGCGGTGCGCGCAGGCCGATGACGCGATGCAAATGACGCGGGGTGCGCGGCGTCTGACTTCCGCCAGAAGCTGGAGCCCTCCCATGCCGGTCAAATGCATGTCGGACACGATGACATCAACCGGCGACGTTCCGAGGCACGACAAGGCCTCGGCTGCCGTCGCAACCACCGCCAGCTCCCACTCATCCGACAAGGGTGCCCACAGCGCCCGCAACGAGGCCCCGGCTGAGGCCTCCGGCACGACAAACAACGCTCGTTTCCTCATGATTCCGCCTTGAATTGTACTGTTCACGGTAAACTTGATCGCTCTCATTCTCGGAATAAGCGGCCGCCGACTTGAGCAGGGCATGCGCTCCCACCCCTCCGCATTGACCGCTCTTTCTTTCTCCGCGTATCCTGACCGGACAAACACCAAGGACACTCTATGCAATTCGACGCCGCATTAGCCGCGCACGAGACATTCCGACTGGCCGAAGCTGAGCTGGGCTCCGACTGGGACACGGCTGTTGAGCTGGAAGAGACGTTTTCGTCCAACGCCGGAGCGACGGCGCGGGAAGCCTATGAGGGGTTATTGTCTCTCGCGACGCGCCATCCCAACGCCTATACCTTCCAGGCCTTCTGCATCTACATCACCTGGCAGCAGGTGACGGAAGAAACCATCGCCCGCCATTTTGAAACCGGCATGCGTTTGTCTGAATCCTATCTCGCCTCGCTGGACGGCAAGAATCAGCCACACATCGCGTATGTCACGGAACTCTACGAATCGTTCCGCGCCGGGTTGGGACTGGATGAAGAAGACGAGATCCAGGTCGAGTTTAGAAAAGACACGCCGAAAGGCGGCGATTAGTTCAACCGGCTCCCTGCTCATCACACGTGACACACCATGAGCGACAACGACAAGCACCGCGCCCGCATTTTTCTCCATCGAGGCCAGCTGGCCCAGGCCAAAGCCGCGTATGAACAGGCCGTCGCGGACGACCGGCTGTCCGGCAACGACACCGAGCTGTCCTCCTCGCTGGGCAATCTTGGCAATGTCTGCGCGCTCTCGGGCGATCTTGAACGGGCCGAAGCCTGCTACCGGGAGGTGCTGGCCATTCAACGGACCGAACAGAATCACCATGCCATCGCCCACACGCTGGTGAATCTCGGCAACCTCCACATCGGCGCCGGCCGGCCGGAGAAAGCCCGCCCCTACTATCTCGAAGCGCTCGATCGCCTGACCCCTTTGAACGACCATCGCGCGCTGGGGATTCTGCATCACAATCTGGGCATGGAAGAAGCCCGGCAAGCCCATTGGGATGAGGCGGCGGCGCACTTTGCCCATGCGCTGGATTGCCACTGCATCGTCGGCAACGAAGAAGGCCTGGCTGTCACCTACAGCCAGCTCGGCAAGGCCTATCTCGACTCCGGGGCCCTCCGCAAAGCCGAGGCCTGTTTCAACAACGCCTCCGAGCACTTCATCAAGCTCGGCCATTCCGCCGGCGAAGCGGCGGTATTGCGGTTATTGGCCGCCATCTATGTGCGTGAAAAGAATTCCGTCTCGGCTCTCCGCTGTCTTGAGCGCCTGGTTTCTCTCGACCGCCACCATCAACTTCCCGAACTGGCCCAGGATACCGCCCTCCTCACCGAACTCCGGCAGCAACTCCCGCATTAAGTTTCCCGCACGAACCGCCGATAAGACACTGACGTGAACATTTTCCAGGGGTGAGATGTTGCGCCTTCTTGTCGTGTGTTTGTTGTTCATAGTTGCGGCGATGACGACTGCGGCACAGGCCACAGAATGGACGGCGCCCCAGATCACCGTGGGCACGCAGGAGATCGGCCTCTCCGCCGGCTACATGCTCCCCCATCG
>Ga0169931_10010221_pt1 | contig 13380 bp, 8 predicted proteins | sample Kivu_15m_20L_FD_129675 | JGI IMG/M metagenome (GOLD analysis project Ga0169931, IMG submission 129675) | Freshwater microbial communities from Lake Kivu, Western Province, Rwanda to study Microbial Dark Matter (Phase II) - Kivu_15m_20L... | ecosystem: Environmental > Aquatic > Freshwater > Lake ...
ACTTATCCAGATCACTTCGTCTCAATCCGACGGCCTCCCCGAAAAAAAGCCAAATCCAATGGTTAGGTCTCTTTATGTCTCATGTAAAATTGAATCGTAGTTTTTGCGAGTTTTGCGCTAAAATATAGTCGCCTTTAAGGCTTCTGGCTTCCTATAAAGGCAATTGTGTCTCGAAATTCTGGCTTCCGTACCCATTTTTTGGGGTTTGGTTGTGGAAAAAGGGCAGGAATTTCCTAGATGGTAAAGATTTAATGTATTCTATGAAGAAAACTGTCCTAGCTCGAACTCTTATCTTTCTATTTTTGGCTCCCTTTGCTGTATTTGCCGATCCTTACCGAAATATCAACGGGTTCTTTGGAGAACGTGCTACGGGGATGGGCGGGGCCTATGCGGCCATTTCAGATGATCCAGCAGGAGCTTTCTACAATCCAGCTGGTCTAGCTTATGCCTATGACAATTCCATTTCTTTGTCAGCCAGCAATTACAGCATCACAAAAAAGAATTATGAAGATGTAATTGGTCCGGGACAAGGTTATGCGAGAAATTCTCAAAACTACATTCCCAACTTTTTTGGAATTGTACGGGAAGTTGACAAGGCAAGGATTGCATTCACTATTGTAAATCCTGTAAATGATACCTTCAATCGAAACGATTTGATTCAGGCTCCTCTGTATTATCCAGAGATTTCTACACTTCGCAATTACAACCGAGAGGCATACAACATCATTCATGTTGGATTGAGTTATGCAAAGCCCATCAATTCAAAGTTTTCTTGGGGAGCATCTCTATACTATACATCAGACACTTCTAGTATAACCTTCACTCAGTTGACGCAAAACCGAAACAAATCTTACTTTTCAAACACATTTAACGACAATCGAAAAACTACAGGTCTCCTTCCCATCATAGGTCTGATGTATACGCCCTCAGAGACTTGGTCGTTTGGACTTTCTTTGCGAAGAAATCTGGTCACAGGCGGCAATCGTTTGATCAATACATTTGACCAAGGGTCATCTGCCATTAACTCGGATGGGATCACATTTGTTGAGGGAACCCATGAGAACTTAACGGGTATCAGGGGCAGTTCTCTTTACAAGGGCCCGACTCCCACGGGAAGGGTTCCTGAACTTTACGAATTAAGGGGCGGTGTTGCCTACTTTCCAACAAAAAGGCTTTTGGCGGCCTTCGACACGATCTACACTTCTGGCTACTCGCGGTCCCAAGACAATTCAGAAGTTACCTTTAGTCCTACTCGCACTCTGATAGGTCTCACCGATTCCGAAAATTTGGAATTGAAACGATACGCTACTACAAATTTTGCCATTGGTTTAGAATATTACCTGACTGACTTTCTATCTATGAGATGTGGGTTTTTTACCAACAATGCAAACTCCAAGCCAATGAGCTGGGAAAATGCCGCTGTCTCCGCTGCTCTCAAGAACCAAGGAGCTCCCGAACCTGTATTTAACCAAGGGGGTACTGTCGTAAATGTAACGCTTCCTGGATTGCGGAATGACCCAAGAAATGAGTATGTAAACACCCGAGGATTTTCTCTAGGATTTTCCTTCTCTACAGCAAAGGCTTCTATCGGTTTCAATATCGTAAAGGAGTTAGGAGTAGGGGTTTCTCAGATCGATCCAACAAGACCCTCTCAGTCTCTTACTTATGATTCGACAGCACTTTATGTGGTTGTAAGTTCCAGAAACAATTAGGAGAAAGCATGAAATTGTCTAAATTACAGGTAGCTGGGATTATTTGTTTTTTCCCTCTGCTTCTCACTTCAATATTGAAGTACAATGGAACAATCAATTCGCTTGAGAACAAATCCATGGATTGGCGGTTTAAGTATGCCAATCCGGGACATAAATTTACAGACAAACTGGTGGTAGTGGATATCGATGAAACCGCTCTCAGTGCCTATGCAAGTACCCCACTTTTTGGGCGATGGCCTTGGAAACGCAGTGTTTATGCTCCCATTTTGGAGTACATCGCAAGCGGAAATCCAAAGCTCATCCTCTTTGATATCATGTTCTTTGAAGAATCTCCCGAAGATGCACCTTTGATCCAAGCTACACAAAACTTGGGGATTGTGTCCCATGCCATCAATTTGAATCGAGAAGAATTGAGCCCAGAAGAAGATTCCGCTTATTTGGCAGAGGTTCCCAAGAACATTCTAGATAAAGCAATCAAGCCTGCAAATATTGAGTCCCTGGCTATTAATCCTTACAATGTTCTTTTGTATCCAGCGAACAAATTGGGAAAAATAACACCCTCAATTCATGCGGTTACTTATACTCCAGATGAGGATGGAGTAGCCCGAAGAGGAAATTTGCTTTTTCGCTACAAAGACTATTACCTTCCTTCTCTCGCCTACCGGGCATTTGATGCCCAACATCCTGTCCAAAATATCAAAGTAGCCAGTGAAAAATTTATCCTAGAATCTGAAAATACCCATAGAGAGATTCCAATGGAGGACGGAAGTTTTCGCCTAGACTACTATGATGTAAAAACTCTGGACAACATGCCACGTTTCTCCATCTCCGGAATCATTGATTCGATTCGTGCCTTAGAAGCTGGCGAAGTTTCAGAGCTATCCCAATTGAAAGTTCCCCCAACCGCCTTTGAAGATAAGGTCATTATCATTGGAACGTCTGCTGCATCTACCTATGATACGAGACTTACCCCTTATGGCGATCGCCCTGGGTATACCTTTCACGCGGTTTTTTTTTCAAACCTAATGGAAAACCATTTCATCCAAATGGCAAAACCATGGGTCGGAATGTTTGTTTTGCTAGTCTTTCTCCCTTTTGTTGCTTATATGAGTTTGTATTCAAAAAGTATAAGTTTGAGGATAGCGGCACCATTAGCTGTTATGGGTATTTACCCGGCGCTTGCCTTTCTACTTTTTAAATTTGATATCCACCTACCAATCGCTGAATTTTCCGTAGGTTATCCTCTCGGATTTTTGGGCTCACTCGCCTATTTGACCCTTACAGAAGGAGCAGAAAAAAGAAAGTACAGCAAGGTTCTCTCCAACATGGTGGATCCAACTATCATAAGTGAAGCTCTAAATGACTTGGAAGCCTTGAAAAGGGGTGGTGAGATGGAAATCACTGCTTTTTTCTCGGATGTAGCTGGGTTTTCCAATATTAGTGAGCAATTGAGTTCCAAAGATCTAGCGGCACTATTGAACGAGTACCTCTCTGCCATGACCATCATTTTAAAACACAACAAAGGCACTCTAGACAAGTATATCGGAGATGCTGTGGTTGGGATTTTTGGGGCGCCGATAGAAAGAAAAGAGCACGATGTGGAAGCAGCCAATGCTTCTCTGGAAATGATCGAAAAATTGTCAGAACTCAAAGCCTACTGGAAAGAGCACAACTTATACATTAAAGACGCACAAGAAATGAATGTGAGGATTGGTCTGAACACGGGTCTCGCCAAAGTTGGATTTATGGGAACAGAGAATCTTGCCTCTTACACCATGATGGGTGATACGGTGAACTTAGCAGCAAGGTTAGAAGCCGCGGCAAAGGATTACGGGGTCAACATCCTTATTTCAGAATCAACCAACAAAAGAATTATGAATAAAATGTTTACCCGAGAGCTGGATGCGGTCCGGGTAAAAGGGAAAAACGAGCCGGTTCGCATTTACGAACTCATTTCAGTCCTGGGTAAAACCGAACCTAGTATCGTGGAATCTACAGGATTGTACCAGGAAGGTTTTCAGCTTTACCTTCAGAGAGATTGGAAAAAAGCGATCAAAAAGTTCGAAGAATCCAAAAAAGCCCGAGGAAAAAAAGATAAAGCAGTTGAAATGCTAATCGATCGGTGTCAATTTTATATCAAGGATCCTCCCGAAGACAATTGGGATGGAGTTTTCACTCGAGAGCACAAGTAGACATTGAATTTTAAAAAATGTAAAGAACGGGAATAGGAAATCAAAATGAAGAGAGCCACCATTTTATTGGTTTTAGCAATCGGAAATCTGTCGGCAACACCTATGTATGTGCAGAGCCCCGTAGCGCAACTCTTGCCGAAACCGAGTGCCGGAGAAAAAGGCTCCTTGCTTCCCAAAGGCAGTGTAGTGAATAAGACAGGGGAACAAGACATGTTTTTGAAGGTCACGTTTGAAGGAAAAGAAGGTTGGATCAATAAAATGTTCGTTTCCACCAATCCTCCTTCGGGAAAAATCAGCTTTGGTTCTGAAATCGACAAATCCACCTCGATCAAAGCAAGAGCTAGAGCTTCTGCCTTCACCCAAACGGCGGCGGCGCGTGGTTATAGTGAATCCCAGACACTTCGAACAAGAGGTGGAGCGGGGGACTATGACCTGGAGGCTATCTCTTGGTTAGAAAAATTAAAAATCGAAGAATCCGAATTGGCTCAATTCCAAGCGGAAAACCGTTAAAAAATGCCTCGATTTGTTTTTTTCATCTTTTTGTTTCTAGGAATTTTTACTTTTTCGGTGCATTCCGAAACGATTCTCTTGAGAAAGGGAGGTAGTATCAAGGGGAAGTTAGTTGACCAAGATGAGAAGAAAATCATTCTCCAGAAGGAAGATGGTTCCAACGTCGCCGTGAGCAAGGCGAGTATTCTCAAGGTAGTGTACGAAGAGCATCTAACTGCAGAAGAAGAAAGTAAGATTCGAAAGAGCCAAGAACCGAAAGAAATTGCAACAACAGAAAAACAATCAATTCCTCAGGAACCAATTCCCGTAGAAGTAGTTGTACCTGAAGAAAAACCAAAATTTAGCTTCTTTGGAAGTGCAGAAAGCAAAGAAACCAATGACTTACCAGTTGACAAGGCTGTAAAAAAGGAGGTTGAGATAGGTCGAGCTCTTGCAGGACGACTCGCAAAAAAATATGGTCTTGTCCAAGATGTAGAATTCACAAAGTACCTCAACCTGGTGGGTAAGTCACTCGCTCTTTATACAGCCAGACAAGAATTAGATTTCCGTTTTGCGGTCTTGGATACCAAAGATGTAAATGCCTTTGCTTGCCCGGGTGGATACGTTTTGATCACCAGAGGGTCATTGGAGCTAATGGGATCCGAAGCAGAGCTTGCTTCTATCTTGTCTCATGAGCTCTCCCATGTTACTCTAAAGCACTCCGGTGACTTTGAGGAAAAAGGAGCAGGATTTTTAGATATCATTTCTTCGATAATGGCTCCTGGTGGGAACATCGTAAGTAGCATCAGCAAAACTGCTGTAGATGGTATGATGGACCAATTTTTAGAAAAAGGCAGAAAGCAAGAAGAAGAAATCGAGTCTGACAAAGCCGGGATCTTGCTGATGTCCCAAGCGGGATACAATTTAAAAGCCTCATCGGATCTTTTGGCTAAGCTCGACAAATCCCAGCATAACGAAACCGTGTTAAAGACACACCCACCTACCTCTCTGCGTATCAAAGAATTGGAAAAGTTTATCTCAACCAATGGATTGAAATCAGGTGGAAAAGAAAACAAAGAACGATTCCAGAAGCAATGGAAAGATTTTGTGAAGAGAAATCCAAATACGCAGATTGCTACAGCGGAATAAACTCTGTTTCAAACCATTCTTTCTAATGTACAAAACCGCTCGAACGGTACAATTGCTATTTTCTCTGAAATTTGTCTTTCCATTGTATCCATGTGGACTTGGTAAAATTTTGGAACTGGTGTCCTCTCCGTAAAATAACGGATCGAATTCGAAAGATTTTTTTCGCTCAGCTTACATTCCACAGCAAACAAAGGTTTTTTATCTTGTAAAATGATAAAATCAACCTCTCTTTTGTCTGTGTCCCGAATGTACCTTAGTTCCATTCTCCGACCATCTATGTCTTCATGAAAATGGCAGAACTTTAAAAGTTGGCAAGCTACCATATTTTCAAAACGTGCTCCCAAATCTTCAACCTGGCTAAAATCCCAGAGGTATAGTTTTTGTTCTTTTTTTACCGCCCTGATTTTGGGTGATCCATACGGAGAAATTACAAATGCATAATATAACGAATCTAAAATTCCGATCCAACGTTTACAGGTTTTAAAATCAATCTGCAGGTCTTCGGCAAGCGATTTATACGATAGAGGAGAGCCAATGCGATTCGGTAGCTCTTCCGCAAGCAGTTGGATTTTATCTAAATCTTGGACATTTTCTAAATCTCGTAAATCGGTTTTAATCAACTTATTGATCCTTTCTAAATGCCACCTGCGCAAAAACTTCTCGTCTTGTTTGTGATAACACTCTGGGAAACCTCCAAAATGAAAAAGCCTTTGAAGGTTTGCTCGATTGTTACCAACTTCCTTCAAAGTATAGGGATGCAATCTATAGTAGTGATAGCGACCCAAAAGTGAGTCTCCCCCTTTTCTAAAATGGTCTAGTCGCGCTGAGCCAGTGATTAAAAAAGAATGAGTATTTTTTAAAGTGTCGTAAAATCCTTTGATTAGATTTCTCCAGTTTTTATACTTATGTATTTCATCTAACACAATCAGTTTTTCAGTTATGGGCCACTCCCTGTTTTTGATTTTTCTTTGGTGTTCTAAGAAATCCCAATTGAGATAGGCTGGATGCATGTCTTTGTAATTCGGAATCAGTGTTTGAGAAAGCACCGTTTTTCCTACTTGTCGCGGCCCGCCAAGAAAAACCATTCTTTCGGCTAAATCATTTTGAATATACGAGGCCAAATACCGAGTGAGTAAAGTAGACACGATACCACTATACTCATGAGTAAAATGGAGTCAAATCCGATTTCCTCATGGGGGATTTTTTTAAAAGAAAACAAAGAACGATTCCAGAAGCAATGGAAAGATTTTGTGAAGAGAAATCCAAATACGCAGATTGCTACAGCGGAATAAATGGACGGATCAGATATCGCTCCACTCATCTAAAAAGTTGAAAACTTTGGTGCCCTGCCTTACGAAAGAATTCTCTCCTGCGTAGATTAGAATTTTTTTGGTTTTCAAGTCGGGAAAATTTTTCTCAAATTTTGAAAAGGATTTAAAAAAATCGGAGTGAAACGTTTCGGCAGATTTAACTTCAATCAAAGTTAAATGTTCTGCATCCTCAATGACCAAATCTATCTCGTTCTCCGATGAATCTCTGTAGAAGAAAAGATTTCTTCGAATTCCGTTATTGTAAAGCTTTTTGATCATCTCAACAACAATCATATTTTCAAATAAACTTCCAATCAAAGGGTGGGTTGAAATTTGCTTCTCATTGTAGATTCCAAGGAAATAAGATACAAGCCCAACATCATAGAAATATAACTTGGGTGATTTGATAAGTCTTTTACTCGTATTAGTATGGTAAGGTTCTAAAAGGAAAGCTATATAGGAAGCCTCCAAAAGACCGATCCATTCTCTTGCCGTTGTATGGGAAATGCCTGTATCATTCGCGAGACTATTTAGATTAAGTATTTGCCCCACTCTACCAGCGCAAAGTCGAATAAATTTTCGAAACAAGCTTAAATTTTTTAAATTAATTAATGCTCGAATATCTCTCTCGGTATATGTTTCCGTATAAAATCCGTAAGCCTCATGGGGCTTTAGTTTTTCTTCATATATGGCGGGATAGAATCCTTGGTACAAAATATTCTTTTTTGTCCAATTTCCATAATTTTTAATTTCTGCGAGGGTAAATGGTAGAAGCTTTAGAATAGCAGTTCGACCAGCCAGTGACTGGCTAACAGAACGAGAAATTTCAAAATTTTGGCTACCAGTTAAAACAAATAGGTTCTTTTTTTTATTAGAATCTACTATGCCTTGAATATAAGAAACCAAATCGGGAGCTTTCTGGATTTCATCCAGTATAGCTCCTTCAGGGAACCGATTTAGAAATCCCTTTGGATCAGAAAGAGCGAAATCCCTTTCTTCTAAATCCTCCAAGCTTACGTATTTTTTTCTAGGAAATAACTTTTTGCAAAGGGAAGTTTTTCCAGATTGTCTAGGGCCGGTCACTGTTAGCACTGGATATTGGTTTGCGACCGACTTTGCATAAGGAGTTATTTCTCTATCTATCATAAATTCTGCAATTTGCAAGTTGTAGTTTCAATTTGCAGATTTCAATTTTGATGTCAAGCTGGAAAAAGACTCGTTTTTTAACGGGTTGGGTCGGATATCCATCTGACCGGGAAGTAAGCCGAGAGTTGATATCGATCGGGAGTTGTAGGATAGAGATGCTTTATCTACCAATATTTTGGCTTATTGGTTCTAAATATAAGAAGCCAAATACCTCGGGAGTAAAGTGGAAATGGTTTAAACTTAAAGGCCTCCAGCTCATCTAGGAAAGAATAACACTCTACTGTTCAAGTTATCCGAGACATACATACCGGTTTCATCCACATCAATATGGAATGGCCCACTTAACGTATTGCTTCCAACGGAACTCCCGCGATTTGGGGCAATGGAAATAAAATCCGCTTGTCCCCAAACTCTCACTGCAGTAGTACTTGTGCCTTGGAATTCCAATACACGATTGTTCCCCCAATCTGCAACATACAGGCTACCTTGGTAATATTTGATACCCCATGGTTGGTTTAAAGTATCTGCAGAGGGAGACCCCGCATTACAACCAGCAGATATAGAATTCGCTACGCCGCAATCAAATCGACCGTATTGGCCATAGACCCGAGTAGCCGTTTTTGAATTCCCAGGATAGAAAAGTACTCTACTGTTATTTTGATCCGTAATATACACTCCATCTGGTGCAATGGCGATGTCCCTTGGTTGATGCAAAGTATTTGGCCCCATTCCTTCGTTATTCGCTGTTCCCGAAGTTAAATTTGGCTGGCCATAAACATCAGTTGCACTAGTATTTGTTCCTGAATATACTAATACACGATGATTTGAAATATCGGCTATATAATGATCCCCAAAAGAGTCAACGGTTACTCCCTCAGGATAATACAAACTTTCTGGTTCAATAGAACTCCCACTGCACCCTCCTGCATTGTTCAATATGCTACAATTGAAATCGCCATATTGGCCATATACTCTGGTAGCAGTAGTACTAATTCCTGGAAAGAATAAGACTCTGCTTCCAAGTATATCAGAAGCGTAGATTCCAGCAATAGTGGCATAGACTGCAGGAACGTTCCCAGGAGATTGAAGGGAAAAAGTAGTGGAGGAGGCCCCTGTATTTCCGTTACTCGTATAATCTGTAGTTCCATACACTCTTGTTGCCGTTGTGGAGATTCCAGGAAAAAATAAAACTCTACCATTCTGTTGGTCGGAAATGTAGACCCCTGTTCCGTTGGGATCTATGGAAACCCCTCCCGATCTATTCAAATTTCGGTTTGATATTGCACCGCCACCACAAGAGCCGTTGTTATTGGGAACTCCGCAAGTAAGACTGTCATGTTGGCCATAAACCCGAATAGCTGTTGTTTCGATCGGATCCAAGGATGGGACTCCGCCCCCGATCACAATGCTGGCAAAGACATTATAGACCACTTCAGTGGAACTCGTTCCAGTAATGTTTACAAAGATAGATCCCCCTGTATTGGGAGTTCCTGTGATGGTTCCATTGGAAGCGATGCTCAGACCATAGAAAGACAGTTCCCCATCCGGATCGCTAAAGTTGAGACTGGAGAAAGTCACACCGCTCGGGAGGGCAGACAGAGTTGTATCAATGGACAAACTGCAGTCAGGTGTGTTTTCTTCACAATTCCCTGTATAGAGTAAGAATAGGATCTCTGGAAGCCCAATGAATTGGGGGGTGCTCCCTGCGACACCGATGGTAAGGTTTCCAAGACTGACGCTGAATCTCTGTCCCGAAGCATTGATCACTGTAATGGTAGGGCTCCAGGTTCCCGAAGTGATTGGATTTCCAGAAATAACACCAAACCTGTCGATGTTCATTCCATTTCCAAAATCCTGGGGAACAAAGCTGTAGGTTCCAAATTCACCCACCCCAGATACATCAAAAGCAACATAAGAAAAGGGAGAGCCTTCCACGAGCTCGGAAGCCCAGACAGTTGCGGTGGGGGTATTGGGATCAATGTAGAAGTCCACCTCGGCTGTGGCGCTGGTTCCCGTATTGAGATCGGTATAGCTCACCGTTCCTTTTTTAGGACCATTGACATTGGCTGCGGTTCCAGAGAATGTACCTAGTATACCGCTGGTAAGACGGAAGGTTCCAGAAGTAGATGTAAAACTATTGATTACATAGTTGTAATTGCGAATTCCTTCGATACCTATGCTCAAGTTACAAGTCGTGCTTTGTGTACAGTCAGAATCGTAGACAAAAGCAAAGACTTGGCCAGCTACAAAGTTTTGGACTTTGACTCTAAATACGGTAGCAGTACTTCCGAAGAGATTGCTCGCTCGAATGGTCACTTGGCTTGAGGTTGTAGTGGCTGTGGTTGGGGTTCCTGAGAGTTCTCCCGTAACGGGATTGAGGCTCATGCCAGGGGGCAGTGTTCCGGATCGGACTTCATATCGGGTGGGGAGTCCACCCTCCACCCAAGGGTAGTAGGATTCTTGGGTGTTTGTAAAAAGCACCAAAGCTCCTTCATCTGTGTTATCAGCATAGTAGAGATAGTCAGGTGCGGAAGAGGTATCTACCATCAAGCTCGTAGGCGGGGTAGAAGACATTTGGAACAAAGATTCGATTTCATCGACAGACAAACCAAACTGGGAAGCCCCTGCAGAATTTTGCACAAAGCTGGAAATTCCGGATTGCATGGTGGCTTCTAGGGGGTTACGAGAAAAATTGGCAGGGGGAGCTCGTCCCGTCGATTGGGTAAAGACCTGGGTTAGGATCCGGTTTCTCCTTCCCCCGCTCTCGATCACCTCAGAAAACCCATCAATCACGAGTTCCAATGCATCGCCGTTTGCTGTAGCTCGGGTGGTGAGGCCTTTCTGGATGGATCTGGCAGCACCATTGGCAAATCCATTTGCTAGAGCCGATATTCCACTGAGTTTGATGATGGAGGTTGCAACAAAGGGATCGTCTGGTTTTGTAAAGTCTAATTTGAGTTCTTCGAGTGTTGGGACGACAGTGCTAGAAACATTTCTGGAACCCTGGGTCGAGCCACTGTTCTTTCTTGTAACGGAAGATCTTTCTTTGGGAATGTTTCTCTTTCCAAAGCTTCTGGGGTGGGCATTGGGGCTTTTGTTTTGGGATCTGACACCTTTTGTTTCTTTTTTTGCAAAGCCTTTGTTCAGGCCAAACATGGAGACCACTTGCCTAGAGGATGCATTTGCCACAGCCGGAGCAAAGGAAGGATCTGCTTTTTCCATGGTTTTGGCAAAGACGCGTGCCGCCATACGACTAAAAGGTGAAGATACGACTCCCGCCTGTGTAGGTCCCGAGGGTTCCTGGACGATTGTATCGAGGTAGAAGTTTTTCTCTGTCCAGGCGATGTCACGGAGAAGGGTTTCGTCGTACATGACAGTTCTTCCATTATCGCTGGGGGTTACCAGAACGCAGACAGGCTTACCGTTCTTTGGGAATCGGACAGAATAGTTTCCATTCTCGTCGGTAGTGGTTTCTGCAAAAGGAGCGGTGGCACCTGTTCTGTCGCAGGCATTGTTGACCAGGGGCATGACTTGGACTCGAGCCCCCATGACCCGACCCTTCATGGCGATCCCCGAGACTTCTGCCTTTCCCGATCGCGAAAAAAGGAGGGCCAGGTTGCTTAGGTTGAGTTTGTCTATTACAAGGCCACAGGATTGGAAAAAAAAGGAAGATAACAGCATAAAAAATAGGAACCGCATGGCGAAATTATCCTATTTTTACAACACTTTGCAACAAAATAACGGCTTGCAAAAATTAGCAAAAGCTGAAGAAAAGGACGCGTCTGCCTTAGATTCAATCCTTTTCTTGTCAGAAATATCCAGGGTGTTCTAATTCCCAGGTACAGATATGATATTCGTGACATTGATTCCAGTAACGCTTGTCCCTGTATTGGCTCGAACCGTTGCACCTCCTGCAAACCCCCCTCCGTTTATCGGATAGGATGCGATTGCCCCAGAAGGAGCGCAAGGAACGAAAAGGTGGGTGGGTGTGATTGCCATTTTGATCAATTTTTGCTCTATCGGACAATTATCAGGTGCACTTTGGTAATTTAGGTAAGGGGTGTTGATAAGTCCTGTTGCAATATCGAAGCTATAGGCAAAAATATTTTGGGTTCCATACACATAATTAAAATATAGCCGCCTTTAAGGCTTCTGGCTACCTATAATAGCTATTGTGTCTCGAAATTCTGGCTTCCGTACCCATTTTTTGGGCTTTGGTTGTGGAAAAAAGGGGCAGGACTTTCCTAGATGGTCAAATTTATCCTATGACAACTTAATTTTAAAAATTAAAATAATTTATAGACTTTTGATTTTTTTCGATTATGATTTTGGAGGAATATCAAACTAGGAGAATAAATATGAATACTAATATTTATAGAATCCCGAAATCTAGAAGATTATTAGCAACTTTATTACTGATTTCTTCAACATCAGTATTTGCTTCAACGGAACAGGTTCTTCAATCCAATGATTTTGTTGGTATAACCTTTTGGCTAATTTCCATGGCTTTGGTTGCATCCACCGCATTTTTCTTTCTAGAACGGGATAGAGTTTCTGGAAAGTGGAAAACCTCTCTCACAGTGTCCGGACTCGTTACATTAGTAGCTTCGACCCACTATTTTTATATGCGTGAAGTATGGATAGCAACCGGCTCCACTCCCACAGTTTACAGATATATAGACTGGTTAATTACCGTACCACTTTTAATGATAGAATTTTATCTGATTCTCTCAGCTATAACCGAAGTATCTTCAGGTATTTTTTGGCGTCTCGTTCTTGGTACATTGGTAATGTTAATTGGTGGTTATGTGGGTGAGGCAGGATACGCTAACGTATGGATTTCTTTTATAGTTGGAATGATTGGTTGGGCTTTCATTATTTACGAAGTATTTGCAGGAGAAGCCAGTAAAATCAGTGCTACTCATGCACCTGCCAATGTTCAAAAGGCATTCAACACAATGCGTTGGATTGTAACGATTGGATGGGCAATCTATCCCATTGGGTACTATGTCGGGTACCTCACAGGTTCAGATCCTGCAAATAGCATGGCCACTTTAAATATTATTTACAACCTTGCAGACGTATTGAACAAAATAGCCTTTGGCTTAATCATTTGGTCTGTAGCTGTTGCAGAGTCCAAGTAATCTTTCAATGAGTCAGTTCCTGTAAAAGCTATTTTTTTGCAGGAACTCAATTGAAATTACAATTCCATTAAGAAAAATACCCTTCAATTTACTTTTAAAAATTGAATTTTAAATTAAAGTAGACTCTAGTCAACAAACATTGACATTCCGCTATAAAAGCAATGTAGAATCGATCACAAAAGAAAAATCATTCCAAAGCTTAACAATGCCAATCGATGAATTTCTTGCCCGTATGTTG
>Ga0169931_10010222_pt1 | contig 13380 bp, 11 predicted proteins | sample Kivu_15m_20L_FD_129675 | JGI IMG/M metagenome (GOLD analysis project Ga0169931, IMG submission 129675) | Freshwater microbial communities from Lake Kivu, Western Province, Rwanda to study Microbial Dark Matter (Phase II) - Kivu_15m_20L... | ecosystem: Environmental > Aquatic > Freshwater > Lake...
CCCGCGCGCCATCCACGGCTTCTACCCGCCCATCAGCGTCTACCAGGCCATGTTGGACAAGCTCAATCAACCCAACTCCTCAATTCAATAAATCGGTGTTGCACTTGGTGCTTGACTCCGCCAAGCCAAATATTTCAAAGTGCAGAGGCCTGTGGTGTGTGGCAGCGCTGCGGCGTGGCCGACCCGGTCACCCAAGGGACCGCACCGTTCACGCCGCAGCGCACACCCGCACACAATGGCGGGGGGACACACACGCCATGAATGCACCTGTTTTTGACCACATCGTCATTGGCGCCGGCACCGCCGGCTGCCTGCTGGCCAACCGCCTGAGCGCCGATCCGCAGCGCCGTGTGCTGCTGATCGAAGCCGGGCGCAAAGACAACTACCACTGGATCCACATTCCGGTTGGTTATCTCTATTGCATCGGTAACCCGCGCACCGATTGGATGTATCAGACCGAGCCCGACCCCGGGCTCAATGGCCGGCGCCTGCGCTACCCGCGCGGCAAAACCCTGGGCGGCTGCTCCAGCATCAACGGCATGATCTATATGCGTGGCCAAGCCCGCGACTACGATCAGTGGGCAGCCCTCACCGGCGACGACGCCTGGCGCTGGGACAACTGCCTGCCCGACTTCACAGCCCATGAGCACCACCACCGCCTGGACGCGCAAGCGCCCAGCGAGGCTTTTGCCGCGCTGCACGGCAACGCCCGCAGCGGCAGCACCGGCGAATGGCGGGTGGAGAAACAGCGCCTGCGTTGGGACATCTTGGACGCGTTTGCCCAAGCGGCGCAACAGGCCGGCCTGCCCGCGACCGACGACTTCAACCGCGGCGACAACGAAGGTGTGGGTTATTTTGAGGTCAACCAAAAAGCCGGCTGGCGCTGGAACGCGAGCAAGGCCTTTTTGCGGCCGGTGCAGCACCGACCCAACCTGACGGTGTGGACCGAATCGCAGGTGCAGCGCTTGCTGCTGGAGCGCGGTGCCGACGGCGCGCTGCGCTGCACCGGCGCCGAGGTGCAGCGTGGCGCCGAGGTGCTGACGGTCAAGGCCACGCGCGAGGTGGTGCTGAGTGCCGGCAGCATCGGCTCGGTGCAGATCCTGCAGCTCTCGGGCATCGGCCCGGCGCCGGTGCTGCAGGCTGCGGGCGTGGCCGTACAGCACCACCTGCCCGGCGTTGGCGAAAACCTGCAAGACCACCTGCAGATCCGCTCGGTCTACAAGATCCAGGGCGCGCCCACCCTGAACGTGCTGGCCAACAGCTGGTGGGGCAAGGCCCGCATCGGCTTGGAGTACCTGCTGACCCGCAGCGGGCCGATGAGCATGTCACCGAGCCAGCTGGGTGCTTTCACCCGAAGCGATCCGGCACAGCCGCACGCCAACCTCGAATACCACGTCCAGCCGCTGAGCCTCGACGCCTTTGGTGAACCCTTGCACCCCTTCCCGGCGTTCACTGCGAGTGTGTGCAACCTCAACCCCACCAGCCGCGGCCATGTGCGCATCCGCACGCCGCGCGCCGAGGACGCGCCAGCCATTGCGCCTTGTTACCTGAGCACGCCCGAGGACCGCCAGGTCGCGGCCGACAGCCTGCGCGTGACGCGGCGCATCGTGGCGCAGCCGGCGCTCGCACCGTACCAACCGGTGGAATACAAGCCTGGCGCGCAGTACCAGAGCGACGAAGAGCTGGCGCGCCTGGCTGGGGACATCGCCAGCACCATTTTTCATCCCGTGGGCACCACCAAAATGGGGCGCGACAACGACCCCATGGCGGTGCTCGACAGCCACTGCCGGGTGCGTGGTGTGGCGGGCCTGCGGGTGGTGGACGCCGGGGCCATGCCCACCATCACCAGTGGCAACACCAACAGTCCGACCCTGATGATGGCCGAAAAGGTGGCGCGCTGGATGAGGTCGCTTGGCTGACGGCACGTGTTTTGTCCTACGCAAAGGTTTGCGTTTGTCAGGTCTGATTTCCGACAAGGGTAATCCCTTGGACCTCAGTGGATCGGGATGGGCTACAGTGTTTGCACTCGTTGGACGCCACTGGCGACACCGACGCGGGGACCGAGGAGACAACCCAGTCCTAAAAGAAATATTGCGCCATACCGAACCCACACGAGGTTCAGATGACCGCCTCTCACATACACCGACCCCCAGGGGTCGGTTTTTTTTGGCCGAGCGCGGGTGACACCGCCGCCCAGCGACGCGCCTTTTCACATCGACAATCCTGTCATGGACATTGTTTGGGTCACGCTGGCGTCCGGTCTGGCGGGTTTTATCGATTCGATTGTGGGCGGTGGCGGCTTGATCTTGCTGCCGGCCCTGTTTGCCGTGTACCCCGGCACCCACCCTGCCACCCTGTTTGGCGTCAACAAAAGCGCGTCCATTTGGGGTACGGCGGCAGCCACGGTGCAATATGCCCGTCGGGTGGACATGCCATGGCGCTCCCTGCTGCCCGCCGCTGCGGTGTGTTTTGTGGGCTCCATGGCTGGCGCTTGGGCGGTGACGGTGATCTCACCCGACTTCTTGCGCAAGCTGCTGCCGTTGGTGTTGCTGGCCGTGTTTGTCTACACCTTGGCCAAAAAGGAACTGGGGCGTGAGCACCTGCCCCGCTTTGTGGGCGTCAGGCAAACGCTGGCCGCCGCCACCCTGGGTCTGGTGATTGGCTTTTACGATGGGTTTTTTGGTCCAGGCACCGGCAGTTTTTTTGTGTTTCTGTTTGTGCGTTGGCTGGGATTCGATTTCCTGCACGCCAGCGCCAGCGCCAAGCTGCTCAACACCACCTCCAACCTGGCCGCCTTGTTGCTGTTCACCTGGAAGGGCCATGTCTGGTGGCACCTGGCCTTGCCCATGGCCCTGGCCAATGTGCTGGGCAGCGTCCTGGGCACCCGGCTGGCCTTGAAACACGGCAGTGGCTTTGTGCGGGTGATTTTCTTGGTGGTGGTCAGTGCGCTCATCGTCAAGACCGGTCACGACGCCTGGTGGCCCCGCTGACATTGGGCCTCAATCGGCAGCGGGCTCGGTGGGCATGGCTGCCTGTGTGGCGTCGGCCGGTGGCCACGGCATGTCACTGGCCTTGAGTGGCGTGCCGATGGGCGCTGCGGCCTGCCCCCGTTGCACGGCCAGCATGTCCTGCGGGTTCGGGTACTGGTCCAACAAGAGGTAGTCAAACACCCGGCGCGCGATGGGTGCGGCATGGGCCGCGCCAAAACCCGCGTTTTCCACGATCACCGCCAGCGCCACCCGTGGCTCGTCCACCGGCGCAAACGCCACATACAGCGAGTGGTCGCGCTGGTGTTCTTCCAGCTTGCGGGCGTCGTAGCGCTCTTTCTGTCCAATGGTCACCGCTTGGGCGGTGCCGGTTTTGCCACCGCTGCGGTAGCCGGCCCCGGCAAACACATGGGCCGAGGTGCCGCCCGTTGTCACCCCTTCCATGGCGCGCCGCACGGCCTGCACATGCTCGGCTTGGTAGTTCAGCGACACCCCGGGCTCAGGCACAGCGGGTGTGCGCTGGCGGGTGACCACATCCTCAATTGCCAGGGCCACGTGGGGCTTGTGTCTCACACCGCCGGCGGCCAAGGTGGCCATGGCGTGGGCCAGTTGCAGCATGGTGAAGTTGTTGTAGCCCTGACCAATGCCCAGCGAGATGGTTTCACCCGCGAACCAGCGCTGCTGCTCCGGGCGTTTGTAGGTGCGCCGCTTCCAGTCCTGGCTGGGCAACACACCTCGGGTTTCGCCCTTGAGGTCGATGCCGGTGATCTGCCCGAAGCCCAAGGGCTTCATGAAGTCGTGGATCGCATCCACCCCCATTTCGTTGGCCAGCGAGTAGTAATAGGCGTTGCTCGACTTGACGATGCTCAGGTGCAGATCGGTCGGGCCGGTGGCGTGGCCTCGGAATTGGTGGTTGCCGAACATCCAGTATCCGGGGTCGTTGACCACGGTGCCTGTTTTGCGCACACCCGTTTCCAGAGCCGCCATGGCCATGAAGGGTTTGTAGGTCGACCCCGGCGGGTAGGTGCCGCGCAACGCGCGGTTCAGCAGGGGTTTGTCCACCGACTCGTTGAGCGCCTTCCAGTTGTCGACGTCAATGCCTTCGACAAACAGATTGGGGTCGTAGGTGGGCTTGGACACAAAGGCCAACACCTCGCCACTGCGTGGATCGATCGCCACCAGCGCCCCACGCCGGGTGCCGAACATGTCCTCAATGAGCTTTTGCAGCTTGATGTCGATGGACAGCACCACGTTGTTGCCGGGCGTGGCGGGCGTGCTGGCCAAGGATCGCACCGCCCGTCCGCCCGCAGACGTTTCCACACGCTCAAAGCCGGTGATGCCGTGCAACTCGCGCTCGTAGGTTTGTTCGATCCCAAGCTTGCCGATGTACTCTGTGCCGCGATAGTTGGCTTGGTCTTCTTCGGGCCAGTCTTCCATGGCGGCTTTTTCCCGCACATTGATGCGCCCGATGTAGCCAATCACATGGCTGGCCGTGTCGCCAAACGGGTATTGGCGAAACAAACGCGCCCGCACGTCCACCCCTGGAAACCGATAACGTTGGGCCGTGAATCGGGCCACCTCTTCATCGCTCAGCCTGGTGCGGATGGGCAGTGAATCGAACCGCCTAGACTCTTCCAGCAATTTGCGAAAGCGCCGTTTGTCGCGCGGCTGGATGTCCACCAGTTCACCCAAGGCTTCAATTGTCGCGTCGAGGTCTTGCACTTCAGACGGGGTGATCTCCAAGGTGTAGGCCGAATAGTTGCTGGCCAGCACACGTCCATGGCGGTCCAGAATTTGGCCCCGGTTGGGCACCACCGGCAACACAGCGGTGCGGTTGCTCTCGGCCTGGGCTTTGAGATCCTCGTGCCGGTGCACCTGCAAATAGACCATGCGCGCGGCCACCAGACCAAAGGCCACCAACACCGCCAAACTCGCGACAAACACCCGGCTGCGAAAACGCGCCAGGTCGGCTTCGACGTTGCGGATTTCGGTCATGTCGGCGTCTGATGAGGCGTCTGCCGGACTTTACAGGGGCCGATCTTCATCGGGATCGGGTGCGCGGCGCTGAGGCGCCAGCAGCAAGGCACTCATGACGGGCCACAAGGCCGCTTCCAGCACGGGCGCGGCCATGATCGACCAGCCCGCAAAGGCGCCGCTGTGAATGAGCCGCACCACCACCTCGACCAAAGTCGATGCCAGGAACAAGGGCAGCACATGCACCGCCTGAGTGACCACGGGAAACCAGAGCAGGCGCCGGTGCACCGCAATCGCAAAAAACGCCAGCAGCGAGTAGGCCAGCGCATGCTGACCCAGCAGGCCGGCTTGGTGCACATCCATGGCCAGGCCAAAACAAAACGCGGTGCCCACGCCAATGCGCAAGGGTTGGTGCACACACCAGAACACCAGTGTCACCGCCAGCAGATCGGGCGTCCAGGCGGCGCGGCCCCACAGACCCATGTTCATCAGCATATTGGCCAGCAAGGCTCCCAGCAGGCTGAGCCAGATGAACACCGGATTGGCGGGCAGCAGCAACTGCTGGCCTGGGCGCATGATCATGGATGCCTCCGTGCGCTCGGTGCGGGTGATGGGGCGGGCGTTTCGGGCCTGGGCTCATGGCTCACAGGCTGCAACACCAGCACATGCAGTGCTCCACTCATGCCCGCCAGCGGCTCACACAAGATGCGGGTGAATGTGCTCTCAGCCCGGCGCTCCACCCGGGTGACGCGCGCAACCGCGATGCCCGGTGGGTACACCCCATCCACCCCGCTGGTGGTGAGCAGGTCACCCAAGTTGATGTCGGCGTTGGACAGGGTGTAGCGCAGCTCCATGCCCTCGCTGTTGGGTTGGTTCAGGCCATAGGCCACGCCGCGCACGCCGGTGCGAGCATTGAGCACCGGAATGGCTTGTCTGCGATCCACCAGCAAAGTCACCTCGGACAACAGCGGATACACCTGGGTCACCTGACCCAACACCCCCGACGCATCGATCACCGGAGACCCCGCCTGCACCCCGTGCCGTAAGCCCCGGTCGATCACCACACGTCGGCTGTAGGGATCGGCCGTGTCGTACAGCACCTGGGCGGCCATGGCGGGGGCGCTGGTGCGCTCCCGCATGTCGAGCAGCTCCCGCAGGCGTGTGTTTTCCAGAGTCAGTTGTTCCACCTGCATGCCGCGCTGGGCTTGGGCGGCCAGCGCTCGCTGTGCGTCGGCCTCGCGCTGCAGCGCGCTTTCGAGTGAGGTGACGTGCTGCCGGATGTAGGTCGCCAGGCCGATGGGTTGCATCACCGCCCATTGCACCGGCGCAATGGCCGTGGCCACGGCCGTGCGCAGCGGCTGCGACCAGTGAAATCGGCCATCGGCCACCATCAGCAGCACCGACAGCGAGCTGAACACCATGAGTTTGGACAGCGCCGAGGCCCCTTGCTTAAAAAAGGGCGGCGGGCTGCGGTCCAGGGTGCCCAGTGGCATGGAGTGGTGACCTACACGTGAAAAACAGAGAGGACCCGCAGGCCCCGGCGGTGCGGATTACTCGCTGGTGAAAATGGTGCCCAGGCGCTCCATGCTGTCGAGCGCCATGCCACAACCCCGCACCACACAGGTCAGCGGCTCTTCGGCCACCAGCACCGGCAGCCCGGTTTCTTCGGCCAGCAGGCGGTCGAGGTCGCGCAGCAGCGCCCCACCGCCGGTCAGCATCATGCCGCGCTCAGCGATGTCGGCGCCCAGCTCGGGTGGTGTCTGTTCCAGCGCACTTTTGACCGCCGAGACGATCTGGTTGAGCGGCTCGGTGAGCGCCTCGAGGATTTCGTTGGAGCTGATGGTGAAGCTGCGTGGCACACCTTCGGAGAGGTTGCGGCCCTTGACCTCCATCTCGCGCACCTCGGAGCCCGGGAAGGCCGAGCCAATGTTCTTTTTGATCGCTTCGGCGGTGGGCTCACCGATCAGCATGCCGTAGTTGCGGCGGATGTAGGCGATGATGGCTTCGTCGAAGCGGTCGCCACCGACGCGCACACTGCCTTTGTAGACCATGCCGCCCAGGGAAATGACGCCCACCTCGGTGGTGCCGCCACCAATGTCGACCACCATCGAGCCTGATGCGTCGGATACCGGCAGGCCCGCGCCGATGGCCGCGGCCATGGGTTCTTCGATCAGGTAGACCTCAGAGGCGCCAGCGCCCAGCGCGGATTCGCGGATGGCTCGGCGCTCGACCTGGGTGGAGCCGCAGGGCACACAAATGATGATGCGCGGGCTTGGCTTGAACATCGAGCGCGGGTGCACCATCTTGATGAACTGCTTGAGCATTTGCTCCGTGACGGTGAAATCGGCGATCACGCCGTCTTTCATGGGGCGGATGGCTTCGATGTTGCCCGGCACCTTGCCCAGCATGGCCTTGGCTTCTTTGCCGACGGCCTGGATGGTTTTTTTGCCTTGAGGGCCGCCTTCGTGGCGAATCGATACCACCGAGGGCTCGTCCAGAACAATGCCTTTGCCGCGCAGCACAATCAGGGTGTTGGCGGTGCCCAGATCGATGGCCAGGTCGTTCGAAAAATGCCGACGAAAAGACTCAAACATGGTGTGTGGTTCCGGTGGGGCACGCGGCCGCTTCGAGCCGGCGTCGCCCGGGTTCAAAAAAGGGGGAAAGGGTGCAATCGTCAAACCCGCACAGCGCGGGCTGATAAACCTTGGATAATACCGCATCCCCCTCCAAAAAGCCGAGCCAATTCAAGGCTTTCCGGCGGTTTTGTGTCTGAATGCGTCCGCCCGTCGGCTTTTGTCCAACCCTTTTTCCCCGGCGTCCCTCATGTCCTTGAATCCCCAAGAAATCGACCGCATTGCCCATCTGGCGCGGCTGGCCTTGCAGCCGGCCGAAGCCGAGCGCATGCGCGAGCAGATGAACGGCTTTTTCAGCATCGTCGAGGCCATGCAGGCGGTTGACACCGCTGGCATTGAGCCCATGGCCCACCCGGTGGCCGCCATTCAGGACGTGGCGCTGCGCCTGCGCGACGACGTGGCCAGCGAACCCAACCAGCGCGAGGCCAACCAGCGCAGCGCTCCGGCGGTCGACAGCGGCCTGTTCCTGGTGCCCAAGGTGATTGAGTGAGACCGTGATGACGCAACTGCACGACATGACCGTGGCCGACATGGCCGCCGGCCTCAAGGCCAAGCGCTTTTCTGCCACCGAAGCGGCGCAACACTTTCTGGCGCGCGCCCAGGCCGACATGCAGCCGACCGGCACAGGCAGCTTTTTGGCCCTGAACCCCGACGCCACGCTGGCGCAGGCGAAAGCCGCCGATGCGCGCATCGCCGCCGGCACGGCCGGTGCGCTTGAGGGCGTGCCCTTGGCACACAAGGACATTTTTGTCACCCGCGACTTCCCGACCACGGCCGGCTCCCGGATGCTGGCGGGCTACCAGTCGCCGTTCGACGCCACGCTGGTGCAGCGTCTGGCCGATGCTGGCATGGTGACCGTGGGCAAGCTCAACTGCGACGAATTCGCCATGGGCTCGGGCAACGAAAACAGCGCCTTTGGGGCCGTGAAGAACCCATGGGACGCCTCACGCGTGCCCGGCGGTTCGTCGGGCGGCAGCGCCGCCGCGATTGCCGCTCGCCTCGTGCCCGCCGCCACCGGCACCGACACCGGCGGCTCGATCCGCCAGCCAGCGAGTTTTTGTGGCATCACCGGCATCAAGCCCACTTACGGCCGCGCGAGCCGCTACGGCATGATCGCGTTTGCCTCCAGCCTGGACCAAGGCGGCCCCATGGCCCGCACCGCCGAGGACTGCGCCCTGCTGCTCTCCGCCATCTGTGGCCCCGATCCCGACCGCGATTCGACCTCGCTCGATGTGCCGGCCGAAGACTTCACCCTGTCGCTGAACGCGGACCTGAAGGGCTTGCGCATCGGCATTCCAGCGGAGTTTTTTGGCGAAGGCTTGGCCGCCGATGTGCGCGCCGCTGTCGATGGCGCGCTGGCCGAATTGACCAAGCTCGGTGCGACGCTGGTGCCCATCAGCCTGCCGCGCACCGAGCTGTCGATTCCGGTTTACTACATCATCGCGCCGGCCGAGGCCAGCTCCAACCTGAGCCGCTTTGACGGCGTGAAGTTCGGCCACCGCGCCAAAGACTTCACCGATCTGGAGAGCATGTACAAGCAGACCCGCGCCGAAGGTTTTGGCCCCGAGGTCAAGCGCCGCATCATGACCGGCACCTATGTGCTCTCCCACGGTTACTACGACGCCTATTACCTGCAGGCGCAAAAGATCCGCCGCATGATCGCCGACGACTTCCAGCAGGCATTCCAGCAGTGCGATGTGATCGCCGGGCCGGTGGCGCCCAAGGTGGCGTGGAAGCTCGGCGAGAACGCCAACGACCCGGTGGCCGACTACCTGGCCGACATCTTCACTTTGCCCGCCTCGCTGGCGGGATTGCCCGGCATGAGCGTGCCCGCAGGCTTTGGCGCACACGGTATGCCCGTGGGCCTGCAGCTGATTGGCAACTACTTCAAGGAAGCGCAGCTGCTGAACGTGGCGCACCGCCTGCAGCAGGCGACCGATTGGCATCTGCAAAAGCCCAAGGGAATGTGACATGAACGACTATGTAGACGCGGCGGAGCGGCACTACTTGAGTGCGATGGCGCTTACGGCGCATCCTGCGACTGCAAGCCATTGTTACGGGATTGCTGCGGAATGCGTTCTCAAGGCTTTGATGAGTAATCTTCAACCCCAAGCCAAACCGGTGTCTGGAAAGCATATCGGAGCCAACCTGTGGGCCGAGTTCAAGATCCACCAAACACTGCAGACGCATCCCAGCCGTGTCACGGGGGCTATCAAGTATCAAAGTGGATTCAATGGCTGGGACATTGGGCAGCGCTACCTGAGCAGGGCGAGCGCTGTGTTCGCTGCAGTAAAGGTCTCTGAGCAGCAAAAAAGTGCCCGGGGATTGTTGGGCCTGTTGCAGTTGGTGCAGAGGGGGTTGGCATGACTGTAGATCTTTACCTCAAGACACAAGATCGGATTGATGCTATTCGAGGGGCACTCGAAGCACACAAAAACGATTGGTGCCAGTACCTCCAGCTCTTTAGCGCACCGTTCAACACGCTTCTCATCGTTCGTGATTGGCAAGGGCGGATTCATTTCGGAGTGCCTGGGAACAAGAAGTTCGATAAGCTTTCAGAAAGTTCGCGACCTGCAATGCGCGCTGCGAGAAGCGCATTGGAAGCTGCAGCGGGAGTTCTTCTGTTCGATCCGAACGGATTTGTATACCAAGATGAACTGTTCGATGCAGAAGCTCTGTGGGCCAGTGCTGACAAGGTCCTATGGGACGAGCTTGAGCCACTTCCCGCATATTGGATTGAGCGGCAAGCGAAAGAAAAGATATGGACTCAGTCTCCATCACCTGCCGATGGGGCTAACCCCCTTCGTATCGTTTATTTCGGAATCAAAGGGGGCGTGGGACGTAGTAGCGCGCTGCTCGCGTCAGCCTATCACTTGCTGGATCAGGGAAAGAAAGTGTTGGTGTTAGATGCAGACTTCGAGTCACCAGGTGTTTCGGCGACCCTGTTGGCTGAAGAATTGCGGCCTGACTATGGCTTGCTAGATTGGTTTGCGCTTGATGCCCTGCGTCCCGATCTCGCGGAAGAACTTATCTCGACAGGGCGTTTGTATGAGAGAAGCGGGCTTGATTCCATGGTGTCCGGTGAAGGCACTGTATGGGTGGCACCCTCTTTCGGGCGAGAGACCCAAGACTATGTGGGCAAGTTAGGGCGTCTGTATCAGGATGTTGCTGAACAGGGGTATGTCCAGCGATTTAAGAGGCTTTTAGGCAGCCTAGAGGCTCAGTTAACTCCAGATGTGGTTTTGATCGACTCTCGTGCTGGAATCGACGACACAGCGGCTGTTGCGCTGACGCAGTTGGACGCACACGCACTTTTGTTTGCTACTCACGGACGCGCCACTTGGACTGCATACGAGCATTTGTTCAAACACTGGCTGCTCTTTGCCCAATTGAAGGACGGAGGTGAAGACTTCCGTTCAAGGCTGCATATGGTCAGTGCTTTGACGCCCGTGGATACAACGTATGACCAAGCGTTTATAGATGCCAGTTACCGCTTGTTTCTCGACCATCTTTATGAGGAACTGGCACCCGAGCAGATGGAGGGGGAGGGGTTTAACTTCGGGGCAGAAGACCCCGATGCGCCTCACCGCCCCTGGCGCATTCGCTGGGACGATGTTCTGCGTCACTTTGACCCCATACAAAATCTAGCGCAGTTGGACGCCGCTGTGTTCGATAAGGCGTTCGGCGAACTGAAACAACTCTTGGATCAACTGCTTGGAGCAGGGGCCCCCGATCATGAATAACCAAGAAGCTGCTCTGCTAAGAGCCGAGTTGTTGGCAGTTACTCAGAACTGGCAATCTGAAGACAAGCCGACGCAGCCGACAGACATTTTTTTTCCTGCGGCGCATGTTCGTGCATTGGCCTTGGATCGCCCATTGGTGATCGGAATGCGTGGGGCTGGAAAGTCCTTTTGGAGCGAGGTGCTGACCAGCCCCGTCTTGCGACCCGCCATGGGCAGATTCGTCAAAGGCTACGACCGGTTGCGTTTTGTAGGATCTATTCGCTGGGACGTTGACGGCGGGGAGTTTTCAACACGACTGCCAAGTAGGACGCATTTGGAGAACCTACAAGAGACGGTGAAACCTCGAGAACTTTGGCTTGCCTTGGTGTTGAATGAGTTGCGGCCTTTGTGTAAGGCGCAGGGCGTCACCGTCGACATTCCCGACCCGAGTACCGCAGGCGGCTGGACTGAGGTACTTCGCTGGGCCGGTCAAAACCCCGATGCACTCCGACGAGCGTTAGAGCAGATCAACTTGGCATTGGCTCAATCTGGTGAAGTGGCTTTGGTTGTTTTTGATGCGCTTGACCGCATGCACGGACAACTGGCGCGGAGCGTTGATTACTTGCGTGGGTTGCTGGAACTCCTTCTGGATGCTCGTCAGCTCAAAGGTTTGAGGTTTAAGGTTTTCTTGCGGGAAGACATGACCAACATGCCAAGTGTGCTGTCATTTCCAGACGCTTCGAAGTTAGTTAACGAGGCGGTCCAACTCAAGTGGAGCAGAGAAGATATCTACGCTTTGCATTGGCACAAGTTGGCGCAGGGTAGTAAGCGATTCCAAACTTTGCTGAGCGATACGTTTGGTCCACCGCAACTTCAATTGGGCAACGGATATTGGCACGAAGTGCTGGTGCAGTCGCCCCCGGATTCAGGAAAGTTGACTGAGCTTCTGAAGCTCTTGGCTCCCCCATACATGGGGAGTAGCCCCACCAAGGGTCATGTTTACACCTGGTGGTACAAGCACCTGGCGGACGGCAAAGACCGAGTGAGTCCGCGTACTTTTGCCGCGTCTCTTAAAGAAGCGTTTCACGCATCTCAAAGACCGAATTCGACGTCAGTGCTGATACCGACTGGCATTCAAAATGGGGTCCGAGCCGCAAGCGACGCACGAGTGGAGGAGTTGAAAGAAGACTACTTCTGGGTGGGTACTGCGCTGGCCGCGTTCAATGACCGATCAACACCGATTTCTGTTAAGGAAATCTACGGTGTGTGGAGTATTGGTGTAGATGGAACGCCGACACCTCGTTTGATCAGTGAGCAGTGTTTTGCCAAGAATGTATTCGTGCCTTGGGATGAAGGCGACCGGCTGACGTCCAACAGCCAGAAGCTTCGGGACACTTTGGTGGAGCTCGGCATCTTGATTCTCCGCGATGAAGACTCCAGACTAGATATGCCCGATATCTATCGTCTTGGGTATCGCATCCGCAAGCGTGGCGGTGTATCTCCACGCAGATGAAGACAGTTGAAACTCAAGCATGACAAAACCATTACTTATCCAAGGCTACGAAGTCGTCATTGGCTTCGAAACCCACGCCCAGCTGTCGACGAACAGCAAGATTTTCAGCCGCGCCAGCGTGGCTTTTGGCGCCGAGCCCAACACCCAGGCCTGCGCGCTGGACATGGCGCTGCCCGGCACCCTGCCGGTCATGAACAAGGCGGCGGTGGAGCGCGCGATTCAGTTTGGCCTGGCGGTCAATTCGCACATCGCCGAGCGCAGCGTCTTTGCGCGCAAAAACTACTTCTACCCCGACCTGCCCAAGGGCTACCAGATCAGCCAGTTCGAGATCCCGGTGGTGCAGGGCGGTGAGGTCTCGTTTTATTTGGGCGACGAGAAAAAAACGGTGCGCCTGGTGCGTGCCCACCTCGAAGAAGACGCCGGCAAATCGCTGCACGAAGACTTCATTGGCCAGTCGGGCATTGACCTCAACCGCGCGGGCACGCCGCTGTTGGAGATCGTGACCGAGCCCGACATCCGCAGCAGCGACGAGGCCGTGGCCTATGCCAAGG
>Ga0169931_10010223_pt1 | contig 13379 bp, 10 predicted proteins | sample Kivu_15m_20L_FD_129675 | JGI IMG/M metagenome (GOLD analysis project Ga0169931, IMG submission 129675) | Freshwater microbial communities from Lake Kivu, Western Province, Rwanda to study Microbial Dark Matter (Phase II) - Kivu_15m_20L... | ecosystem: Environmental > Aquatic > Freshwater > Lake...
CGATGGAAGAGGTCTCCGACGGACACCAGGCGGTCGTCCGTGCCGAGATTCAGCCGTTCGATGAGCCGCGCGAGTTCCTCGGCGCAGCCGTGAATGTCTCCGATCACCCAAGTCGCCATGTCGAGTTGGATCGGAGCGAACGTCCGCGCGCTTGAGAGCCGCTGTCGCGCGTTTCCGGGATTCGGTCTTGGAGCTGGGAATCGCGCCGTGGCCGCCGCCGCCGCGGTCAAGCGTCAGCGAGGGCTGCACGAAAAGCCGCGAGACCTTCCCTCGCGCGATGCAAAACCACCGAGTTCTCCCGTCCGCCGCGCTGCTGTGCGCCGTGCTCACCGCGTGCAACTCGCAGCCCGTGAAGCTGCGCAGCACGGCGACCAGCGCGACCCTGAGCCCCCAGCTCGACTGGAGCGCCTTCCCGCTCGGCCCCAACGACGTGCTGCGCATGAGCGTGTACGGCCACGAGCCGCTCGCCACGCCGGGCACACGCGTCGACATGGAGGGCAACCTGTCGCTGCCGATGGTCGGCGCCGTGCCGGTTGCAGGGCTTTCGATCAGCGAAGCGCGCGCCGCGATCAGCGCCGCCTACGCCAAGTACGTCGTCGACCCGCAGGTCGACTTGTCCGTCGTTCAACACGGCGCGCGGCGCTTCTACGCCCTCGGCGAGTTCGCGCGGCCCGGCGCGATCGAGTTCGACCGACCGCTCACGGTCATGCAAGCCGCGGCGATGGCGGGCGGCCTCACCGGACGCGGCGTGCTCGACGAAGTCATCTTGCTGCGCGGCACGCCCGAGAACCTCGAGATCGCCGTGATCGACCTCGAAACGCCCGACGAGCGCGGCTTCCTCGCGCTCAAGCCCGACGACGTGCTCTTCGCGCGCCGCAACAACGCCGGGAAGTTCAGCGACGAAGTCATGCCGTACCTCGTCGCCGCTTCGTCCTCGCTCGCCTCGGTGGCGACCGTGCTCCTGATCGAAGACCGCCTCGCCGAGGGCAACTGACGTGCGCGAGAACTTCGAACGGGTCGAACTCAGCGCGGCGCCGCGCGAAGAAGGCCGCACGCTCTCGCTCGAGGGGCTGTACGAGCTCTTCGGCCGCAACACGGCGATCTTCGGTTGGACCATCGCGACCTTCGCGCTGGGCGCGATCGGTTTGGTGGCCTGGCGCGACCCGAGCTACCGCGCGCGCGCCACGGTCGTCCTCGAAGACACGTCCAAAGGCTCCGGCATCCTCGGCGAGCTCGCGATGCTCGGCAAAGCGCCGCAGGCTTCGAGCCAGATCGAGATCCTCAAGGCGCGTTCGATCGCCGAACAGGCTGTTCAGCGCGCGCCGGAGGGCGACACGGAACTCGCTGCGCGGCGCCTGGGGCTGACCACACTGGTCGACGATCCGCTGCTCAAACCGATCGACGAGTTGCTCTTCGCGCGCGAACCGGCGGGCAAGCTGCCGCCGCGACTGGAAGCCTTCCTCGAGTGCGACGACGAGTTCGACAAGCTGCGCAAGCTCGAGGTCGAGTTCCTCGCCAGCGACCGCGTCGTGTTGCGCGCCGGCGGCTTGGGCGCCGCCGTCGGCCTCGCGAAGTACGAACCCGTCGAGGCGCGGCTGGACGGCAGTCCGATCGCCTTCGGACCGCTGCGGGTCACGCTTCGCCCTGACGGCGACCTCACCGGGCGCACCTTCAAGCTGACGCGGCTCACTCGCGACGACGCCGTGCAGCGGGTGCTCGACGCGACTCGCGTCCGCGAGACCGAACGCGCGTCCGGCGTGATCGAACTGACCGTCGACGACTCCGACCCGCGGCGTGCGGCGCAGATCGCCAACGCTCTGTGCCTCAACTACATGGCGCGCGGCGAGAACCGCGGCCAGGAGCGGGCCTCGCGGACGATCGCTTTCATCGAAGAGCAGCTCGAGAAGCAGAACGAGAGCCTGCGCCAAGCCGAGGACGAAGTCGTGGCGCTGCGCCGCGACAATCCGCGTTCGGTGAACGTGGGCAAGTCGGGCGAGATGCTCATCGACCAGCTCTCGCAGCTCGAGTTGCAGCGCATGCAGCTCGCCGTCGCGCGTGTCGCGCTGACGCAGGCGCTCGACGACCTCGAAGCCGGTGACTTGGACGCGCTCTCGCGCCTGCAGGTCGAACTCGGCGATCCGCTGACGGCGGCGTACTTCCAATCGCTGGCGCAGCTCTCGGCGGAGTCCGCCGTGCAGGAGCGCAGCGACAGCAGCGCGTACAAGGCGCGGCTCCAGGAGCGTGCGCTCGCGCTGGAGAGCGAGATCGCGGCTCGCACGCTGGACCAGGGCGTGCTCGAGGACGCGTTGACGGCTCTGCGCGCCGGCGACCGCGGCGTACTGGCGCGCCTTGGCGGCGGCCCGCCAACCGCGCGCGATCCCTTGCTCGAAGGCTATCTGAGCTCGCTCGGCGACATGCAGGCGCGCGCGGTGAACATGGAGGCCAAGCTCCAGCCCGATCACCCCGACCGCAAGTTGCTCGCGGTGCACATGGACGAGTTGTGCGCGCGGATCGAGCTTTTGCTCGCCACGCGAGCCGCGGGATTGGCCGAACAACTCGCGGACCAACGCGCCTTGCTGGCCGAGTACCGCGAGCGCATCCGCGGCTTCCCGGCCGACGAACGCGCGCGCATCGAAGCCTCGCTCGCGCACCTGCGCGAGCGCACGAGCGCGCACCTGCGCGCGCGCCAGGGCGGCATCGACGCCAACGAGCGCGCCCTGGCCAGTCAGATCGAGCGCGTGGAAGGCGAGTTGGGCGCGCTCCCCGAAGAGGCGCGCCGCGCGGCCGACCCGTCGCGCCGCCTCAGCGCGCACACGGAAATCGTCAAGTTCCTGCTCAGCAAGCAGCAGGAGGCCGAGATCACGCGCGCTTCGACCGCGGCCGCCGCGGACTTCATCGACCGCGCCGTTCCGCCGCTCGAACGCAGCGGGCCTTCGATTCCGCTGCACCTCGTCGCCGGATTGCTGCTGGGTTGCATCGTCGCACTCGGCGTGAGCGTCGCCCGCGAAGCGCTCTCGCGCGGCGTGTTCACCGCCGCTGAGCTCGAGAACTCCAGCGGACTGCCGGTGCTCGGCTCCATCCCCGACTACCGCCGCGGCCGCTACCGCGTGAAGGGCGCCGGAGAGCACTTCCTCCCGCTGCGCGACGACCCCGAGGGCGCAAGCGCGGAAGCGCTGCGTTCGCTGCGCGCCACGCTGAAGTACGCACTCAGCGACGGCGACGTGCGCGTGCTCGCCGCTACGAGCTGCTCGCAGGGCGAAGGCAAGTCGTCGACGAACATCGCCCTCGCGCAACTGTTCGCGCGCAGCGGCAAGCGCGTGCTGCTCGTCGACTGCGACATGCGCCGTCCGAGCCTCGACAAGTACTTGCGCACGACGCTCGAACCCGGGCTCTCCCAGGCGCTCGCCGAGGGCGGCGACTGGCGCGCGAACGTGCGCCGCGAAGTGCTCGAACGCATCGATCTGCTCAGCGCCGGACCTCAGCCGCCGGATGCCGGCGACTTGCTCGATGGACAGCGTTTCGCGGAGCTCATTGCGCAGGCGCGCGCCGAGTACGACCTGGTCGTGTGCGACATGCCGCCTGCGTTCGCTGTGTCGGACCTCGAGTCCGCCGCCGCGCGCATCGACGCGCTGCTCCTGGTGGTGCGTTGCAACAAGATCGCGGCCCGCACGATCGCCGAGGCTTCGGCGCGCCTGCGCCGCAGTGGAGTCAAGTTGATTGGCGCCGTGCTGAACGGCGTCGGGGTTTCGATCGCCAACGGGAGGTATGGCTATGGCTACGGATACGGCTACGGTCAGCGGAGCGGCGCCGGCAAGCGCGCTGCCGGCTGACCACCTGCACACAACCTCGATCCGCAAGCGAGCGACCCTGCTCGCGCAACGTCCGAGCTTTCGCACCTGCGCCGAGCTGCGGGTCTGCGTCGTAGGGCTGGGTTACATCGGTCTGCCGACCGCCTCGTTGCTCGGCACGAAAGGCTGCCAGGTCACTGGCGTCGACGTTTCGCCGGAGGTCGTGGCGACGATCAACGACGGCCGCATCCACATCGAAGAGCCCGACCTCGACTTGATGGTGAAGTCGGCGGTGCAGTCGGGCCGGCTGGTGGCGAGCCTCAAGCCCGTCGAGGCGCAGGTCTACATCCTCGCGGTGCCGACGCCGATCCGCGCCGACAAGCAGCCCGACCTGAGCATGGTCGAGGCCGCGGCGCGCTCGATCGCACCGGTGGTCCGCAAGGGTTCGCTCGTGATTCTCGAGTCGACCAGCCCCGTGGGGACGACGAACGACGTCGTCGCGCGCGAACTCGCCGCGGCTGGGTTGCGCGTGGGCGAGGACGTGTTCGTGGCGTACTGCCCCGAACGCGTGCTGCCCGGCCGCATCCTCACCGAGCTGGTCGAGAACGACCGCGTCGTGGGCGGCATCAACGACGCTTCGACGGAAGCGGCGCTCGAGTTCTACCAGAGCTTCGTGCGCGGCGAAGTCGTCGGCGTCGACTCGCGCACGGCCGAGATGGTCAAGCTCGCCGAGAACAGCTTCCGCGACGTGAACATCGCCTACGCCAACGAGCTGTCGATGATCTGCGGCCGCGCGGGCATCAGCGTCTGGGAGGTGATCCGCATCGCCAACCGCCATCCGCGCGTGAAGATCCTGCAGCCCGGTCCGGGCGTCGGCGGGCACTGCATCGCGGTCGATCCGTGGTTCATCGTCGCCAGCGATCCTGCGCACGCGCGGCTGATTCGCGCGGCGCGCGAGGTCAACGACGCCAAGCCGCACTGGGTGATCGAACGCGTCAAGCAGTGCGCCGCAGCGCTGCACAAGCCGGTGATCGCTTGCCTTGGACTGTCGTTCAAGGCCGATGTCGACGACCTGCGCGAGTCGCCGGCGGTGGACATCGTCAAGGAACTCGAGCGGGCGCAGGTTGGCGAGCTGCTCGTCGTCGAGCCGCACCTCTTGTTCCACCCGGAGTTCGAGCTGACGCCGGTCGAACAAGCGCTCCAGCGCGCGAACATCGTGCTGGTCCTCGTCGACCACAAGGCCTTCAAGCGCATCCGGCGCGAAGCGCTGCACGAGAAGCTGCTGGTCGACACACGAGGTCTGTTCCTGTGACCGTGCGCGCCCTCAGCGTCTTCGGCACGCGGCCGGAGGCGATCAAGATGGCGCCGCTAGTGCGGCGCCTGGCGCGCGACGCGCGTTTCGAGTCGAAGGTCTGCGTCACCGCGCAGCACCGCGAAATGCTCGACAGCGCGCTGCGCCTGTTCGAGATCGTCCCCGAGTACGACCTCGACGTCATGGGGCCGGGGCAGGACCTGTTCGACGTCACTTGCAAGGTGCTGGTCGGTATGCGCCGCGTGCTGCGCGAAGAACGCCCCGACGTCGTGCTCGTGCACGGCGACACGACCAGTTGTTTGGCCGCCTCGATGGCCTGCTTCTACGAGCGCATTCCCGTCGCGCACGTCGAAGCCGGTCTGCGCTCGGGCGACCTCGCTGCGCCGTTTCCCGAGGAGTTCAACCGCATCGTCGCTGACTGCGTCTCGCGTTGGCACTTCGCTCCGACGCCGCGCGCGCAGGCCAACTTGCTCGCCGCGGGCGCCGACCCGGCTGGCGTGTTCGTCGTCGGCAATACGGTGATCGACGCGCTGCTGTGGGTGCGCGAGCGCATCGCCGGGCGCTCCGCCCGGCACTACGAACAGGCCTTCGGGCCCGAACTCACGACCCTGGCGGACCACTGGAGTGGCCGCATGGTGCTCGTCACCGGGCACCGCCGCGAGAACTTCGGTCGGCCGTTCGAGGAGTTGTGCGGCGCGATCCGCGATGCGGCGCGCGCCCACGAGGACTGGCTCTTCGTGTACCCCACGCACCTCAATCCGAACGTGCAGAAGCCGGTGCGCGAGATCCTCTCGGGCGCGCCGAACGTCGTGCTCGCCCAGCCGCTCGACTACGAACCGTTCGTGTGGCTCATGAATCGCTGCGACGTGATCCTCACCGACTCCGGCGGCGTTCAAGAAGAAGGCCCCGCGCTGGGGAAACCCGTGCTGGTGATGCGCGACGTCACCGAACGGCCCGAGGCCGTCGAAGCTGGCACTGCGCGCCTGGTCGGCGCGAGCCGCGAACGCATTCTCGGCTCGCTGGAAGAACTGCTCGGCGATCCGAACGCGTACCGCGCGATGGCGAGCGCGAAAAACCCCTACGGCGATGGCTACACGTCCGAGCGCATCGCAAATGCGCTGGTCGGCCAACTCGCCGCACGCCAACCCGCGTTGACGCTCTCGGCGTGAAGAGCGCGAGAGGAACATGACTCACCTCACCCTCAACACCCTCGAGCTCTACGCGCGCCATCGACGCGCCACGCTCGACTGGCTCCTGCGCTCGATCGAGCACGGCGCCGGCGGATCGTGCGCGCACTTCTCGATCGCGCTGGGTTGGTCGCATCCGTATCCGGAAACCACCGGCTACCTGATTCCGACGCTGCTCGCCAACCACGCAGACTTGCCGGAGCTCGGGTTGCGCGAGCACGCGCTTGCCTGTGGGCGCTGGCTGCTCTCCATCCAGAACGCCGACGGTTCTTGGAACGGCGGTCTGCACCCGTGCAAGGGCGCGCCGAAACCGAGCGTGTTCAACACGGGCCAGATCCTCAAGGGCATGCTCGCACTGCACCGCGCAGAAGCGGGGCCGGAGTTCTTGAACGCGGCCTCACGTGGCGCCGAGTGGCTCGCGAGCCGCGCCGCGGCTGACGGCCTGTGGGGCGGCGGCGACTACCGCGCGAGCCAGACGCCTTCGTACTACACGCACGTTCTGTGGCCGATGCTCGATACTTGGCTCGAGACCGGCGAACGCAGCGTGCGCGACAGCGTCGAATGTGGCATCGCAACGGTTGTCTCGCGGATTCGCCCCAACGGCGTCGTCGCCCACTGGGGTTTCACGGACGAGCCGCGCGCCTTCACCCACACGATGGCCTACGCGCTCCGCGGTCTGCTGGAGTGCTCGCGCATCCTCGGCGCGTGGGACGACATCGGCGCACGTACGGTACCGGCGCTCGAAAAGCTGCTGCGTCGTGCGGAGCTCGACGGCGGCCGCCTCGCCGGCGAGTTCGACGACGACTGGCGACCGAAAGCGCGCTACGAGTGCCTCACCGGCTCGGTGCAAACCGCGATCAATCTGCTGCTGTGGGAGCACAACGAGCCCGACCTGCGGATCGTGAACGCGGCGGCGAAGCTCGTCGACCGCGTGTGCTCGACGCAGCACTTGACGCATCCGCTCTCCGGGGTGCGCGGCGCGGTCGCGGGGTCGTGGCCGATCTGGGGGCGCTACATGACGCTGCGTTATCCCAACTGGGCCGCGAAGTACCACGTGGATGCGCTCGCGCGCCTGAGTGCCCGCATCGAGCGCGAGGCGGAGTCCGCATGCGCATCGTCCTGACCGCAGGCTTCGACCGTGCGCGCAACGCGGTGGCGATCGCCGAGCTCGCGCGCCGCGCCGGACACACGGTCGCTGCCGTGCTCGTCGTGCGCGCACTGCGCGTGCGCCGCGTGAAGCAGTTCGTGCGTCAGCGCGGCGCAAACGGACTTCTCGATGCGGCGCGACGGCTTGTCGGGGGACCGCCTCGTGAGACGGCGGACAGCGAAGTCGAAGCCTTGCTCGTGCAGGAGTCGATCGCGGAACGTTCGCTGAGCGCCTGGTGTCGCCGCAACGGAGTTCCGCTGCGCGCGGTCACCGACCTCAACGCGCCCACGACGGTCGAACACCTGCGCGCACTGCGCGTGGACGGCGTCGTCTACGCCGGCGGCGGCATTCTGCGCCGACCGTTCCTTGAAGCGGCGGATGGCCGCGTGCTCAACGCCCACTCCGGGCCGTTGCCCGATGTGCGCGGCATGAACGCCTGCGAGTGGGCTTTGCTGCTCGGCGCTCCGCCGGCCGTCACGATCCACGTGATCGACGAAGGCATCGACACGGGCGGTGTGCTCGAAATCGTGCCGATCGCCGTCGAGCGCGGGGACACGTTGGCGCGTCTGCGCGGCAAGTGCGTGGTCGCGGGTGTGCGCGGACTGGTGCGCGCGCTCGGCGTGCTCGCCGGGCCACTCCCGCGCCGCGCGCCGGCGGCCGCGTCGCGACGCCAGTGCTTCACGCTCGCGCCGGTGTTGCGCGAGCTGCTCGAACAGCGCCTGGAGGCGCGAGGCGGCGCGTGAGCTTGCCCAAGCTCCTGCGCTCCGCGCTGCACACTCGCCCCTCGCAGCTCTGGCGCCGCTTGGAACGTCTGGCGCGACAGCGCCTGCACGACGTGGCGTCGACACTGCCGTCGAGAGCGAAACGCACGGCGGATGTTGATGCAGCGCCAACACCGCCCCTGCCGCTGTTCGCAGCCCGCGCCGAGCGCGTCGCGCTGCTTGAGGGCGAACTGCACGCCGCATTCTTGAACGTGACCCATCCGCTCGCGACCCCGATCGAGTGGGCGCCGGCGCTCACGCCGGAGCTCGAGCGGATGAACCTGCACTACATGGAGTACCTCGAGGCGCTCGACGACGAGCGTTTCGCGCGTGTGGTGGAGGATTGGATCGAGGCCAATCCGCTCTCGCGCGCTAGTTCTTGGCGCATCGGCTGGAACAGCTTCGTCGTGTCGTTGCGCGCGCTGGTGTGGATGCAGCAGCTCGCCGCGCGTCGCGAGCGACTCGAGCCGAGCTTCGTGCGCAGGGCGCGGGCTTCGCTCGTCGAGCAAGTGCGGTTCCTCGAATCGCACCTGGAGCTCGACATCGGTGGCAACCACCTGATCAAGAACGCGAAGACGTTGCTGTGGGCTGGCGCGTTCTTTCGCGGCACCGCAGCGCAACGGTGGAGCGCGTTGGGCGCTGAGCTGCTGCGCGCGGAGCTCGACGAACAGGTGCTCGCCGACGGGCTGCACTACGAACGCAGCCCGGCGTACCACGCGCAGGTGTTCGCCGACCTCACGGAGTGCGCGCACGTCGCTGAGGGGGAACTGCGCGGGCGGCTGGTCGCGGTGCTCGAGCGCATGGCGCAGCCGCTCGTCGATCTCACGCACCCCGACGGAGCGCCGAGTCTGTTCAACGACGGCGGATTGGCGATGGCGTACTCCACGCAGGAGTGCCTCGACGTCGCGCAGCAGCTCGGCGTGCGTCGGCCGGCGCCGCGCGCGCGCTTCGAGCTAGCGCAGGCTGGCTACTACGGCCTGCGCAGCGAGTCGAGCTACTTGCTCGTCGACTGCGGCGCGCTCGCGCCCGATCACTTGCCTGCGCACGGCCACGGCGACGCGCTCGCGTTCGAGTGGTCGCTCGGGGGGCAGCGCATCATCGTCGACGCCGGCGTGTGCGAGTACGAGCGCGGCGAGTGGCGCGACCTCGCGCGCTCGACGCGCTCGCACAACACGCTCACGCTCGATGAGCTCGACCAATCCGAGTTCTGGGCCGCATTTCGCGTCGGCCGCCGCGCGCGCGTGCGCTGCGAGCGCTTCGAGCCGCTCGGCCACGGTTTCGTGCTCGAAGGCTCGCACGACGGCTACGCACACCTGCCCGGCGCGCCGCTCCATCGCCGGCGCTTCGTCGCCAGCCGCGAAAGCCTCGTGATCGACGACGAGGTCGTGGGCGGCGCGCGCCAGAGCGTGCGTGCGCGGCTTTTGCTGCACCCCGATGTGCTCGTCGAGGCGCGCAAGCACGAAGTGGTGCTGCGCTGCGGCGAGGTCGCGGTGCTCCTCGAAACGCGCGGCCGTGTCGAAGTCGTCGACGCCTGGTGGTGCCCCGACTTCGGCGTGAAGCGCCGCACCCGTCAGATCGTCGTGACCTATCCGCCGGCGCCTTCGCGTGGAACCGTGCGCCTGCAGCGCGTGCCGCTGAGCGCGCTCGAACCGCACAGCGGCTGGACGAACTTCTTGCAGCGCGTCGCGTGACGTAGTTGTCGTACGCCGCCAGAGCAATTTGTCTCACGCCTCCGGTGCGCGGAGCGCACCGGAGGCGTGAGACAAATTGCTCTGGCGCCGTACAACGCGAGGCGAACGGCTTCGATCGAACTTCGAGCTGCGCTAGTGGACCGCGGAGTACCAGGGTCCATTCACGTGCGTCAACTCGCGAAAGAACGCCTTGGAGCCCCAAGAGTGACCGAGAGCAGCCGAATAGCGCTCGAACGTAACGGGACCGTCTGCGCAGTGGAGCAGCCAGAGCGAGTCGTCCCATCCGTAGTTCCCTGCTCGCATGTAGGTGATGCTGTCGACGGTGTCGAAGACTTCGAACTCGACGCGGAACAACCCGCTCACGTAGAGCCCGCTTCCCTGCTCAATGGCGGCCTGGAGCTGCACCCTATGTCTTGCAAGGAACAGCAGGTCCTGAAGCTGAGTGGTGTAAGTGAGCGCGATCACGCTGAGTGGGACGAGAGGCGCGAGAAACCTGAGCGGCCCATTCCCCGCGTTCCTCGTCGCGTCACGCTTGAGCCGTGCGTAGAGCCACTGACCCGCTCCGAGGAGCGCGGCGCAGACGACTGTGAGGTGCAGCAACGCGACCAGAAGGACCAGCTCGATGCGCCCGAACAGTTCGATTCCATAGACGAGCCTGAACGTTGCGAAGCATGTGAGCCACACCGAGACGCGGTGCTGTCCCGTGAAGAGTTCCAGGGCTCGCCGCAACAGGCGGAGCAGGGGGCGCGCAGTGCCGAACGGCTCCATCGGCCGAGTTCTACCAAATGCAACGTACACGGCAGCGCAACTGCGCGCGCGGTCGTGCAGCGACGTTCCTTCGCGGACGACCAGTCTTCGCCGTGCGCGCAGCGCATCTGCGAGGACGACTCCGAAGCACGTGGACGAAGCGAATTCCGTGGTGCTGCATCGACAATGCTCGCGGTCCGGCGCTCGGCGAGTCAGTGCTGCCGAACGAATGCCAATTCGTGCAGTCGAGTCCTCGACGCGGCAATCACGCCGCGCGAGCAGGCGCCTCCGGCGCAGCGCTTTGCGACGCGGCCGGAGCAAGTTGCTCGAGCACGCTCAGCATTTCAAGCGCGTTGCGTTGGCGGTCGTAGTTCGGCGCCGCGGCCCGTGCGTTTGCGGCGAGCTCGGCGACACGCGCGCGGTCCGAGGCCAGCGCGAGCACGGCTCGGGCGAGTTCGTGCGGCGCTTCGGCGGGGAGCGTCACGCCGGCGCGCGCTTCGCGCACGATGGCGGCGCCTTCGCTCTCGGGGCCGGCGTAGAGGACGGGGACGCCCATGCCGAAACACTCGAAGATCTTCGAGGGGATCACGGTGCGGAACACCTCTTGATCCTTGAGGTGCACCAAGCCCAGGTCGCAGATGCTCCACAGGCGCGGCATGGCGTCCTTGGGGAACGCGGCATGGAACGAGACGTTGCGCAAATCTAGCTCTCTCGCGCGCTCGACGAGGGCGTCGCGTTCGGCGCCGCCGCCGACGAAGAGGAAGTGGATTTGCGTCTGCTCGCGGAGCTCGCGGGCAGCTTCGAGCACGCGGCCGAGGGCGTGGGCCATGCCGTGCGTGCCGAGATAACCGACGACGAACTTGCCCTCGACGCCGAGCTCGCGCGCGAGCTGCTCGTCGCGCTCGCGCGGCGCGTAGCGGCCGAGGTCGACGCCGTTGCGCACGACGTGCACCTTGGCGCGCTCGATCCCGCGCGCGGCGAGGTTCTCGCGGAAGGCTTCCGTCACGGCCACGACGGCGTCCGCGCGGCGGTAGAGGAACAGCTCGAGCTTCTCGAGCAGCGTGATCACTGCGCTCTGGCGCAGTGCGCCGACGGCCTTGATCGAGTCCGGCCACAGATCGCGCAGCTCGAACACGAACGGCTTGCGCCGGGCGGCGGCGACGAACCAGCCGCCCAGCGCGCAGAAGAACTGCGGCGAGGTGGCGAGCACCACGTCGGGGCGCTCGACGCCGAGCGCGGCGAGTGAGCCGTTCGCCATGAACGACAGGTAGTCGACAATGCGCGCGCCAAAGCCTTTGTTCGCGGCGATGAAGGTCTTCACGCGCACGACTTCGATGCCGTGCATTGTCTCGCGCGATCGCCAGCGATTCTCGTAGCCCGCGTAGACCTTGCCCTCGGGGAAGTTGGGCGCGCAGGTGATGACGGTCACTCGGTGGCCGGCCTCGACCCAGCGCACGGCGTGTTCGAAGCCGCGCGTCGCCGGCGCGTTGGTCTCGGGCGGGAAGTTGTCGCTCAGAAACAGGATGTGCATGGCGAGCTGCGCCTCACGCGGCTTGACGCTGGGCTGCGGCGCGCTTGCGCAACTCGGCGATCAGCACGCTGCGCCACTTCGCGCCGCCGGGCAGCGTGTTGACCGCGCGCTCGTACATCCAACCGACGACGTACGTCGGCGCCCAGATGCGCAAGTACTCCGGGCGATCCTCGTGCGTCGAACTCGCGACCAGTTCGAGTCCGAGCGGAGCGCCGATCGCAGCGAGCGCCTGCGGAGTGTTCGCTCGGTAGCGCGTCGGAAACGTGTCAGCCCCAGCCCGTCCTCGCAGTTGGCAGATGAAGCGGTGGAAGGAGTGCGGCGTGCAGCGCGCGATCGTCGGCACGTAGTGCCACGCATTGGGCGTCTTCGCGAAGAACGAGCCGCCGGGTTTGAGCACGCGGGCAACCTCGGCGAACACGCGCTCGGGCGCGTCGAGGTGCTCGAGCACGTTGTCGGCGACGACCACGTCGAAGTGCGCGTCGGGGTAGGGGATCGACTCGCCGACGCCGACGCGCGCTTCGTCGAGGTGGGGGTTGGTCGCGACGCGCGGATCGGGATCGACGCCGCAGACCTGCGCGGCGCGGCCGCGGAAGTTCATCTGCGGCACGAGGCCGGCGCCGGCGCCCAGGTCGAGCAAACGGTGGTGCGGCTCGAGGCGTGCGAGCACGGCGGCGCGCAGGCGCTCGTCGTCCCAGCGGCTGACGACACCCGGATACAGCTTGCGATCGAGCCAGGCGACCAACGGCCGAGTGGGGCGGCGCGGCGCGACGGTGGAAGCACTCATGGGGAAACCTCGCGATAGTTCGAAGCGGCGTTGACGCGGTCCGCAGTCCGGCCGCACACGTTGAGGAGCCAACCCTCGAGGCGGCGTTGCCAGTTGCTCGCGTCGAGCTCGCGCCCGCGCTCCGCCGCGCCGACGCGCAGCTCCGCGAACAGCGCCTCGTCGAGCGACAAGCGCGCCATGGCGGCCGCCAAGGCGATCGGCGAGCGCGGCGGGACCAACAGTCCCGACTGTTCGTCGCTCACCAGCTCCGGCAGCGCGCGCCAACGCGTCGCGATCACCGGAAGGCCGGCCTGCAGAGCTTCGACGACGATTCCCGGCAGCCCTTCGCCCTCGTACGTGCTCGGGAAGACGAGCGCGTCGTGTTCGGCGAGCACGCGGGCGACGTGTTCGTGCGGCAGCGCGCCGTGGTAGACGGCGCGCGGATGGTTGCG
>Ga0169931_10010224_pt1 | contig 13378 bp, 12 predicted proteins | sample Kivu_15m_20L_FD_129675 | JGI IMG/M metagenome (GOLD analysis project Ga0169931, IMG submission 129675) | Freshwater microbial communities from Lake Kivu, Western Province, Rwanda to study Microbial Dark Matter (Phase II) - Kivu_15m_20L... | ecosystem: Environmental > Aquatic > Freshwater > Lake...
GGACTGTCGCTCGTGTTCGAACCGCGCGACGCGGAGGAGCGACTGGTCGCCGCGCCGGGTGACGTGCGGATCGTCGTCCACGACACCGCCGCCGGCGTGACGGGAGCCACCGGAGAGGGCGCGCCGATCGCGAGCTGGCAGGTCGGGGCCGCCGAGGTGGCCGCGGCCTTCCGCCGCACCTCACGACAGCGCGGCGTGGTTCTCTCGCTGCCGTGGCCGACCGCGCCGCCGACGGGAGACCACGTGCGCGTCGTCGTCACGCTCGTGCAGCCCGGCCATGGCCCGCTCGAGGCCGACGCGACGATCGCGACCCGGTAAGCCCGCACGAACGCAGACGCGACAGGCACCTTTGCGGTGACGCGTCAGGCAGGGTCACGCGGGCCACGCGAACGGGACCTGCCTTCGTGGCGCACGCTTTCCAGCGTGCGAATCCGGGTCGGTGCACCAGCAGGGCACCCGCCACACAAACGTCCTTCGCAAACCAGTCGTCCACTCCTCCACCACTTCTGGTTCGCACGCCTGGAGGCGTACGCCACGGAGGAGCCGGAGCCTGCGGGTACGCGAACGGGACCTACGCGAAAGGGACAGGCACCGTTTGCGGTGCCGTGAGGTGGAAGCGCGGACCTCGTATGGCGCAAACGGAGTCAGTCCCTGACACAAGAGAACCTACAGCCCGCGATCCTCGAGGAAGTTGAGCAGGTCCGCCACCCGGTTCGAATAGCCCCACTCGTTGTCGTACCAGCTGACGACCTTCACGAAGTTGCCCAGGCCGATCGTGTCGACGGCCGAGAAGATCGAGCTGTGCGGATCGCCCTTGAGGTCGGTCGACACGAGCTCCTTGTCGGTGTAGCGCAGGATGCCCTTGAGCGGGCCCTCCGCCGCCTTTTTCATCGCCGCGTTGATGTCGGACGGCGACGCGTCCTTCGCCAGGAGCGCCGTGAAGTCCACCACGCTCACCGTCGGCACGGGCACGCGGAACGCCATGCCGGTGAACTTGCCCTGCAGGGCCGGGATCACGAGCCCGACCGCCTTCGCGGCCCCGGTGCTCGAGGGCACGATGTTCATCGCCGCCGCCCGCGCGTCGCGGAGGTCCTTCGCGGCCGTGTCGACGGTCTTCTGGGAGTTGGTGTAGGCGTGGACCGTGGTCAGGAGTCCGCGATCGATGCCCCAGGTCTCGTGCAGCACCTTCGCCACCGGCGCCAGGCCGTTGGTCGTGCAGGAGGCGTTGGAGATGACGTGGTGCTTCTTCGGGTCGTACATCTCGTTGTTGACGCCGAGCACGATCGTGAGGTCCTCGTTCTTGGCGGGCGCCGAGATGACGACCTTCTTCACGCTGTCGCGCCGGTGGGCCACGGCCTTGGTCGCGTCGGTGAAGAACCCGGTGCTCTCCACGACGATCTGCACGTCCTCACTGCCCCAGGGGATCGTGCCCGGATCCCTCTCGGCGAAGACCTTGATCTTCCGCCCGTCCACGACGAGGTCGTTGCCGTCGGAACCGACCGGCACCTTCATGGGGCCGTAGTTGGAATCGAACTCGAGCAGGTGGGCGTTGGTCTTGGCATCGGTGAGGTCGTTGATCGCCACGACCTGCACGTCGCCGTCGAGACCGAACTTCTCGTGGATCGCGCGGTAGGTGAGGCGGCCGATGCGGCCGAAGCCGTTGATTCCGACGCGGATGGACACGGGCGGTCTCCTGAAGATGGACGGGAGGGAATGGACTGACGCGGACGGGCTGAGCGGGGACGAGCCGGGCGGGTTCCGCCGCGCGGGGGGAGCACGAGCCCACGCGGAAAACCGGTCGAGCGGTCCGCGCGCGACGGGAATATACCGCGCCTCGAGGCCGCCTCAACCGCCGTACGCGGTAGACTGCCGGGCCGACACGAGGGACGGCGCGGAGGCGTGCTCGGAGGCGTGATGGAGCAGCCAGTCATCGAACTCGTGGACGTCCGCAAGTCGTTCGCGATGCCCGGCGGGGAGGAGCGGGTCGACGTCCTCGACATTCCCGAGTTTCACCTCGACGCCGGCGCGCAGTGCGCGCTCGAGGGACACAGCGGATCGGGCAAATCCACGCTCCTCAACGTCATCTCGGGGATTCAGCGGGCCGACTCCGGGCGCGTGGTGATCTGCGGCACCGACATCGGGTCGCTCCCGGAACCGGCCCGCGACCGCGTGCGAGCCGACAGGCTCGGCCTCGTCTTCCAGCAGTTCAACCTCCTGCCGGGCTTCACCGCGCTCGAGAACGTCCTCGTGGCCATGGCGTTCGGCTCCGGACGGGCCGATCGGGGTAGGGCGACCGACCTGCTCTCCGCCGTCGGGCTCGGCCACCGTCTGCACCACAAGCCCGCCGAACTGAGCGTCGGCCAGCAGCAGCGCGTCGCCGTCGCGCGGGCGCTCGCCAACCGTCCCCGGATCGTCCTCGCCGACGAACCGACGGCGAGCGTCGACGCCGCCCACCAGCAGCAGGTGATCGACCTCCTGCGCACCACCTGCACCGAGCACGGCGTGGCCCTGCTCGTGGTGACGCACGCCCCCGAGGTCGCGGGGCAGTTTCCCCACCGACTCCGTCTCGAAGACTTCAACCGCGCCGCCCGGACGCCGGCGCGCTAGCGCCGCCGCCGTGCATGCACGCGTGCCCCCAGTTCCCCCTCCGGCCTCCCGCAGCGTCACCCCATGAGTCTTCTCGGCATCGCCTGGCGCACCATCCGGCAGCGGCTCTTCACGAGCCTCCTGACGTCGCTCTCACTCGCGCTCGGCGTGGCGCTCGTCGTCGCCACGCTCATCACGGCGGGCGTCGTCAAGCGGGCGTTCGCGAGCGGGGGCGGCCTCGGCTACAACATGATCGTCGGCGCCAAGGGGAGCCCGCTCCAGCTGGTGCTCAACAGCGTCTACCTCATCAGCCGGCCGATCGAGAACATTTCCTGGGACTTCTACCGGGAGTTCCTGCCGGCGGCGGAGCGGCCGGACGGCATGCCCGGGCGCTATGCCGCCAGCGTGCAGACGGCCGTCCCAATCTGCATGGGGGATTACTTCCGCGGCTACCGCGTGATCGGCACGAACGCCGCCTACTTCGACCGGATGACGACCGTCGACGGGGGTCCGTTCCGCTTCGCGGCCGGCGTCAACTTCCGCGACGACGACTTCTTCGGAGGCGTCCTCGGCCACGAGGTGGCACGACGCCTCAGCCTCGCGGTCGGCGACACGTTCTCGCCCACGCACGGGGCCGACGACGGCGCGGTGCACGATCCCTTTCGCGTCACGGGCATCCTGGCCCGCACCGACACGCCCGTCGATCGCGGCGTGTACGTCAACATGGAAGGCTTCTTTCTCCAGGAGGGCCACGCAAAACCCGTGGACGGCGCGTCCGATTCGACGACACCCGCGACGCAGGCGCCGCCGGCGGGCGGAGGCGGCCGGCCCGCGCCCCTGCCCGACGCCCAGCGTGAAGTCACCGCCGTTCTCGTCACGACCGCGTCGATTCCCGGCCTGCCGGCGGAACTCATGGCGATGGGCCTCAAGCAGGCGATCAACGAGGGGCGCGACGGGCAGGCTGCCGAGCCGGTCCGCGAAATCCGGCAGCTGCTCGACCTCTTCGTGCGGCCGCTCGAGCTGCTCTTGCTCCTGGTGACGGCGCTCGTCGTCATCGTGTCGGCGATCGGCATCCTCGTGAGCATGGTGGGGTCGTCGCTCGAGCGGAGCCGCGACGTGGCGATCATGCGGGCGCTGGGCGCGCGTCGCAGCCACGTCCTCGCCACGGTCCTCATCGAGGCGGTGCTCCTGGCGGTGGCGGGGGGGCTCGCCGGCTGGGTGCTCGGCCACCTCCTGGTCGCCGCGATCGGGCCGCTCATCACGACCAACGCGGGCGTCTCGGTGGGCGTGCTCTCGGGGGCTCCGCTGGCCGAATTGCTGCTCGTGCCGGCGCTCGTGCTCCTGGCGGTCGGCGCGGCCCTCCTGCCGGCGATCGCGGCGTATCGCACGGACGTGGCCCGCTGGCTGCAGGGCCCGGGCTGACGGCCGGGCGACACGGCGACGCGGGCCGGTGTGGATCGGGCCGCGATCCGCCTTGCGGCCCGCACCATCGCGGGCCTTACAATGGGGCCATGAGGCGTCGATTCCGCGTGGCCGATCGTGACCGCACCGACCTCCGGGGGCCGCTGCCGCTCCTCGCGCCGGGCGTCCTCCTCCTCGCCACGCTCCTCGGCATCCTCGGGGGCCGGTCGATCGGGCGGGCATGCCCGTTCTGCTCGGCCGTGTCGCTGACCTTCTCGCAGGAAATCGCGCAGAGCGAGGCGGCCGTCATCGCGCGGCTCGTCGAGCCCCCGCCCGCCGGTTCGCTCTCGCCGCGAGCCGATGGCCCGCTCCCCAAGGGGAAGTTCGAGGTCGTCGAGGTGCTCAAGGGGGCGGCCGCGGTCGAGGCGGCCGGGCTGCTCGGCCCGGATGCCCGACGGCTCGAGACGATCCTGCTCGAGGACAAGCCGATCGGGACGCTGTTTTTGCTCATGGCCTTCGAGCCTCCGAAGCTCGTCTGGTCGAGTCCGATCCTCGTCAGCGACCGGGCGGTCGCCTATCTCCGGAAGCTCGGCGGCCTGCCGGAGAAGGGGGGCGACCGGCTGGCCTTCTTCCAGGATCACCTCGAGGACGAGGATGACACGCTCGCCCGCGACGCCTACGACGAGTTCGCCGTCGCGCCCTACGCCGACGTCAAGGAACTCGAGAGCCGGATGGATCCCGCCCGGCTCCTCGGCTGGATCGAAAATCCGAAGGTGCAGGCGAATCGGCGCCGGCTCTACGCGACGATGCTCGGCGTCTGTGGCACACCCGAGGATGGCGAGCGGATCGGCCGGATTCTCGAGGGCGATTCCCTCGGACCGGACGCGGCCGAGATTCGCAGCGGCCTCGATGCCCTCATCGCCTGCTACGTCACGCTCCGCGGGCCCGAGGGGCTGGACCTCGTCGACAGACGCTTCCTCGCGCGGGCCGGCACCGACATCCCGTTCGCCGAGACGTACGCGGCCGTGATGGCGCTGCGCTTCCTTGGCGAGGAGTCGGACATCGTCCCGCGCGAGCGGGTGCTCGCCTCGCTGCGGCTGCTCCTCGACGAGCCGAAGCTCGCGGACCTCGTCGTGGCCGACCTCGCGCGGTGGCAGGACTGGTCGGTGGTCGACCGGCTCGTCGGCATCTTCAAGGATGCGACGGCCGACAACATCTTCGTGCGCGAGCCGATCGTGAACTACCTGCGGGCCTGCCCGCTGCCGGCCGCGGCGGCGGCCGTGAAGGAACTGGAGAAGATCGATCCCGAGGCGGTGCGCCGTGCCGCGACGCTCGCCGGCCTCGCGGGACTCACCGCCGCGACGCCGGGCGCGCCCGGCGCGGCGGGTGCGGCGACGACGGGTGAGCCGGACGCACCACCGAGCGAGCCTCCCGCGACGGACGCCGCCAGTGGCGGATTGGCCGCCCGCATTCCCCCGGTCATCGCGGAAGGCGAGGCCGAGATGGTCGCCGCGGTGCCTGTGGCTGCCCCTGCCGCCCGTCCCGCCGCGGCCTCCGATCGCGATGCGGCGCCGCCGGGATGGAAGTGGGCGCTGTGGGCGGCGGCGGTGCTCGCCGTCGCCGTGCTCGCGAGGCTCTTTCTGAGACCGGCCGGCAGCGCCGGCACGGCAGCGCGGTAGAATCCTTGTGCGTCGTGTCGGAGCCGCGCCCGTGGCGCGCGGTCGCTCCCCGTCGCACCTCGGTATGGATCCATCGATGGCCACCGGTCTGTTCGACACTGCCGCCACGGTCCACGAGGATGCCTCCTCGCCCGAGACGGAGGAGTATCGCGCGCTCTCCGGCACGGCCGTGGCGGCGATGGCCTTCGCCGTCCTCGCACCGCTCGCCTTCATCGACTGGTGGATGCTCGCCGTCCCGCTCGTGGGGCTCATCCTCGCGGTCGTGGCCCTCGTCGACGTCGCCAAACGCCCGACCGCACTGACCGGCCGGGCGCTCGCGATCGGGGCGGGGGTCGTCTCGCTCCTCTGCCTCACAGGCGCGACCGCGTGGCTCTCGGTCGTCTACGCCACGGAGCTGCCACCGGGCCACGAGCGGCTCGGCTACGCCGAGCTTCAGCCGGCCCCGGGTGAACCGGCCACGGCGGTTCCCGAGTCGGCGGTGCCGTTCCACGGCCGCGACGTGCTCATCAAGGGCTACATGTACCCCGGCACGAAGCAGCGCGGCATCGCGCAGTTCCTGCTCGTGCGCGATCAGGGCGACTGCTGCTTCGGCGGCAATCCGAAGATCACCGACCGCGTGCTCGTCAACGTGAGCGATCCGCGCGGCATCGACTATTCACCCAGGCTCCGCAAGCTGGCCGGGCGATTTCGCGTCGAACCCACCGGGACGGCCGACGGAGGCGTGCTCTACCACCTCGACGACGCCAGTCTGCGGTGAGCCGGCACCCGCCCTTCACGCCCCGATCCCGCGCGGAGCGCGGGGAGGTACCCATGGATGCGCCGTCGCGACCGAGCAGCCGCGGCACGGACGGGACGGCGCCGCGGGGCGTCCTCGCGTGGTGCCTGCCGATCGCCGCCGCGCTGCTCGTCGGCTGCGGGTCGGTCGGGCCCACCGAGACGCCGCCATCGCGATCCGCCGCGACCGCGGTGGACGAATCCGTGCCCGTCGCGGCGCCCGTCGCCAGGCCGAGTCCCGGTGCCGGTCCCGCCGAGATCACGTTCGACGACATCAAGCTCGACCTCGCGAAGGGAGCCCCGTTCCGGCGTGAGGTGCTGACCGAACGGGTCACCGGTCTCGACGGCCGCCGCGTCCGCATCCGGGGCTACATCCTCCCGAGCTTCCAGCAGTCCGGCCTCACGCAGTTCGTGCTCGTGCGCGACAACCAAGAGTGCTGCTTCGGCCCCGGGGCGGCACTCCACGACTGCATCGTGGTCCGCATGCAGCCGGGCCGTACGGCCGACTTCTCGATCCGCCCCGTGGCCGTGGCCGGGACGTTCCGGGTAGCCGAACTGCGGGGACCCGACGGGAACCACCTGGCGATCTACGCCCTCGAGGGCGAGAACGTGCAGTAGGCCCGACGCGGTGCTACCATCCGCGCCGCCGCGGTGGACGTCCGCGGGTCCGCCTCACCCCGCTCGCATCGCCGTGGACGCCCCGTCGCTCTCGCTCCTGCCCCACGACTGGTTCTGGCTCTACGACATCCCCACGCATCGCCTGGCGATATTGTTCGTGGCGTCGTTCGTCGGCTTCTACTGGGTCGGGTGCGTCTTCCTCCGGCCGATCCTCCGGCAGTTCGTCAAGTACAACGCCGGCGCCAACGACATCATCGGGTACGTCCTCTCGTGCTTCGGCGTCTTCTACGGCCTCCTGCTCGGCCTCATCGCCGTCACGGCCTACCAGAACGTCGCCGACGCCGGCGCGAGCGTGACCCGCGAGGCCGCGGCCCTATCGGCGCTCTACGAGGACGTCTCGCGATACCCCGATCCCTACGGCCAGAACCTGCGCTGGCTGCTCCGCGACTACACCCGCTACGTGATCCGCTATGCGTGGCCGCTCCAGCGGCGCGGGATCATCCCCCAGGAGGGCACGATCCGGGTCGATGCCTTCCACGAGGAGCTGCTCGACTTCCAGCCTGGCACGCCCGCGGAGGAGATCCTCCACGCCGAGGCCCTGCGGCAGTTCAACCACTTCCTCGAGGCGCGGCGGACGCGGCTCTTCTCCGTCACCTCCGGCCTGCCGGCGTCGATGTGGTACGTCATGTTTCTCGGGGCGATCCTCACGCTCGCGATCTGCTGGCTCTTCGAGATGCGGTTCGTCACGCAGCTGGTCCTCGGCGGCATCCTCGCGGCCTACCTCGGGCTCATGATGTTTTTGATCTTCGACATGAACCAGCCATTCCGTGGAGACGTGAGCATCTCGCCCGAAGCCTTCGAATCGATCTTTCAGCGGATGAACGAGGAATGAAGCCCGCAGTGCCCGCCATCCGCTCCCGCGAGAGCCAATCGCGCGTCACCCGCCGGCGCAGCCTCGGGGCAGGCGCAGCCGCCACGCTGGCCGCGGCCCGCACCCTCGCGCCGGCCCTCTTCACCGGCTGCTCGCTCGGCCTCCCGGCCCGTGCGCGGCCGATCATGCTCGGCCTGCTCCACTCGCAGACCGGCACGCTCGCGATCAGCGAGACGTCGGTGCGTGATGCCGAGATCCTCGCGATCGAGGAGATCAACGCGGCCGGCGGCGTGCTGGGGCGGCCGCTCGAGTTTCGCTGCCCCGACCCCAAATCGCGTTCGGCGGACCTCTTCCCGAAGCGGGCCCGGCACCTCTGCGAGGAGGATGGCGTCGCGGCCCTCTTTGGCTGCTGGACGAGCACGAGCCGCAAGGCGGTCATTCCCGTGTGCACCGAATTCGACCGCCTGCTCTTTTATCCCGTTCAGTACGAGGGCAACGAGAGCGCGTCCCACTGCATCTACGGCGGCTCCGTGCCCAACCAGCAGATCCTGCCGGCCGTGGACTGGCTGCTCTCGTCGGCGGGCGGCCCGCGGCGCCGGATCTTCCTCGTCGGCTCCGACTACATCTTTCCGCGCACGGCCAACTTTGTCGTCAAGAAGCATCTGGCCGCCCGTGGCATCGAGCCGGTGGGGGAGGCGTATTTCCCGCTCGGGCACCGGCAGTTTCGCGGCGTCGTCGAGATGATCGGCGCGTCGCGCGCGGACGCGGTGCTGTCCACCGTCAATGGCGACAGCAACGTCGCGCTCTTCGAGGAATTCGCCGCCGCCGGGATCGACCCGGAGAAGGTGCCGGTCATCAGCACGAGCATCGGCGAGGACGAATTGCGCCATCTCGCGCCCCGGGAGGTCGCCGGACACTACGCCGCATCGAGCTACTTCCAGAGCGTAGCCACCGACCCGAACCGCGATTGGGTGGGCCGCTTCCGCCGCGAGTTCGGCTACGACCGCGTCACGAGCGACCCGATGGAGGCCGCCTCGACCCTCGTGCATGCGTGGAAGGCGGCCGTGGAGCGGGCCGGATCCCTCGACACCGCCGCCGTGCGTCAGGCGCTCTCCGCCGGCATCGAGGTGCCCGGGCCCGGCGGGCCGTTCCGCATCGATCCGAAGACGCAGCACGCGGTGAAGCGGTTTCGTCTCGGACGCATCCGCCCCGACCGGCAGTTCGACATCGTCCATGAGTCCGCCGCCACCATCGAGCCCGACCCGTATCCGCAGTCGGCGTTCCCCGGCTGGAAGTGCGACTGGACGAAGGGCGGGATCGAGCAGGGTCCCGAGGTGAGGATCGATGGCGACGTTTGAGGTGGAGCAGAGCGAGGGGATGCGGTGGATTCGCGTCGACCTCGACGACGACGACTGCCGCACCGAACGGGGCGCGCTCAACCACATGGTGGGGAGCGTGAAGATGGACGTGCCGCTGCCGTCGCTGCGCGGCATGTGGGTGTCGCTCTTCTCGGATGAGTCGGTGCTCCGGCCGCGTTACGTCGGGACGGGCACGGTGTACCTCGACTCGACGCTCGGCGGGTACCACTCGTTCCCCATCCGGAACGGTGACCGGTGGATCCTCGACACCCACTGCTTCTGGGCGAGCGACGGCGAGGTGCAGCTGAAAATCCACCGGGAGCGCGTGCTCACCGCGTTGTGGGCCGGCGAGGGACTCCTCTGGTACAAGACGGCGCTCGTCGGTGACGGGCAGGTGGTGCTGGCGGTGGACGGCCCGGTCGAGGAGATCACGCTCGAGAACGATCGGCTCGTGACCGACGGACCGTTCGTCGTGGCGCACACGGCGGGCATCACGCTCCGGATGCGGCGTCCGGCACGATCCCTCTGGAGCCACTGGCTCTCGGGACAGCGACTCTCCTACAGCTACGAGGGCACGGGCCGCCTCCTTCTCTGCACGGTGCCCTACTGGCGCCGCCGCATGGAGCGGGAGCGGCGGTCGCCCGCGACCATGGAGTAGGACGTGGGGGCGGCCGGCTTGCGGCCGGACGGATTCGTGGGATATTTGCGGCGACGACTCCCTCCCTCGACGCCCGGCATCGTCCCGGCCGCCTGCCGCCCAGTGCCGGGTCCGTCATGAAGATTCACGAATACCAAGCGAAGGATCTGCTGCGGGCCGCCGGCGTCCCGGTGCTCGCGGGGCGGGTGGCGCGCACGGCCGACGAGGCCGCCGCCGCCTTCACGGCGCTCGGCACGCCCCTCTGCGCCGTCAAGGCACAGATCCACGCGGGCGGACGTGGCAAGGGACAGGTGAAGGGATCGGGACAGCGCGGCGTCGAACTCGCCCGCAGCGCCGATGACGCGCGGCGCATCGCGGCCGCCCTGCTCGGCGGGACGCTCGTCACGATCCAGACCGGGCCGGCGGGCCAGCTCGTGCGGCAGGTGTTCGTGGAGAGCGGCTGTGCGATCCAGCGCGAGCTCTACTGCGCCGTGCTCGTCGATCGCCGTGTCGGCTCCCCGGTGCTCATCGCGAGCACGGCCGGCGGAGTCAACATCGAGGAGGTTGCGGAGCGGACACCCGACCTCATCCTCTCCGAGCCGTTCGACCCCGACCGCGGCCTCGCCGGCTGGCAGGCACGGCTGCTGGCGTCGAAGCTCGACCTGCCGACGGCGAGCTGGCGGCACGCCGAGTCGTTCTTCCGTCGGCTCTGTGCCGCCTTCGTCGATCTCGACGCGTCGCTCCTCGAGATCAACCCGCTCGTCCTCACCGGCGAGGGCACGCTCGTCGCGCTCGACGCGAAGATGACCTTCGACGACAACGCGCTCTTCCGCCACAAGGAGATCGCGGCGCTGCGCGACGAGGCGGAGGAGGAGCCGGCGGAGATCCGCGCGGCCGCCGCCGGCCTCTCCTACGTCAAGCTCGACGGCACGATCGGCTGCCTCGTCAACGGCGCCGGCCTCGCGATGAGCACGATGGACCTCGTGAAGCTGCATGGCGGCGAGCCGGCCAACTTCCTCGACGTGGGCGGCGGCGCCGACGTGGGCCAGGTGACCGAGGCCTTCCGCATCATCCTCTCCGACCCGAACGTGAAGGCGATCCTCGTCAACATCTTCGGCGGCATCATGCGCTGCACGACGATCGCGACCGCGCTCGTCGAGGCCTCGAAGACGGTCGGGTTCACCGTGCCGCTCGTGGTGCGGCTGGAGGGGACGGAGGTGGCCGAGGGCAAGAGGATCCTCGCCGAGAGCGGCACCGCGATCATCACCGCCGACGGCCTGACCGACGCGGCCAAAAAGGTCGTCGCCGCCGCACGTTCCGCCGTATGACCCTTCCTCCCCACCGCCGGCTCCCGACTCTCCGCCTTCGGCATCTCGAATCATGAGCATCCTCGTCGACCGCGACACGCGCGTCATCTGCCAGGGCATCACCGGCAAGGTCGGGGAGTTTCACACGCGGGGCTGCCTCGACTACGGCACACGCATGGTGGGGGGCGTGACGCCGGGCAAGGGAGGCGAGACGGTCGCCGGACTGCCGGTCTTCAACACCGTGGCGGAGGCCCGTGACGCGACCGGGGCGAACGCCACGATGATCTTCGTGCCCCCGGCCTTCGCCGCCGACGCGATCCTCGAGGCGGTCGGTGCCGGCATCGAACTCGTCGTGGCGATCACGGAGGGCATCCCGGTGATCGACATGGCGCGGGTGCTGCCCGTCGTGCGGGATTCCGGTTCACGGCTCATCGGCCCCAACTGCCCGGGTGTGATCACGCCGGCGGAATGCAAGATCGGGATCATGCCCGGCTACATCCACGCGCCGGGGCACGTCGGCGTCATGAGTCGCTCGGGCACGCTCACCTACGAGGCCGTCTGGCAGCTGACGCAGCTCGGCCGTGGGCAGAGCAGCTGCGTGGGCCTCGGAGGCGATCCGCTGGTCGGATCGTCGTTCATCGACATCCTCGCGCTCTTCGAGGCCGACCCCGACACGCACGCGATCCTGATGATGGGCGAGATCGGCGGCAGCGCCGAGGAGGAGGCGGCCGACTACGTCCGGCAGCACGTCACGAAGCCCGTGGCCGCGTTCATCGCCGGCCGCACGGCACCCCCGGGGAAACGGATGGGGCACGCGGGGGCCATCATCTCCGGCGGGAAGGGCACCGCAGCCGCGAAGCTCACGGCGCTCGCCGACGCGGGCATCGAGATCGCGGAGAGTCCGGCCGACATGGGGGCGGCCCTGGTGCGCGCGATCGAGCGGCGGGCGTCGGCACGCGGCCGATGAACGGCGATCGCCTCATCCCCTGCTTCGTCGATCGGATGACGCCGCAGGTCGGGATGGCCGGTCAGGGCGCGAGCAGGATCGTCACGGTCTTCTCGTCCGAGAGTCCGGCGGCATCCGTGGCGGTGAGGGTGATCTCGAGACTGCCGCCAGCCTGACGCAGTTTGGCGACGTCCGGGACCGTGATGTCGCCCGTCGCGGCGTCGATCGCGAGCAGCGTGAACTCGTTCTCCTGGTTACCCGACGGCCTGAGCGCGAAGGTGATCGCGTCGCCTTGTCGGATGGTTGTCACCTGGTGCAGCGTGCCACCGTCGGCCAGGTCGGCCGGAAGCCTGATCTCGTCCGGTGTCACGATGATCGGCGCCTGGCCTGCCGGCACCGTCGACGCCGCCCCGCCCGCCGTCGGACCGCTCGCGATGCCCATCCAGGCATGCTCGTGGTACTGCCGCACGAGGTCCTGGCGTCGCGCCGGGTCCGCTCCCAGGCAGGAGGCGTATGTGTCGAGCATCATCCGCCCACAGTCGAACCGCAGAGCCTTGCCATCGATGTGGTAATCGGCCGGCCGGGGGATCGTCGAGAGTCCGATGAGCCCGCCACCCGCCGCCGCCAACCCGGCGACGCTCCCCACGAGGAGGCCTCCGCCGGCGTCGAAAAGCGGAGGGAGTCGCACGGCGTTTTCCGGCACGGTGGCGCCGACCAGCAGGCGCGCTCCGACGAGACAGCCACCGAAGACCAGGCCGAACACGATCGCCACGGCGTAGGGTTCGGGACAGCCGAGCGACACGACCAGTTCCGCGAGCATCCCGGAGGCCGCGAGCGCCACGACGAGCGATACGATCACGGCCAGGCCCGAAAGCGTGGCGAGGAAGAGGCCATGGCGGTACCCGAACGCGGCCAGACCCAGCGCCAGCGCGATGACGAGCAGGTCGCCGACCGGCTGCATCACTCCTGCCTGAATCATCGGCACCCTCGTTCCGAACCCGATTGCCCGCCGCAGCGCGGCACCGACCCGTCACCCCGCCCGGTCACCCGCCGAGCCCCGCCGCGGGCGCCCCGCGGCTCATTTCGTCATCCGGGCGACTTCGCTCAGGCTCGTCACGCCCTGGAGCACCTTCGCGAGCCCACCCTCCTGCAGCGTCCGCATGCCATGCCGCCGACCGGCTGCACGGATGGCCTGCACGGA
>Ga0169931_10010226_pt1 | contig 13378 bp, 9 predicted proteins | sample Kivu_15m_20L_FD_129675 | JGI IMG/M metagenome (GOLD analysis project Ga0169931, IMG submission 129675) | Freshwater microbial communities from Lake Kivu, Western Province, Rwanda to study Microbial Dark Matter (Phase II) - Kivu_15m_20L... | ecosystem: Environmental > Aquatic > Freshwater > Lake ...
AGCTGAAGATGGACTGGTCGCACGGCCACAACATGGCGCTGGTCAACGGCGTCGGACGCATCGGCTGGATGAAGGGCGGCAAGGCCGCGGTCTGGAACGATGAGACGATGGGCGATACCTTCGCGGACAAGGCCTGCGCGTTCATCGCGCGCAGCAAGGACCGTCCGTTCCTGCTCTACTATGCCTCGCATGAGAACCACGTGCCGCGCCTGCCTCACCCGCGCTACGCCGGCCGGACGCCGCTGGGCCCCCGCGGCGACGCGGTCGTCGCGTTCGACGACCAGGTGGGCCGCATCCTCGCGGAGCTCGACCGCCACGGCCTCACGGACAGGACGCTCGTGGTCGTCTCCTCCGACAACGGGCCCATCCTCGACGACGGCTACAAGGACCAGTCCACCGAGCTCAACGCCAAGGCCGGTCATGAGCCCGCGGGTCCGTTCCGGTCCGGCAAGTATTCCATCCTCGAGGGCGGCACGCGCGTGCCGTTCATCGCGCGTTTCCCCGGTCGAGCGCCCGCCGGCAAGGTGTCCGACGCCCTCGTCTCGCAGGTCGACCTCCCCGCCACGTTACTCCGCATCGCTGGCGGCGATCCCGCTGAATACGCCTCCGTCGACGCGCGCGACCATTCCGCGGCCCTGCTCGGCGGCGCCGGACGCGACCTCCTGATCTCCAGCACGCAGGGCGGTCAGCTTTCCATCCGCGACGCCCGCTGGAAATACATCCCGGGCACGGGCAAGCAGGGCAAGGCGGTCTGGAAATCCGTCGCGGTCCAGCCCGGCAAGGCCGAGGACTTCAAGCGTGACGCCGCGGAGCAGGGCAAGGACCGCCTCTTCGACCTGCTCGCCGACCCGTCCGAGCGCAACAATGTGGCCGCCGCGAACCCCGAGGTCGTCGCGCGCCTGAAGGCCGCCCTCGAGACCGAGCGCGCCAAGGGCTTCAACCAGCCCCTCGGACTCTGATTTCCACCGACATGAAAAAAATCCGCGTCCTCTGCGTCGGCGCCGGCCACATGGGCCGTTCACACGCCCTCGCCTACCAGAAGCTGCCCGGTTTCGAGATCGTCGGCCTGGTGACCCGCTCGCCCGAGTCCCGCGCCAAGCTCAATGCCGAGCTCGGCGGCGGCTACGCCGAATTCGGCGATTTCCATGACGCCCTCGCGCGCACCAAGCCCGACGCGGTGTCCATCTCCAGCTACCCCGACACCCACGCCGAATACGCCGTGGCGGCATTGGACGCAGGCTGCCACGTCTTCGTCGAGAAGCCCCTCGCCGTCACGGTGGAGGAGGCGGAGCGCATCGTCGCCAAGGCCAAGTCCGTGAAGCGCAAGGTCGTCATCGGCTACATCCTGCGCCATCATCCGGCCTGGACGCAGTTCGTCGCCACAGTCCAGAAGCTGGGCAAGCCGCTGGTCATGCGCATGAACCTCAACCAGCAGAGCTTCGGCGACATGTGGAGGACCCATCGCGCGTTGCTCCAGAGCTGCAGCCCCGTGGTCGACTGCGGCGTGCATTACGTCGACATCATGTGCCTGATGACCGGCAGCCGTCCGGTCCGTGTCTCCGGCATCGGCGCGCGCCTGACGGAGGACATGCCCGCGGGGCAGATCAACTACGGCCAGCTGCAGGTGACCTTCGCCGACGGCTCCGTCGGCTGGTACGAGGCCGGCTGGGGGCCCATGATGTCCGAGGAGGCCTTCTTCGTGAAGGACGTCATCGGCCCGAAGGGCTGCGTCTCCATCGTCGCCGGCAAGGCAGCCGAGGCGGGGAAGTCGGCCGACGTGGACTCCCATTCCGCCGCGCAGGCGCTCAAGGTGCACCACGCGGCGCTCGGGCCCGACGGCAGGTTCCTCAAGCCCGACGAGGTCGTGCCGACCGAGGCCGATCCCGGTCACGACGGCCTCTGCGAGCGCGAGCAGGCCTACTTTGAGCGCGCCATCCGCGAGGACCTCGACCTCACGGCCCACATGGACGACGCGGTGAACTCGATGCGGATCGTGCACGCCGCCGACCGTTCCTTCCGCGAAGGGCGCACCGTCGAGCTCTGAACGTGGAAGCGGGACGGCACAACCTCGTCTTCATGGGCGTGAGCGGCTGCGGCAAGAGCACCGTGGCCGCGCTGCACGCCAGGGCGACGGGCGCCACGCTCATCGAGGCCGACGACTTCCATCCGCCCGCCAACGTCGCGAAGATGCGTTCGGGCATCCCGCTGACCGACGCCGACCGCGCGGGCTGGCTCTCGGCCATGGCCGGGCGCATCGCCGAAGGCAGGGCGCGCGGCGAGGCGATGGCCATCACGTGCTCCGCGCTCAAGCGGTCCTACCGCGATCGCCTGCGCGCCGCCGACCCCGACCTCATCTTCATTCATCTCACCGGATCGCGCGAGCTCCTCGCCGCCCGCATCGTCGCGCGCAAGGGGCACTTCATGCCGCCCGGACTCCTCGACAGCCAGCTGGCCGCGCTGGAGCCCCCCGTCGCGCCGGACGAACGTTGCGTGACCGTCGACGTCGGACCGGAGCCCGGGGTGATCCAGGCCGCCGTGACCAAGGCCCTCGCGGAGCTCTGACGGACAAAAAGGCCCGCCAAGCGGCGGGCCTTCGGGAGGAGACTGGCGCGTCGATCAGTTCGAACGCTTCCAGCTGACCTTGGAGGGCTCGACGACGCTCTCCTTGTCCTTGGTCGGGAATTCCTTCGGGACCTCGAGCGTGACCTTGTTGGTCGCGGCCCACTCGACCGAGCGGGCGAAGACCGTCTGGAAGCCCACGCAGTGCAGGGGGTCGAGGGGGACGCCGCCCATCAGGTGTCCCATCGAGGTCGTGACGACGCGGCCCTGCCCGAACTTCGCCCACCAGACCATCGGCTCGTGCATGCCGGTGCCCTTGGCGTGGTCTTCGGGGGAGGAGTAGGCGCTGGCGAGGATGTCCACGTGGCCGGCGTCGCCGCGCATGCGGTGGTACAGCTCGTCGGAGGCGTGCAGCCACTCGACGGGCATGCCCTTCTGGATGGGGTGGTCCATGTTGCGTCCCTTCAGCACGAAGGCGTGCTTGGGGCCGTGGCCGGAGCCGAAGCCGCGGTCCTGGAACTTCTCCTTCTCGCGGGGCACGGCGACGGCCTTGCCCGTGGCGTCATCGACCGCGACGCGGTCCTTGAAGGTTTCGCCGCGCCAGCCGAAGCAGATCATCTCGTTGAAATCCTCCCAGTTGGTGAAGGCGTTGTTGGCCGCGTGCACGTTGACCAGGCCGCCGCCCTGCAGGACGTAGGCGGTGAAGGCCTGCTTCACGGGGTCGGTCCATTCGGCGCCGTTGTAGTTGTTCACCAGCACCTGGTATTTGCCGAACTCCGGCAGCCACTTCTCCCATTCGCCGGCGTGGGCGCGGTTGAAGGCGGTCTCCTCGTCCTTCCAGGCCTGGAGCGCCTTCTCGAAGTCGGCCTTCTGCTTGGCGTCCATCTTCTTGGGGCGCTGCGGCGCGCGCTTGGTGAAGGCGGGCGGGGCGGTGGAAACATCGACCTGGAAGCCGCCGACGGCGGCGAGGGTGGCCTTGAGGGCGGCGGTCGTGCCCTGCCAGTCGTGGTTGTTGCGCCCATCGATGATGAGCACCTTGACCGGCTCGGCGGCTCCGAGGACGGCGGCGGCGAGGGCGAGGGTCGCGGTGATGCAATGGCGGATGGGGTTCATGGGGCCGTCATATGAACCTCGGGCTGCGCCTCCTGCGAGCGTTTTCAGCCCCGGTCCAGGGAGCGGTAGTGGATAGCCTCGAGCAGGTGGGCGGTGGCGATCCGCTCCGAGGCGGACAGGTCGGCCACCGTGCGGGCGACGCGCAGGATGCGGTCGTAGGCCCGGGCGGAGAGGCCGAGCTTCTCCATCGCCTGTTGGAGCAGGTCGCCCTGGGCGCGTTCGAGCGCGCAATGTTCACGGAGGTCCCGCCCGCCGAGCACGGCGTTGCAGCCTCCGGGGCGGCCCGAGAAACGTAGGCGCTGGATCGCCCGGGCCGCCTCGACCCTCGACCGCATCTCCGCCGAACTTTCGCCGGGCGCGGCGGAGCGCAGTTCCTCGATCGTCAGCGCCGGCGCCTCCACCTGCACGTCGATGCGGTCGAGGAGCGGACCTGAGACGCGTGAGCGGTAGCGTCGTATCTGCGCAGGGGCGCACCGGCACTCGCGCATGCGGTCGCCGAGGTGCCCGCAGGGGCAGGGGTTCATGGCCGCGACCAGCATGATGCGCGAGGGCAGGGTGACCTTGGCGGCCGCGCGCGAGACGGTCACCTGTCCGTCCTCCAGCGGCTGGCGCAGCACCTCGAGCGCGGTGCGACGGAATTCCGGCAGCTCGTCGAGGAAGAGCACGCCGCGGTGCGCGAGGGACACTTCGCCCGGTCCGGGCATGCTGCCGCCGCCGATGAGGCCGATGTCGCTGATGGTGTGGTGCGGTGAGCGGAAAGGCCGCGACCAGGCGCGTGCGTCGGTGGAAGGGCTGGCGCCCGCGGCGGAGTGCACCGAAAGGATCTCGAGCCGCTCCTCGGCGTCGGGCTCGGGCAGCACGGTCGGGATCCGTTTTGCGATGAGCGATTTGCCCGAACCCGGCGGACCGATGAGCAGCAGGTTGTGTCCGCCGGCCGCGGCGACCTCGACCGCCCGGCGCACCGCGAGCTGGCCCTTGACCTCCGAGAAGTCGGGCAGGTCGACGCCCGCGGCGACGGGCATGGCCGTCGTCGGCGGCAGCGGCGCGAAACCCGGGTCGCCGTTGAGGAAGCGTCGCGCCCCGTCCAGGGAATCGGCCGCGAAGGCCTCGATGCCCGGGACCAGCGCGGCCTCCGTCGCCGACGCTCGCGGGAGCACCACGCCCCTGAGCCCCATCCTCCGGGCCAGGAGCGCGAAGGCCACGCCGCCGCGCACCGGCCGCGTGCCCCCGCTCAGTCCGAGTTCGCCCGCGATGAGATATTCCCCGAGACGCTTCCGGTCGAGCTGACCCGTGGCCGCCGCGAGGCCGAGCGCGATGGGCAGGTCGTAGAAGGCGCCTTCCTTGCGCAGGTCGCCCGGTGCCAGGTTGATGGTCGTGCGCGTCTCCGGCAGGCGCAGGCCCGCGTTCTGCAGCGCGGACGTCACGCGGTCCTCCGATTCCTTCACCGCGGCGTCGGGCAGTCCGACCAGCCAGAGCCCGAACTCGCCGATCTCGCCGGAGTTGACCTCGACCTCGACCGGCACGGCCTCGACGCCGACCAGCGCGCCCGAACGGATGACGGAAAGCATCCTGTCGGCGATGCCTTCGACGCCGGACGCCTCAAGCCGTGACGCCTGAGGGGGATTCCTGAGGTCGAATCTGAATTCAGCCGACCTGATTGGCCCTGAGAACCCTCAGCATGTTCTCGCCGAGCACCTTGCGGATCGTGGCGTCGTCGTGCCCGCGTTGCACCATGCCGACGGTGAAGAGCGGCCAGTTCGTCCAGGCCAGGCTTCGTTCGGCGTGAGGCGCGGCGACGAACTTGTCCTGAGGCCAGAGGTGCTCCCATCCGGGCTCCGTCACGCGGGGCAGGTTCTTCGGCAGCTTGGCCCGCTCGGCGGCGTCCCGCGAGGAGACGTAGGAGACGTCCATGCCGATGGCCACGCGACCGGCCCCGAACTTCCGGATGGCGTAGTCGAGGTGGTCGAGAAAGGCGGAGATGTCGCCTGCGCCGCCCAGGAAACGCGGAATGACGCAGATGCCGACGAGGCCGTCCGTGTCGCAGACGGCCTTGATGACGTCGTCGGGCTTGGAACGGAAGTGACGGTACAGCCCGGCGCACGTCGTGTGGCTGGCCACCATGGGCTTGGCGGAAGCCTTCGCGGCCTCCAGGCTGGTCCGCCAGCCGGAATGGGAGACGTCGACGATCACCCCGACGCGGTTCATCTCCGCCACCGCCTGACGTCCGAAGTCGCTCAGACCTCCGTCGGAGGGCTCGCCCACGCCGTCGCCGAGCGGGTTGCGGCGGTTGTAGGTCACGTGCATCATCCTCACCCCCAGCTGATGGAAGAGGCGGATCATGCGGAGTTCGTCGCGGGCGGAAGTCCAGTCCTGCGGCAGCGGGACGCCGTTGGTGGTGAAGCAGAGGCAGTGCCGCCCCAGACGCTTCGCCTCGAGGATGTCATCGGCAGAGACCGCCTTGGGGCAGTCCGCCCGGGCCACGTCGGTCGCGTAGGTGAACCGCGCCAGCCGTTTCATCAGCCGGAGCGGGTCGTTGCCCTCCTCGCCGGTGTTCTGGAACACGCACGTGACGCCTGCGGCGCGCATCGCGGCCAGGAACTCCTTGCGCTCCGCCGCGTCGGTCGCCCAGCGGGTCATGGACATCTCCTCGCGCAGGTCGGTGAGCTCGGCCGCCCCGGCGCCGGTCGCCGCGACGGCGGCGAAGCGGTCTCCGTCGATCGCGGCGCGAGGGGCGAAGCCGTAGCTCTCGAACACCAGTGACTCCGCGTGCAGACGCAGGCCGTGCTCGAGGTCACGTGCCGACGGCTTGAGCACGCCCAGGGCCACGTCCCGGTCGGCCTTGATCCGGGCGTTGGGCGCCTCGAGGGCGGCCGGTTCGGCGGCGTCGCCACGGCTCGTGAGACCGCGGGCCGTGAGGCCGAGCATGGCGGCGGCGCCAAGCTGGCGCAGGAAGTCGCGGCGATGAGGGGCGTATCGCATGGCCGCATCGTGGTTTCACACGCTCGGGCTGGCTAACCAAAACGGGATTTCTCCCGAAATTCATTGGAAACCATTCGGTTTCGCGCATGTCTCAATGTTTCCATGGATCTCAAGGTCCTCTTCGCGCTTTTTTTGCTCGGTCCGGCTGCGGCGCTGGCTTCGGTGGGTCCATTTCTCGAGAAGCATTGCGTCGAATGCCATGACGCCGAGTCGAGGAAGGGCGGCCTGGACATGACGGCCCTCAAGTCCGACCTGACCGACCCTAAGACGTTCGCCGTCTGGGTGAAGATTCACGACCGCACCGCCAACGGCGAGATGCCGCCCAGGAAGAAAGCCCGACCCGCCGTCGACGAGCAGGCCGCCTACCTCGGCTCCCTTTCCGCAAGTCTCCTCCGCGAGGATGCCGCCCGGATCGCCTCACAGGGGCGTTCCGTCGAGCGACGCATGAACCGCTTCGAATACGAGAATGCCGTCCGTGACCTGCTTCGGGCGCCGTGGCTCGACATCAAGGAGTCGCTGCCGGAGGACACTGAGGCGAATCGCTTCAACAAGAGCGGCGAGGCCCTGGACGTGTCGCATGTCCAGCTCCAGCGAACGCTCTCGGCGGCCGAGGACGCGCTGCGTTCCGCTTTCGTCTCATCCGTCGCTCCGGACGAATCCATGGCACGCCGGCATTACGCCCGTCAGCAGGGCGGCTATGTCGGGAGGATGAAGTTCTCCGAGTTCAATCAGTCGCCGGAGCGGGCCACCTTCCCGACTCTCGGATTCAAGGGGCAGCCTGACGTCCGGGCGGGCAAGGCGCCGACCACCGTGGGAAAGTCGAACCCCGCTCTTCTTGAGGAGGAGGGCGTCGGCGTCGTGCATGGCGCCTATGAGCCGGTCGAACCCAATTTCGGGACCTTCCGGGCCCCGCAGTCCGGACGGTATCTGATCAACCTCTGCGGTCATTCGGTCTGGGTCGGCCCCGGCAAGACCAAGTCCAAGGGCGTCCTTCGCTGGCAGATTCCCGACCTCGATGACGTCTCCAAGGGCCGGCGACCCGAGACCGTCACGGTGTACGCCCTCACGCCTCCCCGCGTCCTGCGTCGCATCGGCACCATCGACCTAGGGACGGACGTGACCATCGCCGAACTCGATGTCTTCCTGGAGGCCGGAGAGAGCATCCAGATCGACGTGACCCGATTCTTTCGCTCCCGTCCTGGCGCGGGTCGGGCCTACAATCCCCTGGCCACGCCGGAGGGCCAGCCGGGCCTCGTCATGCGCTGGATTGACGTGAAAGGCCCTCTGTCGCCGCAGTGGCCGGCCGCCCCCTACTCGGTCCTGTTCGATGACCTGCCGGTCAAGCCTGCCGCCAAGGGAGCCGCCCTTCCTTATGCCGTCATGCCGCGCGACCCCGCCGCCGACGCCGAACGTCTCCTGAGGCGTTTCGTCCGCGCGGCCTATCGCCGCCCGGTCTCCGCTGCCGAAGAGGTCCGTTTCCTGCCGATCATCCAGGGCGCCCTGAAGTCGGGCAGCTCCTTCGCCGAGGCGATGCTCTCGGGCTACGCCGCCGTGCTCTGTTCGCCCTCGTTCCTTTACCTCCGGGAGGCCCCCGGTCCGCTCGACGGCCACGCTTTGGCCTCACGGCTTAGCTTCTTCCTTTGGAATTCACCGCCAGATGAAGAACTCCGCGCCCTTGCGGCGGACGGCAAGCTGCGCGACCCGGCCATGCTGCGCGCCCAGACGGACCGGCTCCTCGCCGATGCCCGCTCGCAGCGCTTCGTCGAATCGTTCACCGACTACTGGCTCGAGCTTCGCAAGGCCGGCGCCAACGACCCGGACAGCCTGCTTTATCCCGATTACTATCTCGACGACCATCTGCTCGAGTCTGCCCGTGACGAGAGCCATGCGACCTTCGCCGAGCTGCTCCGCGCCAATCTGCCAGCCCGTTCCGTCGTCGACGCCGACTTCGCCTTCGTCAACGAACGCCTCGCCGCCCTCTATCAGCTCCCCCCCGTCGAAGGCGTGAAGCTGCGCAAGGTCACCTTGCCCGCCGGGAGCGTCCGCGGCGGTTTCATGACCCAGGCCGCGGTGCTCAAGGTCACCGCCAATGGCACGACCACTTCGCCCGTCACGCGCGGCGCCTGGGTCATGGAACGTATCCTCGGCCGTAAGCCGCCACCCCCGCCCCCCAGCGTGCCCGCCGTCGAGCCGGACACCCGTGGCGCCGTGACGATCCGCCAGCAGCTGGAAAAGCACCGCACGCTCGAATCGTGCGCTTCCTGTCACACAAAGATCGACCCGCCCGGCTTCGCGCTGGAGAGCTTCGACGTCATGGGCGGCTTCCGGGAACGTTACCGCGCCCTCGATGGCAAGACGCCCGAGGTCGGCATCGGCAAGAACGGGCAGGCCTTCGCCTTCCATAATGCCTTGGCGATCGAGACTTACGGCGAACTCGACGGCAAAGCGTTCAAGGATATCCGCGATTTCAAGCGCCTCGTCGCCGCGGACGAACGTCAGCTGGCCCGCAACCTGGTCGGCCAGTTCACCATCTATGCCACGGGCGCCCCGGTCGGCTTCGCCGACCGCGCCAAGGTCGAGGCCATCCTCGACGGGGCCCGGACGGGCCGTTACGGCGTCCGCGACCTGGTCCGCGGACTTGTCACCAGCGAACTCTTTCTTAATAAATAAACCTACCCCGATGGCTCCTTTCCGTTCCTCCCAAGCCCCCTTCGTCGCGTTCAAGCGTTCCGTCTCCCGCCGTCGCTTCCTCGCCGGCACCGGCGTGCTGCTGGCCCTCCCGATGCTTGACGCCATGACCCCGGCCTTCGCGGCGGCCCCGGCTCCGGCCGCCAAACCGCGCCGCATGCTGGGCATCTGCAACAACCTGGGCCTGGTGCCCGACTACTTCTTCCCGACCGGTAAGGGCAGGGACTACCGGCCCTCGCCCTACCTCCAGCTCCTGCAGGCCCACCGCAATGACTTCAGCGTCTTCTCCGGAGTCTCCCATCCGGACGTGGACGGAGGCCATCCCGCGGACAACTGCTTCCTCACCGCCGCCCCGCATCCGAGCAGCGGAGGCTTCCGCAACACGATCTCGCTCGACCAGTTCATGGCCGAGCGCATCGGGCACCTCACGCGTTTTCCGTCCATGACCCTGGGCGTGAACTGCGCCCGCGGCTCCCGCAGCCTCTCCTGGACCGCCGGAGGCGTGATGATCCCCACCGAGGAGCGCGCCTCCGAGGTGTTCCGCAGGATGTTCATGGGCGGAACCGAGGCTGAGGTGGCCGCGCACGAACGCCGTCTGCAGCTCGGGCAGAGCATCCTCGACGCGGTTGGCGACCAGGCTGGCGAACTGCGGCGTTCGATGGGCGCACGTGACCGCGACCGGCTTGACCAGTATTTCACCAGCGTCCGTGAGCTCGAGAAGCGGATGCAGATGGCCAAAGAGTGGGAGCGCAGGCCCCGTCCCGTGGCGACCTCGCCGGCTCCCCGCGATCCGGCCAGCCCCAAGGAATACATGGACAAGGTCCGCCTGATGTACGACATGGCCCGCCTCTGCTTCGAGACCGACTCCTCCCGCGCCGTGACCCTGATGCTCGACAGCGTCAACACGCCCGCCCTCGACATCGACCACGAGCACACCACGACCGACGGGTATCACAGCCTTTCGCACCACGGTCGCTCGGCCAAGAAGCTCGAACAGCTCAAGCAGATCGACAGCATGCACATGTCGCTGCTCGCCAGGCTCATGTCCGACCTGAAGGCGTCCAAGGAGGACGGCGAGCCGCTCCTTGACCGCACCATGATCCTCTACGGAAGCAACCTTGGCAACGCCAGCACCCACGTCACGACGAACCTGCCGACGCTCCTGATGGGCGGCGGCTTCCGTCACGGCCAGCACCACGTCTTCGACACGGAGAACAACTACCCGCTGCCCAATCTCTTCGTCTCCATGCTCCAGCGCATGGGCATCGAGGCGGACAGCTTCGCCTCTTCCACCGGCACGCTCAGGGGGCTCGAGCTCGTCGGTTAATCGGACGAAAGCGGCCGATTCGGACGCCGTTAGGCGCTTGCCCGCGCGGGGCGGTCTGGGGCAGTCTGTCCGCACCCCGTCATGAAGATCAGAACTCACAAGGACGCTCCCGCCATGGGGGAGGCTGCGGCCGCCGAGGGCGCCGAGGCGATCCGTCAGGCGCTGGCGCGTAAGGACCGCATCAGCATCATCGTGGCCACCGGCGCCAGCCAGTTCGAGACGCTCAAGGCGCTCGTGAAGGCGCCCGGCATCGACTGGTCGCGTGTCACGGTCTTCCACCTCGACGAGTACGTGGGCCTGCCCGAGTCCCATGGGGCCAGCTTCCGCAAGTATCTCCGTGAGCGCTTCGTGAACCTGCTTCCGGCCAGGCCTGAGTTCATTCCCGTGGACGGGGACGCCCGTGACCTGCGCGCCGAGCTCGACCGGCTTTCATCCCTGATCTCCAAGACCACCATCGAGGTCTGTTTTGCCGGCATCGGCGAGAATTCCCATCTGGCCTTCAACGATCCGCCGGCGGATTTCGAGACCACCCGGCCTTACATCGTGGTCGACCTGGACGAAGCCTGCCGTCGGCAGCAGTTCGGCGAGGGCTGGTTCCCGACCATGGATGACGTGCCGAAGCAGGCGATTTCGATGTCGATCCGCGAGATCATGCGGTCGAAGAAGATCATCCTCTCCGTGCCCGACCAGCGCAAGGCCGCCGCCGTCAAGGGCACGGTGGAGGGGCCGGTCACGCCGCATTGTCCTGCGTCCGTGGTGCAGGGCCACGCTGACTGCACGCTGCATCTCGATCAGGCTTCCGCCTCATCGCTCTCCCATCCGCTGGCAAAGGGCTGACATGCCCGCCGAAGCGCAGACCATCCGCGGAATCGATCCCGCCACCTCGCGTCCGGTCGCGGTCGAGGTGTCCGGGGGCCTTGTGCGCGCCGTCCGCGAGGAGTCCCACGACGTCAAGTCCTGGGTCGCCCCGGGCCTGGTCGACCTTCAGGTGAACGGATACATGGGACGCGACGTGAATGCGCCCTCGCCCTCCGCGGTGGAGATCTCCCGTCTCTGTCAGGAGATGCTCAAGGTGGGCGTCACCGCCTTCCTTCCGACCGTCATCACCCATGCCGAGGGTGCCATCGTGGCTTCGCTCAAGGCCGTCAGCCAGGCCGTGCAGTCAGACCCCGTCGCCGCGCAGATGATCGTCGGCATCCACGTCGAGGGTCCGCACATCGCGCCCGAGGACGGTCCGCGCGGCGCTCATCCCGCCGCCCATGTCCGCGCCCCTTCCAAGGACGAGTTCGATCGCTGGCAGGAGGCCGCCGGAGGCCTGATCACATTGGTGACCCTTTCTCCCCACTGGGCTGAGGCGCCCGATTACGTGCGTCATCTCGTCGCCAGAGGGGTGAATGTCTCCGTCGGGCACACCTCTGCCGACGAGGCCCGCATCGCGGCCGTCGTGGCCGCGGGCGCCCGTCTGTCCACCCATCTGGGCAACGGTTGCAGCGCCATGCTCGACCGCCGCCGCAACGTGCTCTGGCCGCAGTTGGCGGAGGACGCGCTCACCGCCATGTTCATCGCCGACGGGCATCACCTCGTCCCCTCGGCCCTCAAGACGATGCTGCGCGCGAAGGGCCTTTCCCGGTCGCTCGTCGTCTCGGACACCGTGGCGCTCGGCGGCATGCCCGCCGGACGTTACGCCACCTCCGTCGGCGGCAAGGTCATCCTCCGTGAGGACGGATACCTCGCGCTCGACGACGGCACCGGCAACTATCTCGCCGGCGCGGCCTTGCCGCTGATCGCTTCCATCCCCGTGCTCGTCCATCAGGCTTCGCTCGGACTGTCCGAAGCGCTGTCCCTCTCGACCGTCAATCCCGGCAGGTGGGTGAAGGGCAGGGGCGTCTTGAAGCCCGGCTCCCGTGCGGACGTCGTCCTCTTCGACTGGGACGGTTCGCGTGTGATTCCTGCGGTCAAAGAAGTGTGGCTGGGCGGCGTCAGGATGGTCTGAGCAGCAATCGCTGGTTGATACGGGCAGGGGTGCGGGCTTAACCTGCCGCATGTCCCGCTCAGAATCGCTGGAACTGCTTGTCCTGATCGCAGGGTTGGCCGTTCTCGCCGTCCCTGTCCTGCTGACGGTGCTGCTGGTGAAGGTCAGTCGGTTGGACAGGGAAGTGGAGCGCCTGAAGTCAGGCTCTTCGCCGAAGCCTGCTTCGACTCCGTCCGTTCAGGCCCCCGTTTCCGTGCAGTCGCCCGTCCCGCAAGCCTCCGCTTCCGTACCTCCGCCGCTGCCTCCTCCTTTGCCGCAGAGACCCGTGATGCCGTCGGACGGCGCGGTTCCCTCGCCCATGGCCGCCCGACTGCGTGAGATCGGCCTGCTGCCGCCCGAGGGCATGTCCGGAGAGAGCGCCCTCGGCGCCTGGTGGGCGGCCCGGGTCGGCGGACTCGTCGGAGTCGCCGCCATCGTCTTCCTGGGAATCTGGCTCAACCTCAATTCGGAGCTTCCGGCTTGGCTGCGTCTCGCCGAGGTCGTGCTGATCGGGGCCGCGGCGCTGGTGGGCGGACTCAATCTTGCCCGCAAGAGGCCCGACCTGGGGCGTGTCATCACCGCCGTCGGGGCTTCGGTCCTGCAGTTCGCGGCATGGGCCTCGCAGGGGCTGGATCGGATGCGCGTCGTCGACTCTCCTGAGCTCGGGGTCTTCGTCCAGCTGCTCACCGCCGCCGCCATCG
>Ga0169931_10010227_pt1 | contig 13377 bp, 12 predicted proteins | sample Kivu_15m_20L_FD_129675 | JGI IMG/M metagenome (GOLD analysis project Ga0169931, IMG submission 129675) | Freshwater microbial communities from Lake Kivu, Western Province, Rwanda to study Microbial Dark Matter (Phase II) - Kivu_15m_20L... | ecosystem: Environmental > Aquatic > Freshwater > Lake...
CTTGAGCCGCAGAAAACGCTGATACAGGTCGCCGGCACCGGCTCGACGCATCACTTCGACATTGAGCTGAAAGTCGCCGCGCGCCTCGTACAGCGTGACGAGCGCGCGCAACTCGACGCGATCGCCCTCGCGCGGGACGAAGTCGACGTACTGCGCCCGACCGCGAAACATCACCGCCCGCACCTGTGCTGTCGGGTCCTTCAGCGTGAAATACCAGTGCCCGCTCGAGGCCCGGGTGATGTTGGACAACTCCCCGCCGACCCACACCAGTGGCAGGCTACGCTCGAGAAGCCCAGACACCATGCGGTTCAGCCGGGCAACTGTAAGCAGATCCCCCGAAAACCGGGCCTCCTGGCCCTGGGAACCGCTCGATTCGCCCCCCTCCAGCAAAAAGCTATCCACAAAGCCTCATCCCTTCAGTGTTCAAGGACCGCTCGGTCAAGGCACACAGCGCGCCCCCCACAAGCATATGATTTTTAATGTGAAAACACAGCCTCTCAGAGAGCGGTGAAATCGCTCCAGGTCCGCTCTCGAGGATAATGGGTCCGACCAAGAATCTTTATGCACAGAGTTATCCACAACCTATCGAATATGCTTGCCGCTCACCACCGACCCCGCCACAATCGACCGCCTGCCGGATCCAGTCAGCCCGGAGAATGACATTTCACTGATTCTCACATCGATTCGCAGCGTCCGCACCCCGGGGGTCGACGGCGCGGACGCTCGCACTCGGCGGCATCGATGTTGACGCGGCCGGTCATGGCAATATGGTTCGGCCGGGGGCCCGTGTCGCGGGTGCTGGCCGCGCTGCTGATCCCCTTTAGCGTGCTGACCCGGTGGCATTCGATGCGAGCGCGCGCGGCGATCGCGCGGCATGCTCCGCCCCAGTTACCGGTACTCGTGGTCGGAAATCTGCTCGTGGGCGGAACCGGCAAGACTCCTCTCGTGGTCGCGCTGGCCCGCGCGCTCGCGGCGTCGGGGCTCGGGGTTGGCCTGGTCTGCAGCGGCTATGGCGCCCGTCGCCAGGACGCGCGCCTGGTTCGTGCGGAGGACGAGGCGGGCGAACAAGGAGACGAGGCGGTGCTGCTCGCCTCGGAATCAGGGCTGCCGGTTGCGGCGGGTCGTCGACGCGACCAGGCGCTCGAGTGCCTCCTCGCAGCTTACCCCGGGCTCGATCTGGTGATTTCAGATGATGGCCTGCAACACCAACACCTCGCGCGAACAGTCGAACTGGTCGTGTTCGATAGGCGCGGCCTGGGCAATGGCTTGCTGCTGCCCGCCGGCCCCCTGCGTGAAGCACTGCCCGCGGACGGGCAACTGTCGGCGATCGCCGTCAATGACGCGCCTGCCCCGCGAGGCGTGCGCGCCGCACACACCTTTGGGTTTCGAATCAGGGCGCTGGGCCTCGCCCACATGGGGAGCGGCGAGACGCTCTCGCCGGACGCGTTCCGGACCCGTCATTCGGGACAGGCGCTCTGCGCGCTCGCCGGCATCGGCGAGCCGACACGTTTTTTTGATACCCTTGAGGAGCAGGGGATCCACCCGACCCACAGGCTCGCACTCGCCGACCACGCACGGATTTCGGCCAGCGATCTGGCGGCCATACCCGAACCACTGATCGTGATGACCGCCAAGGACGCCGTAAAATGTCGAGGTTTTGCTGATGATCGGTGTTGGATACTTCGCGTCGAAGCCGAGCCCGATCCGCAACTTCTCATCTGGCTGCAGGGAGCCCTCCTTGGAAACAAGACTGCTTGAAATCCTGGTCTGTCCGATCTGCAAGGGGGGGCTCAGGCACCATCGCGGCGGCACCGCCACGGACGGCAGCGCCCTTGATGGGGAGCTTTGGTGCCGCTACGATCGACTGGCCTTCCCGGTGCGCGATGGCATTCCGCGCATGCTGGTCGACGAAGCCCGCCAGCTCGATGAGGCCGAGTGCGCATCGTGAACAGCGGCGATTCGAGCTCTGGAGCCTTTTTTGTCGCGTTGATCCCGGCGCGCCTTGCTTCATCGCGCCTGCCGGACAAGCCGCTCGCCGACATTGGCGGTCAGCCGATGGTGGTTCGGGTGGCCGAACAAGCAGCGCGATCGGGCGCCTGCCGGGTGGCCGTCGCCACCGACAGCGAGCGGATCGCGGAGGCCGTCCGCGACGCGGGCTTCGACGCCGTGATGACCCGCCCAGACCACCTTTCCGGAACGGATCGTGTGGCCGAAGCTGCGCGCCTCCTTGATCTCACCGACGATCAGATCGTGGTCAACGTTCAGGGAGACGAGCCCCTGGTCCCGCCATCTCTCATCCGGGCGGTGGCCCAGAAACTCAAGGATTCGCCGGCCAGCGCGATGGCGACCGCAGCCCACCCCATTCACAGCCTTCAGGACTTCGCCAGTCCTCATGTCGTCAAAGTCATCACCGACCGCTCGGGACGCGCGCTCTACTTCAGCCGAGCACCCATACCCTTCGAGCGAGACCCACGCACGTCCGCCGAAATCGTCCGCGATGGCCTGATCACCACTGTGCCCGTATCTTTGCAGCTCGAACCGGCAGGGCTGCCGCTGCGGCACATCGGGCTCTACGCCTATCGGGTGGGCTTTCTCAAGCGTTTCCCGCAACTGGCGCCCGCGCCCATCGAGACGATCGAGTCGCTGGAGCAACTCCGCGTGCTCTGGCATGGCGAGTCGATCGCCGTTCACTTGAGCCAGGAAGCCCCCCCTGCTGGCGTCGACACGCCGGAGGATCTGGATCGGGTACGCCAGCTCTGGAGCCATCGTCCATCATCATCGGGCTTGACCGCCCCGGAACCGATTGCGAGATCCTGACAAATTGACCGGACAGATTCTTTGTCATACCCTCGACACACAATCTCAGGGGACTTCCCGATGCGTTTGATCCTTCTTGGCGCGCCCGGCGCGGGCAAAGGCACGCAGGCTGCAGTGTTGTGCAGGCGGTTTGGCATTCCTCAGATCTCCACGGGGGACATGCTGCGTGCTGCCGTCAAGGCTGGTACGCCGCTCGGCGTGGCAGCCAAGAAAGTGATGGATTCAGGCGGTCTGGTGTCGGACGACATCATCATTGGTCTGGTCAAGGATCGCCTCGCTCAGCCAGATTGCGCGTCGGGTTACCTGTTTGACGGTTTTCCGCGCACGATTCCCCAGGCCGACGCGATGAAGGAAGCGGCCGTAGGCATTGATTACGTACTCAAGATCGACGTTCCAGACGCTGACATCATTGAGCGCATCAGCGGTCGACGGGTTCATGCCGCGAGCGGCCGCACTTACCATCTCCGCTTCAATCCGCCTCGCGTGCCAGGTCGAGATGATGTGACGGGAGACGATCTGGTCCAGCGTGACGACGACCAGGAAGCGACTGTCAGGAAGCGGCTCGATGTCTATCACGCCCAAACCCGCCAGCTGATTGACTATTACAGCCAATGGGCCGCGAGCAGCCAGCCCGACGCCCCGCAGTATCGCCGCATATCCGGGCTCGGCGCGGTCGATGAGATTTCCTCTCGGGCGATCGAGGCGCTGTCCGCCTGAGCCCCTGCGCAGCCGCAGTGTTGCGGCGGCTCGACACTGCCGAAAAACCCTTCGAAACGAGGGGCTCGTTGTAGAATCCGCGGGTTTTTTACAAATGAAGCTCTCAACGGAGGATGAACATGACTGCTAGCTCGGCGGGCCTCTGGCTCGCTTTGGCCTGTGGCGTGCTCGCGGTGCTCTACGGCATCGTATCGAGCCGCTGGATTCTGGGATTGAATGCCGGAAACGCCCGCATGCAGGAAATCGCTCAGGCGATCCAGCAGGGTGCCCAGGCCTATCTGAACCGACAGTACCGCGCGATCGGCATCGTCGGCGTCATCCTCTTCATCATCATCGCAGCCGTGCCCGGATTGGGGATGGCGACCGCGATCGGCTTTGCGATCGGTGCGATTCTCTCGGGCGCCGCAGGCTACATCGGCATGAATGTGTCGGTTCGGGCCAATGTGCGTACCGCGCAGGCGGCGACGCAGGGCCTCAACGAAGCGCTTGCTGTAGCTTTCCGGGGTGGAGCCATCACCGGCATGCTGGTGGTCGGTCTGGGTCTCCTGGGTGTGGCAGGCTATTACGCCATTCTCGTGGGCAGCGCCTCGGCAGAGGCCATGAAAGACCTCCACCATGTGATCAAGCCGCTGATCGGACTGGCCTTCGGTTCGTCGCTGATTTCGATCTTCGCGCGTCTGGGTGGCGGCATTTTCACCAAGGGCGCCGACGTGGGTGCGGACCTCGTGGGCAAGGTCGAAGCCGGCATTCCCGAGGATGACCCACGCAACCCGGCCGTGATCGCCGATAACGTGGGCGACAACGTCGGTGACTGCGCGGGCATGGCGGCCGATCTGTTTGAAACCTACGCGGTCACACTCATCGCCACGATGCTGCTCGGCGCGCTGATGATCACGGGCGCGTCGACCGAGGCGGTCGTCTATCCGATGGCGCTTGGCGGTCTGTCGATCATTGCATCGATCATTGGTTGCGTCGCGGTCAAGGCCAAGCCCGGCGACACCAACATCATGGGTGCGCTGTACAAAGGCCTGATCGTTGCGGGCGTGATCGCCACCGTGCTCTCCTACCCGATCACCCAGTGGATGTTCGCAGGCGCCAAACTGCCCGATGGCATGACCGCCAACACGCTGTGGCTGTGCGTGGTGGTCGGCATGGTGCTGACCGGCCTGATCGTCTGGGTGACCGAGTACTACACCGGCACGCAGTATCACCCGGTCCGGTACGTCGCGCAGGCTTCGACCACAGGGCACGCGACCAACATCATTGCCGGCATCGCAGTTTCGATGAAATCGACCGCCTGGCCGGTGCTCTTGGTCTGCGGCGCAATCCTGGCCGCATTCTGGTTGGCCGGCCTCTACGGTATTGCCATCGCAGCGACCGCAATGCTGTCGATGGCCGGAATCGTCGTGGCGCTCGATGCCTACGGTCCCATTACCGACAACGCGGGCGGGATCGCCGAAATGGCCGATTTGCCTGAGTCGGTGCGCAACATCACCGACCCGCTCGATGCCGTGGGCAACACCACCAAGGCCGTCACCAAGGGCTACGCGATCGGCTCGGCCGGTCTCGCCGCGCTGGTGCTGTTTGCCGATTACACCTACGCGCTCGAAAACGCCAAGATCGCCGCGACCTTCGACCTATCCAATCACATGGTGATCGTTGGCCTGTTCATCGGCGGTCTGATCCCCTTCCTGTTCGGCGCGATGGCCATGGAAGCGGTCGGTCGCTCTGCCGGCGCGGTGGTCGAGGAGGTGCGTCGGCAATTCCGCGAGATCAAAGGCATCATGGAAGGTACGGCCAAACCCGATTACTCCCGGGCCGTTGACCTGCTGACCTCGGCCGCGATCAAGGAAATGATCGTTCCGTCGCTCCTGCCGGTCATCGTTCCAGTGGTCGTCGGCTTGGTGCTCGGACCTGAAGCCCTGGGCGGTCTGCTCATGGGTACGATCATCACCGGGCTCTTTGTCGCGATCTCGATGTGCACGGGCGGCGGGGCCTGGGACAACGCCAAGAAGTACATCGAGGAAGGCAATCACGGCGGCAAGGGCTCCGACGCGCACAAGGCGGCGGTGACCGGCGACACCGTGGGCGACCCCTACAAGGACACGGCGGGTCCCGCTGTCAACCCGCTGATCAAGATCATCAACATTGTTGCCTTGTTGATCGTTCCGATTCTCTGATCAAGACCCTGCCTTCGGAGGCCGCCATGCAGATCGCGGATCGTGTGTTCCTGATCACGGGCGGCGCCTCCGGGCTGGGGGCGGCCACGGTTCGGATGGTTCTTGCAGCAGGCGGCAAGGCAATCATCGCCGATGTCAATCCTGCTCTGGGCGAAGCGCTCGCCGCCTCATCCGGAGATCGGGCGCGTTTCGTGCGGTGCGACGTGACCGCCGAGTCCGATGCCGAGGCCGCGGTGGCGGCAGCGCGTCATTTCGGCCCGATCGGCGGGCTCATCAACTGCGCCGGGATCGGACCTCCGGCGCGCACGCTCGGTCGCGACGGGCCGCATTCACTCGAGCTGTTCGATCGGGTCGTTCGCATCAACCTGATCGGCAGCTTCAACATGCTTCGACTTTGTGCACAGGTGATGGCTGGCCAGACGCCCAACGACGAAGGCGAACGCGGGGTCATCATCAACACCGCCTCCGTAGCTGCCTATGACGGTCAAATCGGTCAGGCTGCCTACGCCGCCTCGAAAGGCGGCATCGTGGGCATGACCCTGCCCATCGCACGCGACCTCGCCCGGGACGGTATCCGGGTGGTCACGATCGCACCAGGACTGTTCCTGACGCCCTTGCTGGAGAGCCTGCCCCCCGAGGCGCAGGCATCTCTGGGCAAGCAGGTTCCTTTTCCCTCCCGGCTTGGCCGGCCCGAGGAGTTTGCGCTGATGGTCTCGCAGGTGCTCGCCAATCCCATGCTCAATGGCGAGACGATCCGCCTCGATGGCGCGATCCGGATGGCCCCGAAGTAACTCGGTTCGCAATCGCGGGGCCGCCGCGCGAGCGTCCGGCCAGACCGATAGCGCCATAGGCGTTCAAGTGCCCGGAGGCGTTCAAGCCCCTCCAACCCACCCAATTCGTTGCTCGAACCATCGTCCCAGTGCGAGCAACCGGGCGTCCGAGTCGGCCGCACCCACGATCTGCAGGCTGGTTGGCAAACCTTCCACAAGAGCCGTGGGCAATACCAGCGTAGGCAGGCCCGCAAGCGAGAATGCGGCCGTCTGACCGAGCACCGCATCCCGGGTACTCATCAGCCCACCCTCGGTCTGGACCTCGTTCTGGCCGCGAAGCGGAGGGAGCACCGAGTTACCTGGACAGATCAGCGCGTCATAGTCGGCGAACAAACGGGCAAATTCGTCGACGAGCGCCTGCCGCGTCTGCAGGGCATCGATGTAGTCTCGCGCGGCAATCCTGCGCCCTGCCTCAAGTGGAGGGAGCACCATCGTGGAAAATCCCTCGCCGCCGGCATCGAGCACCTGCCGATGCACCCAGGCCGCCTCGGCCCGAACGAGGGGCGAATACGCCTCCCAGCCCGCCTGAAGCGTGCCAATCTCAACCGGATCCACGGTGACGCCCTCGGCACGCAGGCCGGCCACCAAGCGATCAAACACCTCTCGCACACCCGGCTGCAAGCGGCCCCGCAGCCAGCGCTCGGGCAGCGCCAGACGGGGTTTGCGGGGCACGGCCCCGTGCCGCACCGAGCGCTGCGCCATGACCTCGAACATGAGCGCGCAGTCGGCAACGCTGGGCGCCAGCGGTCCGGCGTGATCACAGGTCCAGGAAAGGTGGAGCCCGCCATCGAGCGGAATCGCGTCGCGGGTCGGCTTGAATCCGGTCACCCCGCAAAATGCCGCCGGGATCCGCACCGAACCCCCAGTGTCGCTCCCGACTGACGCCAGCCCAATGCCGCGCTGCACGCATACACCCGACCCGCTCGAGGAGCCACCGGCCTGTCGCGCGGGATCGAAGGGGTTCTTCACATCGCCAGTCCAGACGTTTTCCCCAGTGGCGCCCAGTGCAATCTCGTGCATGTTGGCTTTGCCGAAAACCAGTGCGCCGGCGGCCTTCAGCCGGGTGACCAAGGTGGCCTCGCGCGGACTCAATCCGGGAAGCGCGGCGCGCGTGCCCGCGCGGGTGGGCATCCCGTCCACATTGAACAGATCCTTGATCGAAATGGGCATGCCATGGAGGGGTCCTCTCGGGCGCCCTGCGGTCCGCTCAGCGTCGAGGACTCGGGCAGTCTGCGCCGCCTCCGGCCAATCCACCCAGGCCAGAGGATTGAGTTCAGCGGAGACCTCGGCCGCGAGTTGCGCCGCCTCGATCAGCGCTGCGCTGCTCTGATCACCGGCCGCGACGGCAGCCGCTTGTTCGACGAGAGTCTTCATGCCTAGAGATTCCTGAATAGGTGTTGCATGGGGCCCAATTGCCCGACACGGATCAAGCGAAGGCTATCATCCTGTAACCGGCAGCTGGCCGCCCCCCCACTCGGGATTCAGATTCAAGCAGATGGCCTTTCCGATGAACAAGACCCTCAGATCGCTCGCCGCGGCACTCTCGATCGCCGCCACCTTGCCCGCCTGGGGCCAGAACATTGCGCCGGGTGCGCCCGTCCAGCCTGAATCCGAGAGCGGTCGCGGCGCCCGGGAAGTGGTTCGAGCGCAAAACTGGCTGGTTGTGACCGCACACCCACTTGCGACGGAAGCGGCGGAAATCATCCTTGAGCGCGGCGGCTCGGCGGTGGACGCGGCAATCGCCGCCCAGCTGATGCTGACCCTCGTGGAACCCCAGTCGTCGGGCCTGGGCGGGGGCGGATTCATGCTCCACCACGATCCAGCAAGCGATCGAGTCGACGCCTGGGACGGGCGCGAGACGGCCCCTCGGTCGATCACCCCGGACGTATTCCTTGGTGTCGACGGGCGACCGAAACGTTTCCATGATGCTGCAGTCGGCGGACTCGCGGTGGGCGTACCCGGCCTTGTGGCGATGCTGGCGGACGCTCATGGGGCGCACGGGCGTCTGGCCTGGGCTGAACTGTTTGCGCCGGCGATCAGAGTCGCCCGAGAGGGATTCGCAGTCAGTGAGCGCCTGCATACACTGGTTGCGCGGGATCGTTTTCTGGCGCTCGATCCGATTGCCCGGCGCTACTTCTTCAACGACAGCGGCCAGGCACGACCCATCGGCGAGATCATCAGGAACCCCGAACTCGCGGCCACGCTGGAGTCAATCGCGCGCGAGGGCGCAAAGGCCTTCTACCAGGGTCCGATCGCCGCAGACATCGTTCGGCGCGTGCGCGAACACGGCGCGAACCCGGGTCTTCTCAGCCTGGACGACCTGGCGGCTTATCGCGCCCTCCGGCGCGAGGCGCTTTGCACGGCGTGGTTACAGTATGAGATCTGCGGAATGCCGCCGCCCTCCTCGGGTGCGGTCGCAGTGGCTCAGATCCTGGGGATTTTCGCCTCTGACCCGACTGCGCGACTGACTGCTCGCGCGAGCCTGGCCCAATCCGCTCAAACCGCTCCATCAAGCGCTGCGCACGCCAGCATCAACGAGGCCGGCGTGCACCGTTTCCTCGAAGCCGCCCGGCTCGCGTTCGCCGACCGCGACCGATATCTGGGCGACCCGGATTTCGTTCGCGTACCCACGCGGGCGCTTCTGGATCCCGCCTACCTGCAGGTCCGCGCCACACTGATCGGCGAGCGTGCGATGGGCACCGCACCTCCAGGTGACCCGCTGCAGGGGCAGGCCCGGATCACCGCAATCCCGCAATTTGATCTGGAGCGCGAGTCCACCACTCATCTGTCGATTGTCGATGCCGAAGGGCGGGCCGTCTCGATGACGACCTCGATCGAGGATGCCTTCGGCGCGCGGCTGATGGTGCGGGGGTTTCTCCTCAACAACCAGCTGACCGATTTTTCGTTTGCGCCGCAACAGGATGGCCGCGCAATCGCCAACCGGGTCGAGCCCGGCAAACGCCCGCGCAGCTCGATGGCGCCGACACTCGTTTTCAACGCTTCGCCGCCGCGCACGCTCGCACTGGCCATCGGGTCGCCCGGCGGGGCCTCGATCATCGCCTACGTCGCGCGCACGCTCCAGATGAGTCTTGCTGAGGGCTTCCCCTTGCAGCGGACGATTGCAGACGCTCACTTCGGCAACCGTAACGGGCCCACCGAGCTCGAACTGATGCCCGGCGGCAATCCCTTGGCCGGCGCGCTCGAAGCTCGGGGGCATGCGGTACGGCAGGCCGCGATGACCAGCGGATTGCACGGCATCATGCGAATCTGTCCACCCGGGGATCAGGGCCCGAGTTCGCAACACTGTCTGCTAGAAAGTGGCACCGACCCGCGTCGCGAAGGCAAAGCGACCGGTCGTTGAGCACCGCGGCGGCGGTTCCCCGGTCAATGAGGCGCGTCTGGGCGCGGCCCAGCCAGGAGAGCTTGAAGGAGAGGAGCATCGCAACATGGAACGGAAAACACTTCGGGGCGGCCGCCTGGAGGCCGCCTCGTATGACGTACCGGACAAGCGGCTCGAAATCGATCTGGCGGGCGGCGAGCGTCGCATCTACCGCAACGTGCCGGTCGAAGTCTGGCGGCGGCTGATCGCAGCGCCCAACCCCGCGAGCTATCTCGAGGACCGGATCGAAGAGGAGTATCCGGTTGAGCGCGCACGCGGGGGCGCGAGACCCCAGGCTCGATCGCAACTCGACGCCCTGTTTGGTTCATCAACGCCTGAGCCGACCGATTCCGAAAAGTGAAGGCTCGCGACGCTGTCTGGATCTTCTGCCGAGTCGTCGACAATTTCGGTGACGCCGGCCTCTGCTGGCGCCTCGCCCGGCAGCTCGTTATCGATCACGGCTTGGCAGTGACTCTGTTCATCGATTCGCCTGAAATCCTGGAGCAGATCGCGCCAGCCGAGCGCCTTCAGGCCGGTGGGTCGTCTGCACCCTTACGTACCGTACCCTGGACCGACCATGACGAACCGGGGATGCTCGCCCGGGCGCACCCCTACCCGCAGGCGGTGGTGAGCGGGTTCGGCTGCGCGTTGCCGCCGGGGGTGCGTGCGGGTCTTGCCGAACGGGGGCCGAGCGACCCTGTCTGGGTGGACCTCGAATACCTGAGCGCCGAGGACTGGGTCGATGATTTTCACGGCCGCGCGTCTCCAAAGCCATCCGACAACGCCCTCGCCCATTACTTTTTCCCCGGGTTTACACCCTCGACCGGCGGGCTGCTGCGTGAACGGGACCTCGATACGCGCCGGAGCGTCTTCCAAAGCTCGGGGGAATCGACCCGTTTTCTCGCATCGCTTGGCGTCACCGACTGGGAGCATCCCGGTGCGAAGCGCCGACGGCGCATCAGTCTCTTCTGCTACCGCGGTGCGCCGCTGGAGGCCTGGCTCCAGGCGCTGATCGCAGCCGACGAACCGACCCTGGTACTGGCGACCGCGCCGGTCGCAACGGCGGCCTTTGGGGCGGTTGGTGGCGCAGCGACCTCGCCCACCTGGGCGGCTGGCGGGCTAGAGATCCGACAGCTCCCCATGCTTGTTCAGGACGACTACGATCGGCTGCTCTGGAGTTGTGATCTGAACATCGTCCGGGGCGAAGACTCCTGGATCCGCGCGCATTGGGCGGCGCGCCCCTTCATCTGGCAGCCCTACCCGCAAGCCGATCACGCTCACCTGATCAAGCTCGACGCCTGGCTTGCCCGCATGGCCGAGCTCCTGGGCGGCGAGCCCGCGGAGTCAGTCGCGCGGGTCGCAAGGATGATGCGTGCCTGGAGCACCGGAGAGCACGTGAGCGAGGCCTGGCACGACTATCTGAGCGACACCGAGGCGATTTCGAGCCTGCACGAGCGCTGGCGGGTTCATCTGCTGGCGCAGACCGACCTCGCCAGCCTGCTGGTCGCCTTTATCAGGGATCGGTTAAGATAGTGGGTTTGACATCTGCGTGTCGCGTCGACAGCCGATCCGAATCGAAACCCTCTCAAATCATCCTCCCAGGATCCCTCATGAAAATCGCCCAGGAACTCCGGACCGGCAACGTCATCATGATCGGCAAGGAACCCATGGTGGTCCAGAAAGCTGAATACAACAAGTCCGGCCGCAACGCCGCGGTCGTGAAGATGAAGATGAAAAACCTGCTCAATGGCTCTGCCATGGAGACGGTCTTCAAGGCCGACGAAAAATTCGACGTGCTGGTGCTCGACCGCAAGGAAGTCACCTATTCCTACTTTGCCGACCCGATGTACGTCTTCATGGACGCTGAATACAACCAGTTCGAGGTCGAGGCCGAGTCGATGGGCGACGCCGTGCACTACGTGGACGATGGCCTGCAGTGCGAAGTGGTGTTCTACGAAGGTCGTGCGATTTCAGTCGAGATGCCCAATTCGGTCGTGCGCGAAGTCGAATACACCGAGCCCGCAGTCAAGGGCGACACTTCGGGCAAGGTCATGAAGCCCGCCCGGATCAAGCCCACCGGCCTCGAGATCTCGGTTCCCGCGTTTGTCGAGATCGGCGACAAGATCGAGATCGACACCCGTACCGGTGAGTACAAGAGCCGGGTCAAGGGCTGACCGACTGCTCGATGCCCTGACGCCAAGTCGCGCACCCCCGAGTCGCCCCCGCATTGCCCAACGAGAGACGCCCGCCATGACCGCATCGTCGCCGCTGATGAATACCTACGGCCAGCAACCCGTGTCGTTTGGCCACGGCGACGGCGTGTGGCTGTACGATCTCGAGGGTAGGCGCTATCTGGACTGCCTCGCCGGTATCGCGGTCAACACGCTTGGGCACAATCACCCTCGACTCGTTGCCGGCCTGCGCGAGCAGATCGGGAAGGTGATCCACGTCTCGAACCTTTTCCCGCACCCGCTTCGTGACGAGCTCGCCCGCATGCTGATCGAGCGCAGCGGCATGACCAACGTGTTCTTCTGCAATTCCGGGCTCGAGGCCAACGAGGCAGCGATCAAGCTCGCGCGCAAGTATGGCCACGATCGGGGGATCGACCGCCCGGAGATCGTCGTCTACGAGAAGGCCTTCCACGGCCGTTCGCTCGCGACGCTCTCTGCCACTGGCAATGAGAAAGTGCAGAAAGGTTTCGAGCCGCTGGTCGAAGGCTTCTTGCGCGTGCCGCTCAATGATGCCGAGGCCATCCGTAAGGTGGCCGTCGACCGTCCCAACGTAGTCGCGGTATTTGTCGAGGCGATCCAGGGCGAAGGCGGCATCCAGCCGGCGCGCGCCGAATATCTGCGCGAGCTGCGGCGCCTCTGCGACGAAAAGGGCTGGCTGCTGATGATCGATGAGGTGCAGTGCGGCATGGGACGGACCGGGAAATGGTTCGCGCATCAGTGGGCGGACATCGTCCCGGACGTGATGCCGCTTGCCAAGGGCCTGGGTTCCGGCGTGCCGGTTGGCGCGGTGGTCGCCCATGGCGCGGCCGCCGAGGTCTTCCAGCCCGGTACACACGGCACGACCTTCGGCGGCAACCCGCTCGCCATGCGCGCGGGTGTCGTCACGATCGAGGCCATGGAAGCCGAAGGCCTGCTCGCCAACGCAGCAGCCGTGGGCGGATTCATCACCGATTCGCTCAAGACGACGTTTGCGGGGCATCCCGGCGTCGTCGAGATCCGTGGGCAAGGACTGATGATCGGTATCGAGCTCGATCGACCCTGCGGTGATCTGGTGGGTCAGGCGCTTGCCGCAGGTGTGGTGCTCAACGTGACCGCCGACCGGGTGGTCCGTCTGCTGCCACCGCTCATTTTCACGCAGGAGCACGCCCAGTTGCTGCTCGATGTGCTGATTCCGCTGATCCGGGCCAAGGTCGAGGGCGCGAAGGCGGGCTGAACGCCAGCGA
>Ga0169931_10010229_pt1 | contig 13376 bp, 13 predicted proteins | sample Kivu_15m_20L_FD_129675 | JGI IMG/M metagenome (GOLD analysis project Ga0169931, IMG submission 129675) | Freshwater microbial communities from Lake Kivu, Western Province, Rwanda to study Microbial Dark Matter (Phase II) - Kivu_15m_20L... | ecosystem: Environmental > Aquatic > Freshwater > Lake...
AATCGGGCTCGGTCTGTTTTGCGCGTCCGGAGTCCATCAGGCGCACCTGCTGGGAATGCCGCCCATGGTCTCGATCATGATGGGCGTGGTCACGGCGGTGTTCGGCGGCGTGCTCCGCGACATGATCTGCAATGAAATCCCCGCCACGCTTCGTAACCACCGCCCCTACGCGGTCTGCGCGTTTGCGGGCACGCTCGCTTACCTCATGCTTGCTGCGCTCGAGGCGCCCGCCTGGGTCGCAATGAGCGCCTGTGTGGCGGTCGCCACTACCCTGCGCGCACTGGCCATGCTGCGCCACTGGTCGCTGCCCGCCTGGAAGATTTGAACCTGCCCGCTTTTTTCAAACGATAAAGTAAGGGCTATCAACCAAGCCTCAAGTGAGACACGCTATGGGCGCCTTAAACGGACTGAAGGTCCTTGAAATCGCTGCAATCGGCCCCGCGCCATTCTGTGCAATGATGTTTGCTGACATGGGGGCAGACGTGGTGCGGGTTGATCGCCGGGTCGACGCCGGACTCGGTTTTTCGATGGCGCCAAAGTTCGACGTGATGGGCCGGGGACGGCGTTCCATCGCGCTCGACCTCAAATCCCCTGACGATCTGACAGTCGTCAGGCAACTGATTGCCGCGGCAGATGTGCTGATCGAAGGTTTCCGACCGGGCGTCATGGAGCGACTCGGTCTGGGACCCGAACCCTGTTTCGCCGATAACCCCAGGCTTGTATACGGGCGGATGACCGGCTGGGGTCAGGACGGACCGCTGGCCCATGCCGCAGGGCATGACCTGAACTACATTGCCCTATCGGGTGCGCTGGCTGCAATCGGCCCCGCCGATCAGCCGCTCCCGCCGCTCAACCTGGTGGGTGATTTTGGCGGCGGCGGCATGCTGCTGGCCGTCGGAATTCTCGCGGCTGTCCTCGAGGCCCGCCGGTCTGGCAAGGGGCAGGTGGTTGACGCGGGCATGGTCGATGGCGCCACCCTGCTCATGGCAAGCACCTACGGGATGCGGGCCGCCGGAATCTGGAATGATCAGCGGCAGAACAACGCCCTGGACGGCGCAGCGCCCTGGTATGGCGCTTACCGCACCGCCGATGGTCAATTCATTACCATCGCGGCAATCGAGCCCAAGTTTTATGCAGAATTGCTCGCCCGGCTTGAACTGGACCCCGCCACCCTGCCCGCGCAGCACGACCGACCGCGCTGGCCTGAGCTTCGCCGCGCCTTCGCCGACACGATTGCGCGTCGCACCCGCGCAGACTGGGTCGAACGCCTGGAGGGCACCGATGTGTGTTTCGCCCCGGTGCTTGCCATGCATGAGGCGGCGGCGCACCCGCACAACGCGGGCCGAGGCACGCTGATCGAGCAGGATGGCGTCGTTCAGCCCGCGCCCGCACCCCGCTTCAGCCGCACGCCGTCGGCGCTGCGAGGGGGGTCACCCCAGCCCGACGCCCACCGCGATGAGGTGCTGCGGGATTGGGGACTCCAAGGCTGAGCAGCGGCGCCGCCCCGCAGGCGCTAGCGTAGACTTGACGCGAGTGCCCGACCCGGACCTGCGCAGTCCCCCGACGGAGCCCCTGCCTTGAACGACTCCCCCCGCCCGATTCCCATCGCACAGCTGCTTTTTTGTGGTGCCGCCATCGTGGTGCTCACCATGGGGGTGCGCCATGGCTTTGGGTTGTGGCTGCAACCCATCACGCAGACGCATGGATGGCTGCGTGAGGATTTTTCAATTGCCATCGCCGTGCAAAACCTGGTGTGGGGCGTCGCAGGCATTTTCTCGGGGATGATCGCCGACCGATTTGGCGCATTTCGAGTGATTGCAGGCTTCGCCCTGATCTATGCCGCAGGGCTGCTGGGCATGGCATTCACCGATACCCCATTGATGTTCAGCCTGACCGCGGGCGTGCTCATCGGACTGGCGCAGGCAGGCACCACCTATTCGGTCATTTACGGCGTCCTCGGCCGCAACGTTCCTGCCAATCGGCGTGCGTGGGCGATGGGCGTCACCGCATCGGCCGGTTCATTCGGGCAGTTTGCCCTGATGCCGCTTGAAAGCTGGTTGATCAATACGCTGGGCTGGCAACAGGCGCTGGTGTGGCTGGCCGCAGCGATGCTGATCGCAGTCCCGCTGTCGTTCGGCATGCGAGAGCCGCAGATCAGTCGGTCCGGCAGCGCGCAGTCCGGGCAAACCATCGGCGAGGCGCTGCGCGAGGCCTTCACCTACCGAAGTTTTCAACTGCTCATGGCCGGCTATTTCGTGTGCGGCTTTCAGGTCATGTTCATCGGCGTGCACATTCCAAGTTACGTCAAAGATCATGGCCTTGATCCCCAGGTGGCCAGCTTCGCGCTGGCCCTCATTGGCCTGTTCAACATCTTTGGAACCTACACAGCAGGGTCGCTCGCGCAACGACTACCCAAGCATAAAATTCTGTCGGGCATTTATCTGGCGCGCGCCATCGGTATCAGCGCCTTCATGCTGGCCCCTCCCTCGCCAACCAGCGTGTATCTGTTTGCGGCGTTCATGGGCACGCTGTGGCTGTCCACCGTGCCGGTTACGAGCGCATCGGTTGCACAGATTTTCGGCGTCGCGCACCTGTCGATGTTGGGTGGGTTCATCTTCTTCAGCCATCAATTGGGCAGTTTCATCGGCGTCTGGCTGGGTGGTTGGCTGCATGACACCACCGGCAACTATGGCTTCGCCTGGTATCTGGCGATTCTGCTCGGCCTCATGGCTGCGCTGGTCAATTGGCCGGTCAACGAGACGCCGCTGCGGCGAACGGGCGGTGCTCCCGCGTGAGCACGCTCGATTCTCCGCAACACAGCCCGATGGCCAGGCGATTTGTCAGCCGGCTCGCGCTCGCCGCAGCGGCCGGGCTTATTCTGGTTGCAGTCAGTGCGGCCTATCTCGAGCCGGGGTTCGTGATAACGGTTGCAAACCAGCTATGGACCTGCTTCTAGGGCATCGGTCGCGGCGCAGCCGCGCCAATCGGGATAACCCTCATAGCGTTCAGTGATCGTAGTCGGACGTGCGATCATCGCGCCTCGTCGGATGCGGTCCAGTTATACCGACCGTCCTTGGGGCAGATGACGCCTGCCGTCGTTGAACAATGCCCTCTTTGCTTCGATAGATAGAAAGATTGATTGCACTGGAGACAACCATGAAAGCCACCCTGAAGACACTTGCGCTCGCAGCAGCGCTGACTGCCACCGGGCTCCTGCAGGCGCAGGACATTCGCATCGCCAACATCGTTGAACTGTCCGGCCCGGGAACGACCGCCGGCACCATGTTCAAGAATGGTGTCGAGCTTGCGATCAAAGAAATCAACGCATCCGGCGGAATTCTTGGGCGCAGAATCGCGCACACCACGGAAGACACGCAGACCAACCCCGGGGTCGCCAAAGGCCTGACGCAAAAAGCGGTCGACAACAACGCATTTGCGATTTTTGGTCCGGTGTACTCCGGCTCAATCATGGTGTCGATGACCGAATCGCGCCGCGCCGAGGTACCCAACTTCACCGGTGGCGAGGCGGCCTCGATCACCCAGCAGGGCAACCCCTTCGTGTTTCGCACCTCATTCGGTCAGACCATTGCCTTTCCGAAGCTTGCTCGCTTCATTAACGAGAAAGCGAAAACCGTCGCAATCATTTACGTGAACAACGATTTCGGCAAAGGCGGTCGTGACACGCTGGTGAAACTGATGGCGAACTCGCCCACCAAGGTTGTCGCCGATATTTCCACCGACGCAGGTCAGGTCGATTTTTCAGCGGCGGTTTTACGCGCCAAGCAAAGCGATGCTGATGCCGTCTTTGCCTACCTGAATGAGGAGGAGTCAGCCCGCCTTCTGCGTGAACTGCGCAAGCAGGGTGTGAGAAAAATGGTGATCGGCGAAACCACGCTGACGGGTCAGAAGGTGGTTGAGCTTGCGGGCGAAGCAGCCAACGGCGCGCAGGCGCATGTGGGCCTGACCATTGATGCGCCGCAGTTCAAGGCCTTCGGTGCCAAATACAGGTCTGAATACAAAAGCGAATCCGATCACAACGGTATCAAGGGCTATACCGGCATTTATATCCTGAAGGCCGCGATCGAGAAAGCCGGAAAAATCGATCGCAAAGCCGCCGCCGAAGCACTGCGCAACAGCTGCTTCAGCGCCAAGCAGCATCCCGGCATCCTGATGGACGTCTGTTTCGACGATAAAGGCGATCTCGATCGCGAAAGCTTCATGGTTGAAGTCAAGGGCGGCCGCCCGGAAGTGGTCGCAACACTTCCACCCGCGGGTCTGGTCAAGAAACAGTAAGCCGACTGCCGCAAGCTCCGTTTGGCGGTCCGCGCAGGCGGCCCGCTGAATGGGGCGGGTGAGCACGCCTTCACCCCGTCACATCCTCGCATGACAGATTTCATCCAGCTGCTCTTTAGCGGCATGGCAACCGGCTGCATCTACGCCCTCGCAGCCCTCGGCTTCACGCTTCTGTGGCAGGCCTCTGGCACGATCAACTTCGCGCAAGGCGAGTTTGTCATGCTGCCAGCCTTTTCCATGGTGGCGCTGCTTCACTCGGGTGTACCGCTTTGGATTGCCTTTGCCATCACCTGTGCGCTGTCGGTTCTGGTGCAGGGCTGGGCCTTCAAGCGCGGGGTGGTCGACCCGCTGTTTCGCTTTGGCATGATGCAGATTGTGGTGGCAACCATCGGGCTGTCGATCGCCATACGAAATGTGGTTCGTGCAGGCTACAGCGCAGAGCCTCAGCCATTTCCGCAGGTGTTTCCCGACAAGATCTATGAAATTGCTGGCGTCACGGTATCGGGCAGCGATATCGGCACCTTTGTTTTTGCGCTGATCCTGGTGTTTGCGGTACAGGCGTTTCTGGCGCGAACCGTCACCGGCCGTGCGATGCAGGCGGTTGCCCAGAACACCGAGAGCGCCACCGTGCTGGGCATCAACGTACCGCGAATGATTTTTTATACCTTCGCCATCAACGCCGTGCTTGCCGCGGCAGCAGCTCTGCTGGTCACGCCCACCTATCTGGCCAAGTTCGACATGGGCGAAGGCTTGGGTACGAAGGCATTTTTTGCTGCGATCATCGGTGGATTCAATAATTCGCGCGGTGCGCTTTTGGGTGGCCTCATCGTGGGCGCCTGCGAAAATCTGGCGGCTGCCTACATTTCACCCGCCTACAAGGACGCTGTCGCGCTCATCCTGTTCATGGTCGTGATTCTCTTCAAGCCGCAGGGTCTGCTTGGAACCCGCGAGGAGCGCAAGGTGTGATGCGCCTCAACTGGCTGATTGGATTGGCGGTACTGGCAACATTTATTGCCGTCCCCAACTTTCTCAAGAACTACGGCATCCATCTGTTCACCACGTGGCTGGTGTTCATCATCGCCACGATGGGCTTGAATCTTACGGTGGGCTATGCAGGCCAGAAGTCGCTGGGGCATGCCGCATTCTTTGGTATCGGCGCGTACACCGTGGCGATTCTGCTCAAGGCAGGCATCAGTTTCTGGATCGCGCTGCCCCTGGGTGCCGTGCTCTGCTTTGCCACGGGTCTGGTGGTGGGGTTTCCGGCGCTTCGCGTCCAGACGATTTATCTGGCCTTTGCCACGCTTGGATTCAACACTGCGATCTGGCTGGTGATGCGCAACGAAGAATGGCTGACAGGCGGAAACTTTGGCATCAACAATATCCCGCGGCCATCCATCGTCGGTATCAGTCTCGATGGCAATCTTGCGTACTACTTCTTCGTGCTGGTCATCACCCTGATACTGGCCGCGCTGCTTGCAGCGTTGCTGCGCTCGCCCTGGGGCAAGGCCTTCACGGCGCTGCGCGACAACCCGATCCGTGCCGAAAGCCTGGGAATCGACACACGCGGCTACACACTCCTCAGCTTTGCGATTGGCGCCGCCTACGCCGGCATCGCAGGTGGCCTTTACGCCTCGCAGGTGCAGTTCATCGATCCAGCATTGTTCACCGTTCACGCGTCCATCATGATGTACCTGATGGTGGTGGTTGGCGGAGCTGGCTACTTCCTGGGCCCGGTACTGGGCTCTGCGGTAGGCGTGGTCTTACCCGAGTGGCTGCGATTCGCACAGGGCTGGTATCTGTTCGTATTTGGCGCCTCAGTCGTCGTCTTGATGATCTGGCTGCCCGATGGGCTGTTATCTATTCCCGATCGGCTGCGCGCCCGCCGGCTGGCGCGCGAAAGCTCAGCCGCCAGAGCGGCGGCGGCCCATTCAATGGGCAGGGGAGCGAAGGCGTGAGTCCGCCACGCTCTGCCAATCGACCCAGCGACGCGCCCGTACTGCGCGTCACTGATATCCGCAAGCACTACGGTGCGATTCGCGCGGTGGACGGCGTGTCATTTGAAGTGCGCCCAGGCGAAATCTTCGGCGTGATCGGGCCCAACGGTTCTGGCAAGACCACGCTTTTCAACAGCATGCTCGGACAGATCCGACCCGATAGCGGCCACATCGAACTCAAGGGCGAGGACGTCACGCACCTGGGTCCGCTCGAACTCAGCCGCCGCGGCGTGGGCCGAACCTTTCAGACGCTGCAGGTCTTTGGCCGGATGACCGTTCGCGACAATCTGATCGTGGCGGCGCAGGAGCATCAGGGAACCCTGTTCACGCGAATGTTTGCGCCGTCCGACTCAGGACTGGGCAAGCGCGCTGATGCCTTGATCGATCAGTTTCGCATCCGCCATGTAGCGGATCGCAAAGCTGGCGAACTCAGCTACGGACAGCAGAGGCTTGTCGACATCGCAATGGCCTTCATGAGCGAGCCTGATCTGTTGCTGCTCGATGAGCCCTGCGCCGGCGTCAATCCGTCGCTGGTCGGCGGGATCAGCCAGCTGCTGAAAGCGCTGAATCGCGAACGCCAGGGCAGCTTCGTGGTCATCGAACACAACATGGACTTCGTCATGGATCTGTGTCATCGGATCATGGTGATGGTTGAGGGAAAGGTGCTGGCGCTGGGGTCGCCCGAAGAAATCCGGTCAAATAGCCAGGTGCTCGATGCTTATCTCGGCAACTGATCGAATGGTTGAGATCGCCCGTGACTGACGCACGCTCAACACCCCGCGCGACGCCATGTATTGAGTTCGACGATGTCGTGGCGGGCTACAAAGACTTCATGATCCTGAACAACCTGTCGTTTGCGGTTCAACCAGGCAGCATCACGCTTCTCATTGGGCCCAATGGCGCAGGCAAGTCCACCGTATTGAAAACGCTGTTCGGTCTTCTCACGCCACGACAGGGAAAAATTCGGCTCAACGGCGTCGATATCACCGGTATCAAACCTTCTGTTTTGCTGTCGCAGGGGCTCGCGTTTGTTCCGCAGGGCCGCAACCTGTTTGGCAAGCTGAGCGTCTATGAAAATCTGGAGCTCGGCGGCATCACGCTTGGGATGAAAACCGCCCGCGAGCGGATTCCCGAGATACTGGAATTTTTCCCAAGGGTGAAAGAGCGTCTGCATTCGCGGGCGTCTTCACTGTCCGGGGGCGAACAGAAACAACTGGAGGTGGGCCGCGCGCTTCTTCTCAGACCGCGCGTCCTGCTGATCGATGAGCCCTCAATCGGCCTGTCGCCGATTGTCGTGCAGGACGTGTTCAAGCTTCTGCGCACGCTCGCCGACCAGGGCACCACGGTTCTGATGGTTGAGCAGAACGTCAAAAGCGCGCTTCGATTTTCCGACGACGCGATCGCACTCGAGTCGGGTCGCCTGGTGCTGCATAAGCCAGCACACGCGGTGCTCGCTGATCCCAACATGGAGCGATTGTTTCTGGGCGGGGCGCACCCGGGCACAGCCCTGGATTCCGATAACAGCCGCCTCCTCTGACCGAGTCCCTTCTGGATTGACGCCCGTGATCGACGGCAATACAAGACTGATCGCCCATATCGGACACCCCACGCATACCTTCAAGTCGCCGATGATCTACAACCCGTATTTCGAGGCGGCGGGAATCAATGCGGTCGTGGTTCCCATGGACTGCACCACTGAAAATTTTCCCCAGGTCTTGAAGGCTGTTTTTTCGCTGGGCAACATGATTGGTGCGCTGATCACCATGCCGCACAAGGTCGCGGTGGTGGACTTGCTGGCTGAAGTCACGGCAACCGTTCGCGTGGCTGGTGCCTGCAATGCGGTTCGCCAAGCCTCAGACGGGCGGCTGGTGGGCGACATGTTTGATGGCGCCGGCTTCGTGCGGGGCATCGTTCGGAAAGGCTTTGATCCGGCCGGCAAAAGCGTGCTGATCGTCGGGGCGGGCGGGGTCGGTAGCGCGATCGCAGCCTCCGTGGCTGCGGCAGGTGCCCGCATGATCGCGCTCTTTGATTCCAACCCACCCGCAGCCGAAGCACTTGCCGAGCGGCTTCGGACCCACTACACCGGTCTTGTCATCATGACCGGGGACAAAGATCCGGCAGGATTCGACTTGGTCGTCAACGCCTCACCGCTTGGCATGAACGACAACGACCCGCTTCCGGTCGATGTGGCACGCCTGTCGGCCGGCAGCTTTGTGGGTGAAGTGGTACTGAAGCGCGAGGTCACCTCATGGGTAGCCGCCGCTCGCGAAATAGGGTGTCCGACCCTGGTTGGCACGGACATGCTGTTCGAGCAGATCCCGGCGTATCTCGAGTTTTTTGGGCTGCCCACGACCACGGCGGCGCATCTGCGCAGTGTGGCCCGCGTAGATGCCACCTAGATCACTGGCTGCCGTCTATGAGACGTAAACATCCTCTAACAACCCAGCGATCCCGTTAGTTCTCAATTGCGAAGCGAGCGCCTCGTTACCCGCCCAGCGCTCGAGCGCTTCAAAACACTCGCGGTGCGTCACCTGAGACTCATGTTGCGTATGCGGCCAGTCGCTGGCCCAGATCAGGCGTGACGTGCCAAAGGCAGACAGCAGCGCCGCGAGTAACGCGGGAGCAAGCGCCTCGCCGCGCTCAACGCCGCCGGTCCGATAGGCCGCCGAGACCTTCACCCACACTCGCCCGCTGGCGGCTGCCTCGACTAAAGCCTGGAAGCCCGGATCGTAGGGGCCCATCTCCGGATCCGGGCGTCCAAAGTGGTCAATACAGATGCGCACGCCCGAGGCGAGGAGCGGTGCCAACAGACCAGGCAGATCGACGGCCTTGCGGTGAATCTCGACATGCCAGTTGCGCCTGGCAATCCGTGCGAAGAGCGCGGGCCATGGAGCGCGGGTCAGGTCGGGCAGCGCGAGTCCTTCGAGGTTGAGACGGACACCCACCGCGCCCTGTGCACCGAGTGCATCAAGTTCAGCGTCAGACACGCCCGGATCAACGACCACCACGGCGCGCAAACGTTGCGGATAGCGCGCTACCGCGGCAAGCATGTGACTGTTATCGAACCCAAGAAAGCTGGGCTGCGTGAGCAGCCCGCCAGCCAGCCCGCTTGCATCGAGGTGACCCACCAGCTGTTCGGCGGTTGCCGCGTAGCCCGGGGTATATCGGCGCGGCTCGACAAACGTCAGGTCAGGCGCAAACACGTGCGCGTGGCCATCCCACTGTCTGCTCACTGGGGCCCCAGCTTCAGCGAGCGGGCCACCGCGCCCAGCGCATCGTATTCGGCGCGCAGCATGGAACGAAACACGTCGCCCTTCAAAATCATGATTTGCTCGCCTGCCTCTTCGCAATACCGGCGGGTGGCCGGCGTATTCATGGCCGACTCAAACGCCTGCTCGATTTGCGACAGCGTTGCGGCCGGGGTGCCGCGCGGCGCGAGAATGGCACGCCACAAGACAGTCTGCTCGCCCGCGATGCCCAGATCGCGCAGACCCACCGCATCGGGAAGAACCGGCGAACGATCGGCCGAGGTCAGAATCAGGCAACGCGCCTTGCCCGCTTTCACGGCTGGCAGCACGGGCGGAATGGAGCCCACATACACGGTGATGTGACCGCCCAGAAAATTGGTCAGTGTTTCGCCCGCGCCCTTGAATGGCACATCGCGAACTTTCACGTCAAGGGCGCGAAAAACTCTTGCGGCAGCGAGGTGCCCCGTGCCACCCAGACCATCATTGCCGTAGGTATAGCGATCGGGGTTTCGGCGCAGTTCCTCGACGAATCCCCGGGCATCACGGGCCGGAAAATCCGGCGCCACGCACAGCACATAGGGTGCCTGAGACAGATGAATCACCGGAACGTAGTCATCAATGGTGTAGCTGGCCTTCATCGAGTGAGGCGAAGCGGTGAGCGGGCTACTCCAGACACCGGCAAGCGTCAGCCCGTCAGGGCGCGCGTTGACCACCTGCCCGACACCGATGGTGCCGCCCGCTCCGCCGACGTTGGCCACGATCACCGAGCTCTTCAGAAACGGCTCCGCCTCCTTGCCCACCATTCGGAAAAACACATCGGTGCCACCACCCACCGGCGCGGGCACGACGATACGGGTCACTGGCTGTGCAGCGCTGACCGCGGCGGTGATGGCAAGCACCAGGCCAGCAAACCAACGGACCGCGCGCCGGGGCGGACCGCCGCGACTGGACGGGTGCAAATTGGAAATGATGGGCGACATGGCATGAACTCCTTGCAAGGGTGAGCCCTGATGGTAACGCCACGCATGGCACTATCGGTCCTGAACGCAATCTTACCTGGACAAAGGAGCCCTCGATGACCCACCAGTCCCTGGAACAATTTACCGCGACCATGACGGCACGCGGCTACGACGAGGTACTGGTTCGCGAGTGGGGGCCCGACCACGTCGCCCCGGAACACGAACACCCGTTCGACACCGATGCGCTGGTGGTTCAAGGCGAGTTCTGGCTGACTGTGGGTGATACCACGCGGCATCTGCAAGCTGGCGACACCTTCCAGCTGACGCGCGGCGTCCGGCATGCAGAAAAATACGGCCCACAGGGCGCAACCTTCTGGGCCGCAAGGCGCAACCCTCGCTGAACACCCTGCAGAAAATACCCATGCCGGGCAGGCTCGTGGCTCGCAGTCGCACTGCGCGTGCAGCCCTGCGCGGCGGTGCAGTCGCCGCGCTGTTGTCGCTGCAATGCATCGCAGCGGCAGCCCCACCGTCCGCCGACGCCAGGCTGCCGGTTTCAGAGCAGGTGCGCGCCTGCGTCGGCTGCCACGGCGAGCAGGGGCGCGCGGGGCCCGATGGGTACTACCCCAGGCTCGCTGGCAAGCCGTCCGGTTATCTGTATGCGCAGTTGCAGCACTTTGCCGAGGGCCGACGACACCATGCCGCGATGCAACGCCTGCTGGTGTCGCTGGATGATCCAACGCTGAAGGCGTTCGCCGACCATTTCGCGGGACTCACGCTTGCCTACCCGGCACCGCCCGCGTCGCGGGCATCAGCCGATCAGTTGCAACGTGGCCGCGCGCTCGCGCTGGTCGGCGATCCGTCCAGCAAGCTTCCAGCCTGCGCAAGCTGCCATGGGCAAACGCTGACGGGCGTCTCACCGGACGTTCCGGGGCTGCTCGGTCTTTCGCTTGACTACCTGAACGCGCAACTCGGCGCCTGGCGCACAGGGCTTCGCCAGGCACACGCCCCCGACTGCATGGCCGACATCGCACGGCGACTGGTCGGCGCCGATGTGAGCGCAGTCACATCCTGGCTTGCAAGTCAGCCCGTGCCCGATCAAGGACGGCCACAGCCCGCTACCGTCGGCACTGCCCCGTCGGCGTCCGACCTGCCATGCGGCGCAAGCCCATCGCGCCCCGAGGCGCAGCCGATCCCTGGCGTGGGCGACGCCCGTCTTGCGCGCGGTGAAACCCTGGCTCGCGCAGGCAACTGTGTCGCCTGCCATACGGTGCGCGGCCAACCGTTGATGAGCGGCGCCCGACCGATAGACACGCCCTTTGGCGTGGTCTTCAGCAGCAACCTCACGCCCGATGTCGATACGGGTCTTGGACGCTGGAGCGCAGCAGACTTTTGGAATGCCCTGCACCGGGGGCGCTCGCGCGATGGGCGCCGCCTGGCCCCGGCATTCCCGTATGAACACACCACCTTGATCACGCGCGAAGACAGCGACGCGATCTACGCCTGGCTTCAAACCGTTCCCGCGGTGCGTGCGAAGCAACCTTCACATCAGCTCACCTGGCCATTCGGTACGCAACCCGCTCTGGCGATCTGGCAACTGCTGTTCTTCAAGCCGGCGAACTTCATTGCCGAACCGGGACGTGACGACCTCTGGAATCGCGGCGCGTACCTGGTTGAGGCCATCGGGCATTGCGCAGCCTGTCACGGCCCACGCAACCGGTTGGGTGCCACCCGCAGCGTCAAGAACTTGTCCGGCAGCGCAATGCCGGGGTCCGCATGGATCGCCCCCAACCTTCTGGACGACAGCGAAACCGGGCTTGCATCCACGCCGCTCGATCAAATCATCCGCTTGCTCGGAACCGGCCGCGCCGCGCACGCAAGCGCGCTCGGGCCCATGGCGGAGGTGGTTCAACACGGGCTTCAATATCTTGATGAGCGCGACCTTCGCGCCATGGCAATCTACCTGCAAGGCCGGGCGCGCGAACAGGCGCCGCGCGCAGCCACCGCGCGCGAGGGCACGCGATCCAACGCGGGAGCCGAGGTGTATCGGACCGCGTGTGCCGATTGCCACGGCGATTCGGGGGAAGGTCAGCCTGGCAGGTATCCCGCCCTGCGCGGCAACCGTGCGGTACTGCAATCGGATCCCACCAATACGGTGCTTGCGGTACTCCATGGTGGCTATACCCCGGTGACCGCTGGCAATCCGACACCGCCCGGCATGCCGCCGTTTGCGCTGGGGCTATCCAGTACCGAGCTCGCTTCGGTGATCAGCTGGATACGCGGGGGCCTTCAGGGCGCGTCGTCAGGGGCGCCGGCCGTTACCGCACCCTTGGTGGAGCGGGTGCGTAACCGAAGCCGTTAGAAGGGTAGCGCTGGTCGCGTTGATATCATCGGCGCTCCCTAATCAGTGAGATCCGCACCATGGCATTTGCCGATAATCTGAAAACGCTCCCCTCGATCGCGCATCTCGCCGCCCTCGAACTGCTAGCTGCCAACGGATCCGTGGTGGCCAGCATCGAGAACAAGCCTGGCAAATCCGGGTCGCTCACCGTCTATGCAGCGCTCGCAGCACGCTTCGGAAAAATTGATGCGGCCGCCGCCAGAGAGGGGCTTGATCTGTTTGCCGAGCACACAGCCGACGCGCGCGCCCACCCCGGCAAGCATCCCAACATCGATCGACTCTTCGAGGTCATCAATTCGGGCAGCGCCTTCAGCGTACGTTTGATCCCGGCATAAACAGGGCAAGCAGCTGGTTCGGTTCGATCGCGCGAGCCCGGGTGTATGTGACATTATCTCATTACAATGTGATAAGATAACATCACTAGTTCTTGGAGCAATCACCTATGAACCGCCTGTCTCTGCTTTGCTTACCCGCCCTCTCCTGC
>Ga0169931_10010230_pt1 | contig 13376 bp, 8 predicted proteins | sample Kivu_15m_20L_FD_129675 | JGI IMG/M metagenome (GOLD analysis project Ga0169931, IMG submission 129675) | Freshwater microbial communities from Lake Kivu, Western Province, Rwanda to study Microbial Dark Matter (Phase II) - Kivu_15m_20L... | ecosystem: Environmental > Aquatic > Freshwater > Lake ...
AAATATAAAAAGTTTTCTGATTCTGAGTCTTTCAGAAATTCTGATTCTGAAATGCTTCGGCTCAGGCCACTTGATTCCTCAATTTCAGAACTGGATCCAGAAATTCTGAAATCATTTGACAGACGAGTTCAATATTTTTTAAAAGAAAGTCTGAATCTGAGTAGTCTAAACTCAATCTGAACTGATTACAAAATCATAATTAAATAAAGAATCTGAACGGAGTTTAAAAATTTAAAATTTTGTTTAATTTCAAAAATTAATTTAGTATAATCATTGATTATACAAATTTTTTTTAATAAAATTAGAATAATTATAGAAATTATTTAATTCCTGAAATTTGTGTTAAATTGAATAATTAAATATTTAATTTGATTGTAATTAATTAAATGAAGACATCAAATTTTATATCAAGATTTGTCTCAGTTTTTGCCAGGAATGGCGAATTACTTTTTCAAAGACTGAATTCAAAGATATGAAGGATTACTAATTAGGTATTGGGAGTAAAAACAGGAAATTTAGATTGTAAGATTTAGAGGTAAATTGGAGAATGAAAAAATTTAGGTAGGTTTTAGTTTAATTTTAATTTTGAGGTAATCCAAATTAAATAAATCATCATCATATTTTAATATTAATTTACAAAATATTTTACAATTTTCAACTTTAATTTAATTTGGAAAAAATTTATAACTTCATTTTTAATTATTATAGTGTTTACTACTCGTAATTACAGAAATAAATAAAAATATTCCTATTAATAAAAATGAAAAATTAATTTAAAATATTTAATAAGATTTTCAAGAAATCAGTATTATATTTTTTTCAATCAAATTAATTTTTTATTTAAATATTAATCAGTTGAAATGATTTCTTCGACAGTGTGAAGGATTTCTTCTAAAGTAAACTCATGCTCTACATAAACAGGTTGAGGCTCTTTATACAATTTTTCTCTTTCTTCATTAGTTTCTTTCCAAACTTCTCTTCTTTTGTTAATGACACCCATGAATCTATCTCTAATTTGCCTTCTTTCATTTCTTTTAAATTGTTCTATAGCAGATAAAAATTGTGAATCTTCTTCTTCGTATAATTTGAAGATATTTTTGAAATTTTTTTTGATGTCTGCTTCTTCTGAGTGTTTTTCTAAAATGGGGATATGTCTAGGTCTCCAGACAGCCTAAAATAAATTTATTTTAAAAATTTTACTGAAATCAAACTATCTCCCTTATAATCGTAGATTAGATTTCCTTCTGAATCGAAGAATTTAATTCCTTCCTGCTGTTTTCTTCTCAATTCAACCATAAACAATCTACCACCTTGATCCCATTTAACAGTCTCTAAATTATTGGTAAACTCAAAAGATTTGCTAAAATTTAATTTTCCACTATCTATCACAAAGAGATCGACTTTACCGAAGCTGTTGGTGTTATTTTGGTCGAGACAACTAAGTAGGAAATGAATTTCATTTGAGGATGGTATGAAATGTGAGTGTTTCAAATTCTTCAAGAAATTTTCTTCGGGCCAAGGATTGATTTGTAAAGTTTTTCTATCCAATTTGTAAGGAATAATGTGCATAGTGTCGAGGTTGTTGTCTTTATATTTAGGAGCGACGAACAAATCATTTCCCATCCATTTAATAGACATCGAATAAAATTGACCAGTTCCATCTCCTATGACCAGATTTGTGTGTGCTGATCTGAAGGAATGTCTTAAATTATCGATTTCGAAAATTCTAACCGACCATTTAGGATTCTTATCAGTGGACTTGCAAAGGACTGCAAGGTTAGTATTATTCTTATGCCATTCTAATTGGATTATTTCTAAACCAGAGAGAGAAGAGGACGAAAAGGATTTTCTTGATGGGAATTCGAAGAATTGTAAGATTGACTCATTTAATTTATTACCTGATCTTTTTTCTGAAATTGTCACTATGTTACTTCTGTTAGGGAACCAGTGAAATTCTTTAACATTGTCCTTGATAGGTTGTCTAACACCTTGAGAATCCGGCAACATTTGCATCTTAGGTGCTTCATAAATAATTAATATGTCTTTTTTAATTCTTCCAAAGTATTTGCTGTCTTTCGACCATTTGAAATTAGAAAAACTTTCCTCTTTTGTAATAGTCAAATCTCTTATAAGCTCCTTTCTTAATAAATCCCAAATAAATACATTCTAAATTAAATGTTATTAATATTCTTATATTGTACTTGTTTTTGATTTTCCTTTTCGGGTGCATATCCAGAGAACGTAATTACGTAATTTTCATCATTACTCAAAAGGAAATCTTTCATCACATAGTCTAATTCAAGTTTCGCTTCAAAAACATCAGTTCCTCCATATAGTTTTAAACACTATCATTAAAGATTAGAAATTAATTATTACATTTCCTTCATTTATTGCCAAGAATCGTCCTTGAGGAGACCATGTAACATTATGCTGTTTGCATGGAATTTCTACGAATGTGCTTAATTCCTTCTTTAAATAGTGTAATTTTCCAATAAGAAGGCTATTAGCCTTTCTTGCAAGGAACATTTCAATTAAATTGCTTTCTTCCCACTTGACTAAGTCGAGGAAAGAAAAATAATTAGGAGGAATGTAGGTGTCTTGTAAAGATAAGATATTGTCGTAATCAATGTAAGTAACTGGACTTATTTTATGGGATTTATCTATTTGGAATTCGTTCAAAGCAATTGAGGCTAATTTAGCTTCCTCATATGATCCGAATTTTAAAATAATAAATGCATTGTTTCCGAAGTAGTCTTTGTCTTCATTATAGTAAGGGAAAATATATTCTTTTACTTTCTTTTCAATTTCCTCGCCTACTTTTTTACTCATGTACATTTTAAATTTATCTCTTTTTTCTTCCTCTACGAAAGGCATATTAGTCACTGTCAAATTTTAATTTAAAAATACTTACATATTACATAAGAAGAGAAATCATTGTCTAAGGTTGGCATGTCTTTGAAGTATTCTCTTGTTTTGTAGATTCTTTTCATTTCTTCTATTTTCTTTTTTATTTCAATGTTGTGCCTTTGAAAATTAACGTCATCAGATGGGACTTTATTTTCTTTTAGAACATGCTCATAGATCGGAGCATAGTTAAAATTGTCGAAATAGCTTTCAGCATTTAACATTTGAATATAATTAAAATATTTAATGATATATATTAATTTATTTATTAAATTTACCAAATAATTTTTATTTAAGAATAAAATAAATTTACGGTAATAATTTAGTATAAGAGTTTAAGTTATATAAGTAGAAATAATGAAAGAATATGATCCAAAGTGCATAACAGATTAATTCTATAATTTCATGTTATATTTTAAAAACTAATAGCACTTGCCATATGTTTTAAAACAAAGCTATTGTAAAAAATCCACCATTGGGTAATATATAAAGCTAATTTGGGATGATATTAATTTCAAATGGGCTATTTCAGTGATATTCCTTTCAATATTCGACTAATTTCGATAATAGATATGATGCTTCATAGAGCTGAATTTATTGAGTTTTTTGAGAACTGACTATTTCTTACGCTTTTCCTTTTTATATTATTAATAATTTTACAATAAAATATTTTTTTAAATGTACCCAACAAAAAATATATTAATAATTTTCAATAGGACATGATTGTAAATGTATATAATATTTTATTCTTTTTAAATTATATTTCATATAATCTGTCACTATACTTTTGAAAAATTTTGCCTTCAATAAAAATCAAATTTTTTGTCAAAAATAAATCGTTCAGGGTCGATCAATTATGTTTAATAATTTAAATTAAGTAGAGAACTATATCATTTTCATAATATAAAAAATACAAATTTTTATTTATAAGTGAACCTAACAAAACCATTACTTATATCCCTTATTTTAAAAATTTCACTCAATCCTATATCTTTTGTAGGTTTTATTTCTACTAGATGAGAGAAATCATCAATATTTTCAACAAAATTTGTAAAAAAGCTTTTATTTCGTTCTTTAAAAATTTTATATGTATTCTTTTCAACAATATCACATTTAATTTCTTTTACCCAACTAGAAAATAATTTAAACATATTCTTCTTAAGTATACTAGATTCTAATATACAAATAGTGGAAAAATCGTTTTTTCTTCTTATAGCTCTTCCCAAGGTTTGATTAAGAGCTGTCATTGCCTGAATTGCATACCATTCATTTCCATCAAAAGGACATTCTCCATTCTTAAATTTTTTACTTAGATAACATCGCTTCAATCTTACATAATCATCAGTTAAATCAGGAAAAGGAATTCCTAAAACAAAAATCATACTAGATTCCTCCTTCTCGAAATTTACACCTTCGCTGAATAAACCCCTCATAACAGAAATAAGATAAGACTTAATTTTATCTGAGCAACTTTTTTTATAAGAGTTCAAAATACTTTCTTTAATTTTTGAGTCGACTAGGTTTGAATCAGTAAAGAATCTCTTTTGAATTTTATTCTTGTATAAAATTTCAATACAGTATGGCTTTTTTACGACTTTGTAATTTTTATCAATGTTGATTCGTCCTTCGTATGAAGAAATAATAATCTTTACAATATTATTCAGCATCGCATAAGTCTTCATAAAAATCAAATTTCCTCTTCCTGAGTTATTTGAGAAATCTTCAATAATGTTAAAGCTTTCTATAAGCAGTTTATTCCCAAGGTTGTCATAATTTTCTTTACTAAAGGAAATCTTGAAATTACTCTCATCAAAAATATTCTCAAGAAAGATATAGAAATTTAAATTTGATTTGTCTACTATGTGATTATTTTGGAGCTCAAAATGAAATTCTGTTAATAGTTGATCCGAATAGTATTCAAAAGGATTTAATGTTCCCGATAATAATATAATAGAGCTAGGATTAAAATTTTTTCTAAATGATCTAAAAGAAATACCTGGATTCATACATATTAAATTTAAGTATTTCTGATTAAATTTGAATTTATCTGAAAGAATTTTTAATTTTTGATGTATCATTTTGTAAAATTTTATGTCTGAAGCTTGATTAGGATTGTTCAATATAAATTTACAATCATTATCAAATTCAGTATTGTTTAGATTGTAGAAAGAATGATTCAGTTCTTCTTGAATTTCTTCAATGTAATCACCTAATTCCTTTAAATTATGAAACAAATCATTTAGAGAAGAAGTAAAATCAACAGTGTTTATTTTAGAGAAGGTTGCCCCTTGTTTTTTCAATATTGTATTGGTGACTAAAAAATAATCATCAATGAAAGGTTTGTTTTTTATATTTTTGTTCTTCTTGTCATTAAATACTAAGTAAAAGTTGTTAATAAGTGATGAAAAGAGAAAGTTTAAGAAACTTGCAAATTTATCAAGCTCGTTTATCTCCTTCTTAAAAGTGTCAATGTATTCTTCATTTAGGTAAAAGAGAGAATGAACAAAAGTTTGGAAATTTTCAAGATTTAACATAGATTCTTTATCTTTAAACTTTTCGATTGAAGAAAATTCATCTTCCTTTTTAATTTTAATATTTAAACCTGGAGTTGTTGTTTCATTTTCTTCATATAAATTATTTGAATTTGATTCGACTAAATCATCATTTAATTTCTCGATTTGACTTAAGCTCTCTTTATAAAAAAGATTTTCTTTTTTTACTTCTTTACACAAAGCAGGATCGAGCAAATAAGAAAATATTTTAAAAATTGTAGATCCCGAATATTCAAACATTTCTTTATCACTAGATTTTTCATGATTTTCATTTTGTTCTGATAAATCTTCATTAAGAAAAATCAAATTGTAACAAAATATAAAAAAGAATAATATAGCCTTTTTAGAACTCATTAGTGTTTGTATTAATTTTTCTCGTTTATCATCTTTGTTCATATTTTCATCAGGTAAATTCACTGAAATCTTTTCTGTATAATTTTCGTAGAGGATCAGCAACTTTTCTGTTATTTCTACAAAACTATTCAAACAAATTTTAAAATTCAACTGATCTTCACAAGACGAAATTATATTGTGTGCTTCGTCTATTATTATAATTGGTTTTACAACAAGATCTATCCATGATTCTTTAGTAGATCTAGTGAAGAGATAATTATAAGTGCAAACAATCACATCAGCATATTTCGCTTTTTCTTTTTCTGAGTAATAAGGACAAATTTTTTTCTCTTTGTAAGTCTTGAGGCTTAATTCAAATTCAAAATCAAAATCATTATGATGATATGTACTAATCTTAGTATTTTTATTATTTTTATTAAAATTCTGCTTAAAATTTTTGTGTGACTCGCATTTTGATTTTTTAACCAATTTGGAACAGATTCGGTTCTTAGTATTACCTCTGTAGATGTCGATATTATTGTTTATACAATAAAAATCTCTACTTTTTAGATAAGCAAAATTATAATCTTCATCAAGCTTCTTGAATTCTTCATAGACAATATCGATTTGTGATGATGTTCTTACGGCATAGATTACTGAATGACTGTATTTCATTTGTTTAAGGCGATCTTTGAGTTTGTTGTACGCAACTAATATTTTATCGTAAAAAAAGTTTAGTTGATTTATTATTTTTTCCTGATTCTGATTACCTTTGAATTTAGTTGAGTTATAATTACCAACGATATGTCTAGCGATTATTTGATCTATATCATCTGCGTGTTCTAAAAGTAATTCAGGCTTTACCAGAATTTCAAAAATTTGTTTTTCAAATCTAGAAATATCCTCTTTGCTGTTTTCGCATATTTGTTTAAAATAACTTATTAGTTTATCCAATGATTTCGCTTTGTGGTTTCTAAATAGACAATTTTGAAGTTTTACTAGTTTTGGTTGGTATTCTTCAAATAACATTAAAATTTTAATAATATTTTCTTTTATTTTTGTTTCTTCTTTATAATTCGAATTTTTATTAATTTTCTTGAAGTAGGCCATTATCGCTGATAGTGCACTTAAGCATTTTCCAGTTCCTGTCGGACTCTCTATTATTGCATTTTTATTATTTTTAATTCCTTTCATAATATTTAAGATTATATCTTTTTGACACTGATATGGTTCATAAGGAAATGATACTTCATAGCCTTCTAAATTAAAACTTGCAAACTTTTCGGATTTGTTTTCATATTTTATCATTTAATTTAGTTGTAAAATTAATTCTAAAATTTTGAATTATTTTCTTATTTTTCTAAAATAAATTAAATTCAATTTATTGGTGATAGCTATACATAATATAAAAGTTGATATATTTTTATTATTATTTATGTTTTAATAATAGTAATATTTATATATTTACATTGATATTTGAAACTTATTGATATTAATTGATATTTAACAACTTTTAATTGTAATAATACTAAATGCTAATGGACATCATTCACATACTTCCCTATAACTATGTTCACATAAAGGATAAAAATGAGAACACGGTCTACCTATTGGAAGGACCTTTAACTAAGGTATTACAAAGTCATGAAGAATTAGTTAGGGGACCGTGTCAGATGATTAAACTGACTCCCAACCACTGGATAAAAATTTCGAACCCTGTTTTGATTAAAGATGGTGTTCCAGAAAAAGAAGATGCCTTCAACCAAGTAAAATTAAGATTTGGAGATGAAGAAATAAGAACCTACGATAATTATTCTGATCCCTTCCCACTCTATCCGGGTGAAGTCGTCTCATCAGACATTACACAAGCGATGATATTGTCTGAGACTCAAGCAGTTCGCCTCTATGCATTGAGAGATTTTTATGACGAAGAATTTAAAATAGATAGAATTGCAGGAAATGAATGGGTTCTTAAAGGTCCGCGTGTTTATGTGAGTAAAGTTGAAGTCGAAGTTCTAGAAAAAATCGAAGCTACAATTATAGGACCTAATCAAGCTCTTAGATTAGGAGCTAAGAAAGATTTTATTGATTCGAATGGAAATAAAAGAATTTCAGGAGAAGAATGGCTTGTAAGAGAAAAAGGTCCTTACATTATTTCAGCTGAAGAAGAGATTGTCTCTCTTGTTGACGCAGTTATTCTTTCTGACACAGTTGCACTAAAATTATATAGTACTAAATCATTTACAGACGTTTATGGAAATAAAAGAAACGCTGGAGAAGAATGGATTATTACTAACGATGTCACCTCTACTCACGTTCCAGACGTTTACGAAAAAATTTTAGAAAAATTAAATATCTATGTCCTAAACAGGTGGCAATATTGTGTCGTAATGGATCCAGTTGGCGAAGATGGAAGAAATCGCTTCGGACAAAAAGAGTTAAGAAAAGGAGAATCCAGTTTTTTTCTTAAACCAGGAGAATATTTAGAAAACGGAAAGATATACGATAATGCTATCTTGTCAGATGATGAGGCTCTTCTTCTACTTGCAAAGGAGAAATATAAAGATGAATATGGATCACATCTACCTGGTGAGAGGTGGATGGTATACGGACCAAGAAATTACGTCCCTGACATCGAAGTTCAAGTACTCGAGCTAAGAAAGTCTATACCCCTAGATGAAAATGAAGGTATATATGTTAGAGACATTCATTCGGGAGAGGTAAAAATGGTAACAGGTAAAACATATTTACTTGGTGCACATGAAGAATTATGGGAGAAAGATCTTCCAGAACAAGTTGAAATCCTCTTACAAAACGAAGGTATTTATGAAATAAGAAAACAAAATCCTGCAATTAAAAAGAGAGAAAAGTATAAAGTAGTAACATTTGTATTGCCACATAACTCAGTTGTTCAAATATTTGATTATAAAGAAAAAAAGAATCACATACAAATTGGGCCAACAATAGTCAAACTTGGTCCTTATGAACAATTCACTGTCTCAAGCTTGTCTTGGGGTATTCCAAAAACAGAAAACAAAGTATTAAGATTGATGCTTAGCTTGGGTCCCGATTTTATAGCAGACTCAGTAGAGGTAGAAACACTAGATCATGCCAGACTTTTACTAACACTTACATATTCATGGAAATTTGATATTGACAAAAACAATCCAACAGATCTTGAAAATCTCTTCCAAATCAAAGATTTCATAGGGGATTGCTGTAAATCAATCGCATCAAGAATAAGAGGAAGTGTTTCGGGTGTGAAATTTGAAGATTTTCACAAAGATTCTTCAAACATCGTACAAACTGGAGTCTTTGGTGTAAATGCAGAAGGAAAATTAAAGAAACCACTTGTCTTTAAATCAAATAAATTAGTCATTACTAACGTAGACATTTCTTCACAGGAACCTATAGACAAGAAGATGAGAGATATACTTAATCAATCAATGATTTTATCAATGCAAACAAATTTACAACTACAAGAATCTCAAGCTAAACATAGAGAAGCCGAAGCAAATCAGGAAGCAAAGGGAACAATAGAAAGAAAGCAAATCGAAGACGAAACTGAAAGTGAATCTAAAAGACTTGTACTGCTGAAATTGAAAGCTGAAAATGATCAAATCAATACAACTGGTCTTTCACAAGCAGTTACAAAAGCAAAATGTTCAGAAAAAGAAATTCGATCTGAAGCAGATTTGGAAAAAGTAAAAAATCAGATGGAAGCAGAAAAAAACAAGAGATCTGCAGAGTTAGAAAAAATGAGAGCTTTCTACAGCGAAGAAATAAATCATTTAAAAAGATTAAGTGAATTAGAAATTAACAAGGCCAAAAATATTTCTGATTCGACAGTTGATAAAATCAAAATTATGGTGGAGGCAATCGGTAGGGAAACTCTAGTAGAACTTGCTAAATCTGGTCCTGAAACACAGGCAAGTATATTGAAAGGACTTGGAGTGAAGTCAATTTTGGTTACAGATGGAAAAAATCCAGTCAATTTATTCAACACTGCGAATGGTTTAATCGGAGCCTTACCGAATAATTGAAAGCATATTAATTATTAATTATAAATGTAATAAAAACTTCTCATTTTATAATTTAATAACATATTCAAATATTTTAATATTCATCCTCATCATTAATTTAGAATCTTTTAACTTCTCTTAAGGTTTTCAAGCATAAACTTAGGTAATCTTCATGATATAATAAATTTTAATTTAATTACTTTGATCATCAGATTCATTCACCTAAATTAACATTTACTCTTACTACATATAACCATCTAGGATTAATTAGAAATATTTATTTAATATAATAAAGCTGAATATTATTGGATAAAAATTTATAATAAAAATACTATGTTTCTTGAGATACAGCTGATTAAATATTATAAATCTTTTTAGCCTTCAATATCTCAAATACGAAGTTTTTCCACAATTTTATCATAAAATCCTAAACAAATATATTAAATATTTAAATCAATACCTCGGTATCTTCATCAAATACGACTTTTATTTTTTCCATAATTTCATAAGGACTTGCTTTATTTCCCAGCTTCTTAATTATCATAGCAACTAAATTAGGTTCGTCCTCGCCTATGTATTCTTTTAATTTTTTTCCTAGCCATGGTTTAATTTTATTCTCTAAAATATTATACTTGTACACTACACTCCAATCAATTGAAATTTTAAAGAGATCCTCTTTACTTTTAGGGATCATTTCAAATATTTGTTTTTGAAGTTCTATCATTTTTTGTGGGTTTCCAGTAACCGTAGAATTAACAACAACTGGGATAGTTTCAGATTCTTTCTTTTCTTCTTTTTTATCAAAGATTATTTCTCTTTTCATCTCTAAAATTTCTTTTTCTGTTTCGGGGTTGATTTCTATGTGTGTCAATTTATCTTTTTTATGAATAGGATCTTCATTGTCGTAGTCGAAGTGCTCTATCATTTTTGGAATTTGCTTTTTAGTTTCAATATTTAAATTAAGATCCAAACTCATAATATTTCTTTTTGATAGGTTCGAGTCTTCTCCTTCGCTCTCGTAATCTTCTTTGTATTCTTGTATCGTTACTGTAGCTTTTGCTTCTGGTTCCTTGACAATTAGATCCATCCTTTCGTCATGACCATAAATTGCTAAATCCTGAACATCATCGTTTATGTTGAATGGAGTATTTTCTTGTTTATTTGCTTGCTTTTCAGATATACGCATTATTTCATCCATTTCTTTTTCTTTTTCTCTCATTTGCTTATGTTCTTCAACTTTCTTTGGATTTAATTTAATTCTTTTCTTTTCTTCCTCAGAATCATAGTTCAAATCCTTCTCCAATAATTTCTTCTTTTTCTTGCTAAGTTCTTCTTGTTCTTGAATTTCTTTAATTAATTCTCTCTCTCTTTCTTCCTCGTGTCTCTCCCATTTTTTTAGATCCTCTTTGTAGTATTTTTCCTTCTTTTCTAATTTCTCTATTTTCTTCTTTTGGCGTTTTTTTTCTCTCTCAGATTCTAAATGTTGGCTGAAAGGATTTGAACTTGTAGTCAGATCTTTCAGATCTTTAAGAAATTCTTCAGGGCGTTCTTTTAGTCTTGAAGTGTTCTCTATTTCATTTCTTTGAGATAAAATTTCTAATATCAATTTTCTAGCTTCATTGTCTTTACTAATTAGCTGCAGCTCCCATTCCAAAGGTTCTTTATTATTTTCTTTTTTTTTAATCTCATCAAGATTTACATCGATACCTCTCCTTTTAAGAAGGTCGATCCATTCTTGTTTTTTCTGTTCTCTCCATTGCTTGAGGAATTCTTCTGTTTTTGAATCAACCTTTATCTAAAATTTTATTATATACAATAAATTTACTGATAGTTCATATCCCTCTTCTAATTTGAGATGGTTCAGCAATCTCAAACATTTTAACATTGACTCGACTGTCATATATTCACATAGGCCGAACCCCTTCGGACGGTCTTGTTGGTCTGTTGTTCTTTTCCAAGAAGAGACAGTCCCACATGTATCAAGAAGTCTAATTATAAAGGCATCTGAGGTCCCAGGTGGGATGTGACCAACCCATACTTTTTTATACTCCCCCTGCATAGGGGGTGGCTGCTTCATCATGTTCATTAGATTAGCAGGGTTTGCAAGAGGATTCATCATCGGATTGAACATGGGATTAATATTCATTCCTTGCACTATATGAATTAGATTTTGATATTTAAAAATATTACTTTGAAACATTGGGTTCATCATTGTTTGGTGAGGACTCATCGGATTCATTCCATACATAGGATTCATTTGTGTATTTGGATTGATTTGTGGCATCCCTATTCCGGGCATATTGACATTTATATTTTGATTTTGTAAAATTGGGTTATAAGGTCTTCCTATTCCAGACATATAAAATTATAATTATTTATTGAATATTTATAAAATTCAAAAATTGATAATTATACGATCACTAATTTTTGAAATTTTAGTTGATTTCGAAATTAATCAAATAATCATTAAATTGTTATATACCCACAAATATCAATTTATTTTTTAATTACATCTTACTAATTCGATTTCAATAAATGGATTAGGAGGTAATATAAAAACTAGTATATTAACATTTATAATTTACCAGCCATGTCCCACATCCAAAATCAAAAGGAGAATGTTCCCCTAAGAAATTAAAAAAATATTTCTTAGATTTTAGCTTCTCCTACAATATTTTCAATTATCCAAATCAATAAAATTTAAACGAAAATTTATTTTATTTTAATTAAATGGAAAAAAACATAAACGAAATTAATGACAAAAGTGACAATTCATTAGTAGACAGCTCAGATGATGAAGAATTAGAAACTCACGGGAGGGGTTTCTTCGGCGGAGGTACAATTATTTTAAATTCTTTTTTAGAAAATACAAAATATATACCACAATCTATTGCACGACAACAATATATAGAAAAGGATGAGGAGAGTATAGTGATTACAAATCCAGAAACAGACATGATAAACTTTGCTAACTATTATAAAAAATTTATTAGAGATCCAGGAATCGAAGGGAGAAAAGCAAGTCGTCTTTTATTCCTAAGGTCATTCAATAATTGGATTAAGGCAGTTTTGATAAATAAATATACATACATCTTAGGACAAGATCTCTCTATATTAGACTTGTGTTGTGGTCGTGGTGGTGATTTAGAAAAATATTTCAGAAGCAAGGTTAAACTTTACGTTGGTGCAGATTTATCAGAGGAATCCCTAAAGAACGCAGTAGACAGAATAATCAAGCTTAAATCAGAAAAATTCAAAAATCTTCATACAAAGTGCTTTTTTATCACAGAAGATGTCTCTGATCCTAATAACAATTTGCTTAAAAAGATTCCAAGCGAATTTTTATTTGACTTCGTCTCATGTCAATTTGCGATGCATTATCATTTCGAAAGTGAAATCAAAGTAAGGACATTTTTAGAAAATGTGACAACTAGATTAAACGAAGGAGGATACTTTGTAGGAACTATTATCGACTCTAATGTGCTCATCAAACGACTCAGGAATAGAAAATATACAGGGAATAAGTATATTCATGAAAAATACACCTTCGGCAATGATTTTTATT
>Ga0169931_10010231_pt1 | contig 13376 bp, 8 predicted proteins | sample Kivu_15m_20L_FD_129675 | JGI IMG/M metagenome (GOLD analysis project Ga0169931, IMG submission 129675) | Freshwater microbial communities from Lake Kivu, Western Province, Rwanda to study Microbial Dark Matter (Phase II) - Kivu_15m_20L... | ecosystem: Environmental > Aquatic > Freshwater > Lake ...
CAGAAATCGGCAAAACGCTCGAAAGTTCCAATCAGGTAATTCTTTTTCAAAACCGAAGGGGCTTTTCGCCCATGATTGAATGCCGTAATTGTCATTGGATTCCGCATTGCGTGCAATGCGATATTAGCTTAACCTATCACAAAAGTATTCATCAGTTACGTTGTCATTACTGCGGTTACAGTGCCGATGTTCCGGCCGTTTGCCGGGATTGCGGTTCAAGCGACCTGAGCATGAAAGGTTTTGGCACCGAAAAAATTGAAGAAGAATTGTCGGAGCTCTTTCCTGATGTTTCCTCTGCAAGAATGGATTTGGACACGACCCGGTCGAAGCAATCGTACCACCGCATTATTGATGATTTCGAACAGCAACGTACCGAGGTTTTGATTGGGACACAAATGGTGAGTAAAGGGCTGGATTTTGACAAAGTGCGTTTGGTAGGCATCATGAGTGCCGATGCCATGTTAAATTACCCCGATTTCAGGGCCTTTGAGCGAAGCTACCAACTCATTTCACAGGTTGCAGGGCGCGCGGGTCGCCGCGAAACAGCAGGAACCGTGATTGTTCAAACCTGGAAACCCGAACATGAGGTGCTCAAGCGGGTTGTAGAACATGATTACGAAGGCTTTTATCAATTCGAACTCGAGCAACGTGAACGGTATGGATATCCTCCATTTACGAGAATCATTCACATTACCGTGAAACACGAAAAGCAAGAAGAGCTTGATCCGGCTGCCGATTTAATGGCTCACTGGCTTCGGGGTGTTTTCGGGAACAGGCTTTTAGGCCCTGAGTATCCGCCCGTAGGGCGATTGCGAAACATGTTTCAAAAACGACTGATACTCAAAATGGAGCAACAGGCATCACCATCTAAAGTTAAAACCGCACTTCGTGATGCGCTTGATCGTTTTTTCGAGGAATATCCTTTGAAGAACTTCCGGGTGATTTTGGATGTGGATCCGGTGTAAAAATTGACTCCGACTAGGCAAAAATCACCGGATTCGGTTTCGCGTTATTTGATATTGATATAATTTAATTACCAGATATAAATTCAAACCCACCACTTGTTAAAAAACAGGGAAATTAAAATGCAATAGCGTTTTACTTGCAGCATCTTTCAAAGTAAAAACATGAAATCTGCAATCAGCATTCACCTGAAAAACCTTTTATTGCTGCTATTTGCAGTAATAAGTTGCCCGCTAGTGCTATCAGCGCAAAACACATTTCCTTCTACCGGCTCGGTAGGTATTGGAACTACCACACCATCGTCTTCGCTTACCATTCGCCCATCAGGAGCAAATGCTTTTGAAATCAGACCTGCAATAACAAGTACAACGGCAACAGGAGAATTTCGTTTGCTTGAGCTGGCGGCAAATGGCAGCCAATATGTAGGCTTTAAAGCGCCTAGTTCCATTGGCACCAATCAAATTTGGATTCTTCCGAGCACGGCCGGAACAACCGGCCAGGTCTTAGCCCGAAGTAGCGGATCTTCTTTGGTGTGGTCAACCGTTCCTGCGCTTTCGCTAAATAACCTGTCAACCACATCGGTAAATGTAGATCTGCTACCCAACACTAGCGGTACCTGAAATTTAGGCTCAAATACCCGTCGCTGGAATCTGGGTTATTTCAATGGTGGCGTAGTGCTTGGGAATACAACGGTTACAACTGCCGGAATGATTCGATACAATGCCGGAAATTTTCAGGGATACAACGGAAGCACCTGGATCAATTTAGGTGGGGCTGCCGTAGGTGCAAATACGAGTCTTTCTAATTTAACGGGCACTTCTATCAATGCCGACTTAATTCCATTAGGTACACGTCAGCTTGGTAACGAAATCAACCACTGGGAATCAATTTGGTCGAGGAGTTTGTTTTTTGGAGCTTATAATGTAGCTGTTATTGATACAATAAATAAGAATTTTGCCGCCGGAGGAGGCCGCGTTGGCGCCACCATTCAAACGGCCAACAACATTCACATCGGCTATTTATCGGGCGGTGCGCCCGGAAGCGGAGAGAATTTTGATAATGTGGCTGTAGGAGTTTTAACAGGTAGACTTCTAACCACAGGTTTCAATAACGTTCTTATGGGTTCGAGTGCCGGAGGCAACCTGAGCAGCGGTGGTGGAAATACCCTTATTGGTCATCAGTCGGGCATATCTGTAAGTAGCGGCTTTGACAATACCCTTGTTGGTAATGTATGCGGGATTGGTCTTGGAAATGGGTCAAACAATGCATTTTTCGGCCGTTCGGCCGGATTAAACATACTCGAAGGCAGTAACAATGTTTGCATAGGCGCATATACGACGGCGGGCTTGTTCGAATATGGTGCAACAGGACTTACATTGCTTGGTGCTAATGCACGAACAAGCGGCACCTGGAATAACGCTACTGCTATTGGCCACGATGCTATTGTTGCAGCAAGTAACAGAGTAAGAATCGGAAATACTGCAATCACCAGAATCAGTGCTCAAGTTGGCTTCTCCATCGACTCCGACCGTCGTTTAAAGCAGAACGTGAAGGACTATGAACTAGGACTTGATTTCATTAATAGGCTTCGACCTGTTTCGTATGAGTATATGAATAATCCCGAAGGTGGAAACCGCCAGGGCTTTATTGCCCAGGAAGTGGAAGAGGCACTTGACAATGTGCCGTTTGAGGGTTTGAGTAAGCCCGAACATGAAGAAGATTTTTATGCAATCAATTATTCGGCATTTGTTGTTCCACTGGTTGGGGCCGTTCAGGAACTTACTGCAAAAATTAAGGAGCTGGAAAATGAGCTTGAAACACTAAAGCAGGCATCAACAAATATTGTTCAGGCTTCGGGAAACGGGGAAAGCAAACTAGGGCAAAACGAACCTAACCCATTTAGCGACTTTACCAGAATCAATTATGAGTTTGAAAAAGCAGGAAATCAAGGTAAAATTGTAATTATTGATTTAAATGGACGAACACTTCGAACATACGAAGCAAACGGGAAAAGTGGCTCCGTAATAATTAATAAAGGCGAGCTTTCAGCAGGAGTTTATACGTATTTATTGTTCAATGGAAATGACCTTGTTTCTGCCAAGCAAATGGTGGTAAATTAAGTTCAGTCTTAACAAAAATAATATTCTCCTCCGCCCGGTGGGCGGAGGAGAATTCATTTTATAGCTTAAGTAAAACCTTATGCAAAGCAATTAAACGATGCATTCTAGAGGATGTGCCAAGCGTGTGTCTTTAAGAATTGCTGATTTTTAAACGATAAAAGCTCATCGCCTACTTACCAAAAAAGCTAAACATTTCACTACCTCCAGAATCCTGAACCGGGCAATTTTAACAGAGTTAACTTGATAAAACAATACCCATTAGTTTATCCTGTAGATTTTGGAATGGTTTAGAGAATGCTACATTAGTATTTGCAAATTAATTCCAAATAATATTACGTCATTAATTTGATTGTCGCTTGATAACCGCACACTAGTCATGGTTTCTGAATCTACCCGAAGATGCGCTTGTAATGAAAATTGGATTTCCACTAATCGATTTTGACTAAATGCCATCCTTATTTGGCTTTCTCTTCCAACAAAAACTAAATAAATTAAAGTTCGGAATCGATAAGAATGCCAGGCTGAAGATGTGTTGCCCAAACAGGCTCCATTTGCTTGGTTTGAAAGCACTATTTCCTTATTAATTTATTGAATGCAGGCATAAGACTTATTCAAATAAAAGTTTGAGGCCACTCCAATGTAAGCGATTTTAAATGTTCCTCTTCACATTTTTTCGAAAAACGCTAAAGACATTATAGGGCAATGACCTTCGCATTTTTACTTGCAAAGGATTGGAGTATTTAATTTTCTGGCTACAACCAGGTGTGTAACAAATGAATGGAGATGGACCTAAGAACTGAAAAAATGATGTAAGAAAAGAAATATTCTTAGATGCCATAAATATACGCATTATTGATTTTCATGTATTTACATTAACTTAACATGCTAACAACAGAATTTCTTTATGTAAGAATGTAACCCTTATTTGACTTTGTAGGCATCAATACTCAAAAACCTAACTTCTATGAAAAACATTACATTTAACATGGGTGGATTGAGTGAAAACTTAATTAAGGCCCTCATTATCATCATTTCGCTAAGTGCTTTCTCATAACATTCAATGGCTCAACCTGGCAGAAGAGCAAATGGGAACAATTCAAACAGTTCAAATTGTCTGCCTGTAGTAGGTGCCTCTTTCTCGAGCAATGGACTTTCATCCACTACCACAAGTACAAAAGAACTTTCTAATGTAGTGCTTTTGTATTGCGATGGAGTTCATCAAAAATATGATAATCTAAGCGGCTTTGTTGCAACTTTTAGTGGAACTGGAGCAAATGAAGGAAAGAAGATTGTAGGTGCCTAGATTAAGTCGGGCTGCAATCAAAGCGGAGATGGACCTGGTTACGGAACCTTTTTAGCCAATCCTGATTCTGATGTTTGTAACCCGAACTTTAGCTGTTATGCATTTGACGTTGTATCTTACAATCAGGTTACACGCTATGATTTTTCGCCAGTTGCTGAACTTCGCGCTAATCCGGACAAAGCTTTAGGAGTAACGGAAAACAGCCAAGGAGTTTATTTTGTAATCGTAATTCGTAACGGTTCAACAGAATCCTTCCGCTTGATTAAGCAATAATCTATAAAATAAATAAAAAAGCCTGCCCCATAAAAGGGCAGGCTTTTTTTTATTTGAATTAATGATTGCTTTTAATCACCTTATGAAATTCACGAGAATGATCTGAAAAAATCAATTCAAGATAATAAATTCCATTGTTTAATTCATCCATGCTTACTTGAATTTCAGTTGCCTTATTAACTTCATTTTTCATAAATACTTTGCCTGAAATATCGCTGAAAATATATTCATCTATCAGCTTATCCGCTTTTACTGTAATTTCTTCAATGGTAGGATTCGGATAAATTAACAGATTGTTTTTCACATTTATTGAGACTGATGAGGGATTTTCGTATATGTATTTTTGAACAAATGCATAATCACCATTTTCCAATGCTCTTGAGCCGCCGCCGCCGCCCGAATTATTGTCGGAGTACCCCCCTCCCGATGTGAATATTCCATTGCCGTTGTTGTCAAACAAAACCTTAACTCCATAATCATCTCCATTATTCAAATCCCAGGGAGTGCTGCTTCCGCCCACTCCAAAAGATTCTTGTAAGTTGCCGTTGCCATCATAAAGCACAACTAGAATGTCCTTTTCACTGGTGGAAGAATTCTCTAGCTCGCTCAAAACAGCAATTTGTCCCTGACTACTGATTGCCATAGACTTGGATTCAGAAATACTTTCATTCAGAAGAACAAATCCTGAATTTCCAAATGAAGTATTTAAGCTACCTGAAATACCTATTTTCAGAATCATTGCATTTTGAATAGATTCTGAAGGACTGTATCGAAAGCCACATAAGAAAAGATGGTTATTACTTATCTTAGCGTCCTTAGCACCAAAGTTAGCGTTACCATCGTTGAACCTAAAAACTCCATTGGTTCCAAAACTATTGTCTAATGAGCCGGTATTCAATACTTTAACCACCAAGGCTTCTGCGAAAATACCAAAGCTGGTCGATTCCTTAAATCCTCCACATAAGTAGGCGTTATCATTCTCGTCAAATTCAATGCTAAATGCTCGTTCGTCAGCTTCATCTTCACCAAATTCAAATAAGCCATTTTCTCCGAATTGCGAATTTAGCGAACCATCACTGTTAAATTGTAAACAATAAATATTCGCACTTATCGTGAAAATATTCGGTTCATTGATTTTATTAAAGTGCACCCAAATTTTACCTTGAGGAGAGACATCAAGCCGCTCGTAAAAAACATTTCCAGGAATTGTGTATGAATTATTACCATTCCCAAAACCCTCTACCAGATTGCCATTATCATCCATTTCTAAAATCCTCAAAACTGTCGAATTATTTCCGGGCCCTCCAATAACTTCACCTGTTAAGACAACAAAATTCCCATTGGACAATTGTCGAATTGCAGAAATACCAAACAGTGGTCCATCCTCAGGAAAGAACCTTACTCCGTTGTTTCCAAAACTCTCAACATAGGCGCCATTTCTGGTGAACTTTGCCATGAATAAACTATTATTTGTCGGACTTGCAGTAGACCTTCCGAAGACTATAAAATTGCCATCGCTGTCTTGTATAAAATCGTCAATAGCAGTAGACGGAAATTCGCCCGCATTTTCGAACATCAACAAGGTGCCTTCATCGAAAAACTGAGTGTCCAGAATGCCTTGTTGCGCAAATGATTCAGCGTATCCAATGAATAAAAATAATAGTACTTTGAAATTGAGAATTGATTTCATTCTTCAAGAGTTTAAATTGCTCCCCAAAAAACGGAAACTACTTAGAAGTTGCAATCACTAATTCTAGTGATTATGACAAGTTAAACCAAGACTTATACTAACACTCTTCCAAAACGTTTGAAGACAGAAAACAGATCCCCGATTTGACGGGTGTGAAGATAAAAATAGAATTGAACTGCTTTACAACCCCACCACCAATAATTTCGTTAGGGTTGCTCAAAAATTATTGACATGAGTAATAGCAGCAGCAAACTGCAATATCAAATCTATAAAGGCAGCGAAATTATGTATTATTCAACTCTTTTCTTTTTGCTTCAAATTATGATTTTTATGCCTTGGAAGATGCTCGCAGGAAACCCTCTCGGGGCGAACCTTTTCGTAGGTACAATTTTAATGATGAGTATGGTCCGAATGATAGAAATCCACAAAATAATTATGGATAAACGAATAAGTATCTCGCTAAAACTTCAACGATTATTTAGTTTAGGTTTACTGTCATTTAGCGTTCTTTTAGCTAGGACATGCATATTTATGCTCGTTCAAAATGGAAAAATAATCTGGCAAATCCCCTTGGTAATGTCGATTTTTTTGCAGCCCTGATATTCTTAAAACACTTCGGAGGCACTCATTTTCAAGAAGAAAAATTCACAGACATATTCAAATAATTCGTGCTACTACAAATCAAAAAACACAGGCTTGTGTATTCGATTCCCATCAGAAAAGACCATGATTTCATAAATACCTTTGGGCCAGTTTTGAACATCCATATTTAGTGGTAAATCATATTCGCCGGCGGTGCAGGCCACGTTTTTTTGAATATAATCAATTACTCTTCCTTCCTTGTTTCTAACCTGAATGGTGACCAATGAATAATTCGAAACACGAAATGAAATGTTGCCTGTAACACGTAAATGCCTGCTCCGCATAACAGAAGTATCTCTTTGGTCATACTCGATGCAATGCCATGGATTTGTTTTATTTAGTTTTTGAGATAGCCATCTTTTTAATTCAGACTGTTTGCCTGCCGGATCGCAAATAGACGCTAAGGGATAATTGTCGCTAATAGCCCAAACAGAACTTTGAATATCTGCCGGCAGGTAGTTTCCTTGAGATACAAATGCGGCCAGCATACCTAAACCATCGCGATCAAGGTACCCTTTTTCAAATCGAGTATTTTTTGAAGGCGACATTTTCTTGGCTCGACAGCAAAAGGCGAATAAAGAATTCTGACTTTCTGCACCCGGCGAAACTTTAAAATACAAAGCACGCATAACAATTAAATCCTGCATAAAACTGCTATCACAAACAAGGACTCGTCCCGGTTCGATGTAAATTCCTACGGTATCGCCAAAATTGTTTTTTACCGAAATATTTAGACAATTTCCTGAATGGCCTCCAAGGCTCGTAAGTTTGAATTCAATCCTATCATTTAATGCAAGATCATCAAGTGTTAGGGAGTCATTTGAAAGACCTAGGACAGCAGTAGTCGAAATCAGCTGAAAGCTAAGCAAAATCGATAGCAAGAAAGTTCGATTCATTTTGCTGGATTTATTTTAGTAACGCAGTTTGCGCCTTTTCAGGTATACCAGCAAAGCTAAAATGTACCTGATACTTTGTTGAATGAACGAATGTCAGATTTACGGGTGCTTCTATCATTCATTCTTGCAGAAATGTTAAAACATAATTATCTGCGCCAGGGATTGCAAGCCATGCTGTCAGGCCGGCAGTGAAAAACCCACAGTTTGGCGATGCGACGCGAAGCCAAACTAGGATTTGCAACAAAAATCCCACCCAGCCGCCCAAAACAATTTGGGTTTATTATATTCTTCGGCTGCTCATTCGTATTACTATTTCAGCCCTCCTAACTTTGTACTTTTAACTTTGTACTTTTAACTTTCTACTTTGTACTTTTAACTTTATACTTTATACTTTCAACTTTCACCTGATTAATCCAGCTTCAAAACAGCCATAAACGCCTGTTGAGGTATTTCTACCGAGCCCACCTGGCGCATGCGTTTCTTCCCTTCTTTCTGCTTTTCCAACAGCTTACGCTTACGCGAGATGTCGCCACCGTAACATTTCGCTGTTACGTCTTTTCGCATGGCTTTTACTGTTTCGCGTGCAATTACTTTGGCTCCGATTGCAGCTTGGATAGCAATTTCAAACTGCTGACGAGGTAATAACTCCTTTAATTTTTCGCAAATTTTCTTGCCAAAATCATACGCATTATCGCGGTGAATAAGCGACGACAAGGCATCTACCTGCTCGCCATTCAGCATCAGATCGAGCTTCACCAGCTTCGATTCGCGATAATCAATCATGTGATAATCGAACGAAGCATAACCACGCGAAATCGATTTTAATTTATCGTAGAAATCAAATACAATTTCCCCCATCGGCATCTCAAAAACCAATTCCACACGGTCGGTAGTCAGGTAATTTTGATTTACCAAAATACCGCGTTTTTGAATGCATAAAGTCATAATAGAACCCGTGTATTCGGCCTTTGTAATGACTTGTGCGCGAATGTAAGGCTCTTCAATCCGATCTAATTTGCTTGGATCAGGTAAATCGGTTGGATTATTTACCACCAATTCAACCCCATTGGTTTGGTAAGCGCGATATGAAACGTTTGGTACCGTTGTAATTACGGTCATATTGAATTCGCGCTCGAGCCGCTCCTGAATAATTTCCATGTGCAACATTCCCAAAAAACCGCAGCGGAAACCGAATCCAAGTGCTGCCGAAGACTCGGGCTCAAAAGTCAGTGAAGCATCATTTAATTGCAGCTTTTCCATCGAATACCGAAGCTCTTCGTAATCTTCAGTGTCCACAGGAAAAATCCCTGCAAACACCATGGGTTTAACGTCTTCAAAACCTTTGATTTGCTCCAGACAAGGGCGGTCAACATGCGTAATCGTGTCCCCTACTTTCACTTCACGTGCTTCCTTGATTCCCGAAATCAAATAACCTACATCGCCTGCTTTCACTTCATCACGAGGCTCCGGTTTTAAACGAAGCGAACCAATTTCATCGGCAAAATAGGTACTTCCTGTGGCCATAAATTTTACTTTATCACCTTTTTTAATCGAGCCGTTTAAAACACGAAAATAAGCGTATATTCCTCTAAATGAATTAAATACAGAATCAAAAATTAATGCCTGTAAGGGCCCGTCCGGATCACCTTTCGGAGCTGGTATGCGAGCAATTATGGCTTCAAGTATATCGTATACACCCATCCCGGTTTTACCGGAAGCAGGAATAATATCATCGCGCTTGCAGCCAATCATATCCACAATTTGGTCTTTCACTTCTTCGGGCATGGCCCCCGGAAGATCCATTTTATTCAAAATCGGAATGATTTCAAGATCGTGCTCAATGGCTAGGTAAAGGTTGCTAATGGTTTGAGCCTGAATACCTTGCGCGGCATCAACAATAAGTAAAGCTCCTTCACAGGCAGCAATTGACCGGGACACTTCGTACGAAAAGTCAACGTGGCCGGGGGTATCAATCAGGTTCAGGATGTACTTTTCTCCATTGAGTTCGTACTCCATCTTGATGGCTTTACTTTTAATCGTAATTCCACGTTCACGCTCAAGGTCCATGTCGTCAAGCACTTGCGCCTGCGATTCGCGCTTGGTAATGGTGTTGGTATATTCCAGCAAACGATCGGCCAGCGTTGATTTCCCGTGGTCGATGTGTGCGATAATGCAAAAATTGCGGATGTTCTTCATTGCGACGGCAAAGATAGTTGAAAAGGCGCATTTACAAGGCCCGGGGAATAACGTTGTTCAGGAAGAAATGTTCATACTCAAACCATTGTTGGTATGGGGATTAAGCAAAATAAGGCCGGCCGCCGCTTGGCCATTCACGATTCATTAGCTGCACTTCGGGCGGCGCCGCGCTTTCCGCTCATAGTCCTCGCCCGAACGCGGCGCGTTCGGGCTGCGGGCTATCCGCTTTAATCGCTGCCGGGTTTTCAAATTGAACCAAAATTAGGCATAGAGAAAAACTAACAACATTATTTCATATTACTTACACCTCGTAAGACATATCAATCTCAAGCAATGACATATCTGCCCACTAAATATCAACGATATGCCAAGCAGAAACTTATTAACTCAACAATTTACAATCGCTAAAAATTTTAGGAACTAATAAATGTGCAACAGAGGATCCAATGTAAAATTTTCAAATTAAGCTTCGGATCAATTATAGTGGCCGAAATACAAATAAAGTTGTAACTTGTTCGCTTCGTTTACAAAACAAATAGTTATATTTTCAATTATCGTAAAGAAAATGCGCCATTGCTTACTTATATATTTCATTAGTTCGTTTCTGTTCATGTCCTCAACTCAGGGCTACAGTCAGGAAATTGTACCGATCAATCAATATTCAATTAATGATCAAGGAAGGGTTGAGATGACCATTAGTTCTAATCCTTTGTCTTACTACATTTTAAAAGTCAGACACAATGAAACAGAGGAATTCAGTCAGGCCGTTCATATGACTTTAGGTTCCCCCGGAAGCACTGTAATTACAGAATCATTGAAAGCCTACCCGCAAAATCATTACCAGGTAGTTCGCTACTCTCAACTGTCACCCGGAGATTACGATGGAGATGGAATCGATGATTTACAGGAATACAACCAAACTCCGTATCAAAATCCGCTGAATCCGGCAAATCAAATTGAGATAACCAATGGATTGGTTGCAATCAACAGCTTTTCAACCTTTAATAGTTTGGCCATCCTGGAAGATCATGTCCAATGGTCTGAATTCTTAAATGGCATGCTCTATGCAAAATTTATTGTTGTTGATTTTCTCACCTCTAATCCAAAAATATATTTTATTAATACTAAAAATCATGCTTTGCATGAGCAATTTTCCACCACAATAGGAATTGATAATGTTGGAGATCACGTACGGCGGGGACAGGTAATATTTAATCCCAGCAGTATTTCTCCAAATGGCACATTAGGGAATTTTTCATTCAATTTTAGCGGAGGCACACCTGAAAGTTTTTCAAGTGTTCAAAAAACCTATGAATTACTAGGCGCCAATATGCCTTTTTTAAGTAATAATTTATCTTATTTAATTACCGAAAGTAACGAGGCAAAATATGAAGAAGAATTTAACTTGTATGAGAATTCAAGAATTTCTGTACTGCACGAATCCGATTTATATGCCGATGTAAATTATTGGGGACTTCATCCGGCCGAGGGTTATGGCTTTTTCAGGGAAGTGGCGCTGGGTGAAATTCCAGGTCCAAAGGATATTGTTTTATACGAATCTATTCCAAATTCATTGCCCCGTATTGGGGGCATCATGACTTCTGCCATTCAAACACCACTATCACATGTAAATTTAAGAGCTATTCAAAACAATATTCCCAATGCTTACATACGCGACCCTTTAAGCATCGATTCAATTGCCAATTTACTTAATAAGTATATTTATTTTAAAGTCGAACAGGACAGATATATCATTAAAGAAGCTACTTTAAGTGAAGTTAATGCCTGGTATGAAAATATACGTCCAGATCAAGAACAAAACCCGCCGCTCAATTTGAATTACACCACCATCGAACCATTGTCGAATATTTCATTTGATATGTTCGATGGGTTTGGGGCCAAATGCTCAAACATGGCGGTATTAAGTCGATTAGGATTTCCCGAAGGCACGATTCCTGACGGCTATGGAATTCCATTTTATTTCTACATGGAGTTTATGCATTTTAATCACTTCTTTGAAGAAATTGAAATCATGTTGCAAAATGAAGATTTCAAAAACAACCGACTGGTTCGTGATGCAATGCTCAATGAATTACGCGATAGAATTAAAAGCGCACCAATGCCCGGATGGATGATCAATGATCTCACAATTATGCAGTTGAGCTTCCCACAAAACACACCAATAAGGTGCAGATCGAGCACAAACAATGAGGACTTACCGGGGTTTAATGGTGCCGGCTTGTACTCATCAAAAACACAACATCCCCACGAAGGGCATATTTCCAAGTCGATCAAACAGGTTTATGCAAGCTTGTGGAATTTAAGAGCTTTTGAAGAAAGAGACTTTTATAGAGTCAACCACTTTAACTCAGCAATGGGTGTTCTATGCCACCCAAATTTTGAAGATGAAAAGCTGAACGGTGTTGGTGTAAGCTCAGACCCAATTTACAACACTGAAAACACCTTCTACTTTAATTCGCAGTTGGGCGAAGAGCTCATCACAAACCCGGGCGAGAGCTCTGTTCCCGAGGAAATTCTTGTGGATAAAAGCAGCGGTAATAATATCAGTTACATTGTTGTTCAAAGGTCAAATCTCGCTCCTAAGGACAGTTTACTTTTCGGCGAGCATTATTTGTCGCAAATGCTTGAATATCTTCATAGAATACACGACGAATTTGCAATACTTTACAAAGCACAAGACAATCCAAGCTTTGCAATGGATATAGAGTATAAAATTGACAAAAACGGGCAGCTTGTTATTAAACAGGCAAGACCTTGGGTATCATTTATTTTTCAAGACACTTCGAAAGTTGTTGGTCCTGTAAATAAAGACCTGATTCACATTTACCCCAATCCTGCTCAAGAATATGTAAGTGTGGAATTTCTGGATGACCAATTTACCCAACTAATCATCAGGGATTTAAGCGGGAAAGAAGTATTTAATAAAAACATTGTACTAAGCGGTGCATCTGTAGTAAATATTCATATTGAAACTCTCACTCCGGGAATTTACGTTGCTTCCGGATTACACAGAGGTCGTCTTTATTTCTCGAAAAGATTTGTGAAACAATAATTCAGCTTAAATACAATTACGCTGTGTTTGCTTTTTTACGATACCGTATCTCATCAATTCGGATTGCTTCATCTAACAAGGTTAAAAATGCCCCAAGAAAATCTTCATCGCTTCTGCGGCCTTTTAAATAAACCAGCTTCACCATTTTTCTATCATCCAAATGAAAAATTTCAGCCGCCGGCCCATGAATCAGTAATTTGCCCCAATAAAACCCGAAATA
>Ga0169931_10010232_pt1 | contig 13373 bp, 11 predicted proteins | sample Kivu_15m_20L_FD_129675 | JGI IMG/M metagenome (GOLD analysis project Ga0169931, IMG submission 129675) | Freshwater microbial communities from Lake Kivu, Western Province, Rwanda to study Microbial Dark Matter (Phase II) - Kivu_15m_20L... | ecosystem: Environmental > Aquatic > Freshwater > Lake...
ATGCTCATTTCGGGAATGTAAATGGTTTCGTTGCGAATTTCAATTTGATTGCTGAGCGTGGCGAACCGAATGTCGTTGAGCTCGTTCATGTCGATAAAGGCGGCCAAGGGCTTTAGGGGTTCAAAGTTCTTTAAACGGCCTTTTTCCAAGTTTAGGCTGCTTTGCACCAGCAAGCTGGGCAGGTCAAGGGTTAGGTCTTTTTTTAGGTTGCTTTTTACAGATACATCGGCAAACAAGCTGCCTTCCACGTTTTGATAAATCAGGCTGGATTGCCCAAAATTGTTGAACTGCCTGAACAGTTCTTGCACGTTCACGTTGCCCAAGGAAAACGAGGCAGAAATCTGCTGTACACCCTTGTTGTTGAGCCATTGCCCCTGCCCCAGGCATTCCCCGTTCAGTGCATTAAATTGAATGCCGCGCAGGTATAGGTTTGAGGCTTGAAGGCTTAGGTTGGCTTTTAGGTTGTTGGCTCGAAAGGTTTTGTAGTGCAGTGTGTCGATGCGCAGGTTTAGGTTGTGGGTCCAGTTAAGTGGCCAGGTAAAGGGTTCAGCTGAGGAATTCCCGCTGCTGTTCCCCAACCATGTTTCGGGGTTTAGGTAACCGATGTGCAGATCGCCGGTAAATTGAAGGCTGCTGTCCATGCCTAGGGCGTATTGCAGTCCGCCAATCCATGTCAGGTTTCCGGTCACCCGGCTTTCGCCCCATTGGGCTTGCAGTTCTGGACTGCGGATGCCAGCCTGGTCAATTTCGATGTTGGCCGAAAGGTTTGAAATGGGGTGAATCCAACCGCTGTGGGTAATTTCAACTTCGCGCAAGCCAATACGACCAGAGCTGTGTTCCACGCTGGCGGCGCTTTTCCATTGGCCAGATTTCCCTTTGTAGTTTATTTGAAGGTTGGCTTTTCCCTTGAGCTGAAGTTCGGGGTCGGGATTTATAAAGGGCTTCCATGTTTGCAGGTCAAGTTCGCCTTGCAATTGCAATTCTAAGGCTCCTTGTTCGGGCTCACTGTAGTTTAGAGCGCCTTGAATGGCTTGGCCTTGAATGTTGGCTGAAAATTCAGGCAATTTGATGGTCCATTCGTTTTTTGAATTTAGCTGAACGCTTCCTTTCAGGTTGATGTTTTGTAAAACCGTTGAAGTAGGGGCGTATTCCCACTCGCCGTTTTTAAGTTCCATGGTAAGGTTGAGTTCTGGCTGTTTCTTTTTAAGCCATTTTCCGGCATACCGGCCCTGAAGGTTTAACTGGCCTTGACCGGCGTACTCATTCCATACGGGGTTTGAGGTAGCTTTAACCAAAACGCTGTTTAATTCTGAAAGGTCTAGGTTGCTGCCTTGGAATTCAACATCGATTTCGGGTACATCGCCCGTTTTTAGACGCCCTTTTCCGGTCAGCGACATTTCACCAAAACCAAGTGTGAAATCAGAAATCAGGTGTTCCTTCTTCTTTTGGTCAATGTTCACCTTGGTTTCTAAATTAAGTTCTAATTCGCTAAAAAAGGGCAAATGCCCGCTTAGCTCGGTTTGGAGTTCATAGCTTTCTTGCGAAAATGCTCCCCTAAATAGAGCGGTGGTCAACCTGAATTCAAAGGGATTTTCTTTTCCGTTGGAATAAAATAGTTGAAGGTTGTTTAGGCGTAGTTGTTCGATTTCGAAGGTAGATTTTGATTCCCCTTGCTGGGTTTCCTCTTTTAGAATACTGAAATTATTTCCGCGTTCCGGATCAAACCGGATATTAAGTTTACCTTGGTTCACTGAAATACGACGAACTACAGGATTATCTTGAAAAAGGTCAAGAGGTTTAACTTGCAGGTAAAGGGATTCACATTGAAGCAGCATAGAGTCGGGGCGGGCAAGTGTTCCTGCTTCTAAAACACGTACCTGTTGCAATTCAACCGAAACATAAGGGAAAGTGGACCAGAAAGTTAGATCAACCTTTTCGACTTGAACTTTGGTGTTTAGGCGGCGGTTCATTGATTTGAGTACCGCCGATATAAGTTCATCTTTGAACACATAGGTTAAGATGACCGGCAAGATAAAAACCACAAAAAGAACCAAGGTCAACCAAATAAGCCAACGCCTTTTCTTTTTTGCTGGAGCAGGAGTTTGTGGGGGTGTCATTGAATGCTTGGTTCCTTTGTAAACGAGGTCTTATCCGGTTTGGTATAGTCGAACGCCGGCTCTAATAAACAGTAAAACGCCAAAGAGCATCAATGCCCAGCCCATGAATTGGGAAAGACGAATCAAGCGGCGCGGTGTCATTAATGCCCGAAGTCGGCTGCTGCCATAAATTTTAAGTACGTCGGTTCCGAACATTACCGCCAGGGTTGTTAAAAAATGTCCAGCAATTTTGACCGAATTTTGAGAAAATTGAGCGGTAATTAAAGTAACGCTGCCAATCCAAAACAGCAAAACTGAAGGATTCACAGAATTGTACATAAAGCCCTTCCAAAGAAGGGTTAGGGGAGGACTTTTTTGGCCTTCCATCCAACGGTGTGCCTGCCTAAGTTGGCTGTGCCGAATTTTCAGTTTGTAGGCTCCCATACCAATAAGCAAGGCTCCACCCAATCCTAAGTACAACGGTTCCAGTTTTGGACTCACCGATAAAAATTGCCCAAGCCCAAAATAGGTAACTGCAATTAAAAAGGCATCGCTAATTAAAACGCCCAATTCCATAAAAAGGGTGCGCTTAGCCCCTTCGGCGATGGAGCTTTGAATCAAGGCCAGCATGGTTGGCCCGGCTGCTATGCTAAGCAGCAATCCCATTAATAAACCAGATAAAATAAAATCAGGCATGTGCAAAGAAAAGTAAAATGCCTTATCCTAGCCTTTGTTTTTGCAAAATGAATTCGCCCCAAGCCTGAAGGTTTTCAGCTCGAAGCACCCTAGGGAATTTGCTTTGGGCTCCCATTTTTCCTCTGATTTCAAGCCATTCGTAAAACCATGTTACAGGCAAAAGCGTAAGCTGAATTTCTTTAAGGGCATGTTGGCGTTCCACCTTGTAATCGTCGTTAAGCATGCAGAGAATGGAATCCAATTGGGTGGACAGGGATTTTGTATCCAAAGGAATGGAATCGGAGCAGCCGATGTACCAATGGTGGCCGAAGAAATGCCCGGAGGGCATAGGAGCTACGGTGAATTCAGGCAATGAAATGCCGCGTTGTTCAGCAAGAAGTTCAACGGCTCGGCTCATGTTTTCGACCGATAGGTGTTCTCCGCACAGGCTTAAAAAATGCTTGGTTCGGCCGGTAATGATGATTTCGCGGAGTTCGACCGAGCTGAATTTGATGGTGTCGCCAATCAGGTAGCGATAGGCTCCGGCGTTGGTTGAAATCAAAATAGCGTATTCTTCGTTTTCACGGACTTCTTCAATGAGCAGAGGGCGTTGGGCATCAGTACGAAGTTCCCCTTCTTCGTTAAAATTGGTCGAGTTAAAGGGAATAAACTCCATGAAAATGCCGTTGTTCAGAACCAGTTCCATTCCTTTCACCTCTTTTCGGCTTTGGTAGGCCAAAAACCCTTCGCTGGCCAAGTAGGTTTCAAGGTAGTGAATGGGTTTGCCCAGCAGGCGCTCAAAGGCTGTTCGGTAGGGTTCAAAGGCAACACCCCCGTAAATAAACACCGATAAATTGGGCCAAATGTCGTGAATGGTATTCAGGCGGTAGGTTTGAATGATGCGCTCCAGTACAATTTGATTCCAGGCGGGAACGCCGGTAATCATGCCGATGTCCCAGGTTGGAGCCTTTTTTACGATTTCATCGATTTTAAGGTTCCAGTCTTTTTGCCGTGCTATGGCTTTGCCCGGTTTGTAAAATGGGGTGGTATAAAAAGGCATGTTGGCCTGATTGATTCCGCTCAGGTCTCCCATAAAATAATTTCCTACCTTTTCAAGATCGGTCGAGCCCCCCAGCACCAGAACACCTTTGCCGAAAAGGTCTTCGGGCAACTCGTAGTTGACCAAGGTTAGCAGTTGCCGAACGGAGGTGCGCCGCATGGATTTAATCATGCTGCTGGTAACGGGAATGTATTTGGAGGCCGAACCGCTGGTGCCTGAACTTAAAGCATAGTATTTAATGCTGCCAGGCCAGGTTACATCTTGCTCGCCTTTTAGGCTTTTGCTCCACCATTCCCGGTGCATTCGGCTGTAATCGAATATGGGAACGGTTTGCTGAAAGGTGTTCCTAGGGAAATCGGATTTTAATATGCCCTCAAAATCATAGGCCTGTCCAAATTGGGTGGATTTCGCTTTTTTAAGCAACTTAACCAGGGTGCTGCGTTGCCATTGGCTGGCTGAGCGGCCTTTTCGGACTTTGTTTATGGTTTTTCGAAGGCGTAAACCTCTTTTTATGAGACTTCCCAGCAGTACCATATAAATGGGTTATTGTCGGCGGAGCATTATCACCTCTTCTTCTGTAAGAAAGCGGGCTTGACCGCGTTTCAGTCCTTTTTTGGTTAGGCCGGCAAACATAACACGGTCTAGTTTAATGACTTGATAGCCTAGGTGTTCAATCATTCGGCGAACAATTCGGTTGCGGCCTGAGTGGATTTGTATGCCAATTTGCATGGGGGTTCCTCCTTCTACTAAGCTAACGTCGTCCACTTGAATAATTCCGTCCTCAAGTTCAATTCCGGTTTTCAGGGCTTTTAGGTCCTTGATTTTAAATCGCTTATCTACTTCAACGTGGTACACCTTGCTGATTTTCCGAGAGGGGTGCAGAAGTCGGTCGGCCAGTTCTCCATCGTTGGTCAACATCAAAACACCGGTGGTATTTCGGTCCAGACGGCCAACGGGAAATACCCGGCTGCGGGTTAGGCTACCCACCAGTTCCATCACGGTTTTGCGTTGTTCCGGGTCGCGGGTGGTGGTAATGTAGTCTTTGGGTTTGTTCAACAAAACATAGGTTGGTTTGTCGCCGTTGACCCGCTTTCCGCCAAACAGTACCACGTCATCGTGTTGGATTTTATGTCCCAGTTCGGTGATGATTTCTCCGTTTACTTCAACCACACCGCTTTGAATAAATTGGTCGGCTTCGCGGCGGCTGCACAAACCGGCATTGGCCAGGTATTTATTTAGACGAACGCCTTTTGGGCCATCTTCTTCTCCTTCTGCAAGACGGGGTTTTCGGTTGTGGCCAAATGTTTTACCCGGTCTGCTGGTTTTATAATCGGACCTAGGACTGCGGGCTGGGCGGTTTTCTCCGTCTTCCCCACTGCGTTTGGTATAGGTTCGTTTGGGTCTCTCCTCGCCGCTGGCTTCGTCTGTATTGAACGCAGGTCTTGGTTTGGAATCCTTGAAGGAAGACCGGGCATCGGAATCCCTTGAAAAGCGGCTGCTCCGTTTTTCGCCGCCTTCGGCCGTTCTGGCTCCGTAGGGTTTTTTAGTGTATGAGGGCCTTTCTGTTTGTTCGCCCGATGAAGCATCGCGTTTTGGGTAAGGCCTAGGTCGTTCGCCCCGGTCAGAAGAGAAACCTTCGCGCTTTGCGAAAGGTCTTGGCCTATCGCCACGATCATCGGAATCTCTAGAACCGAAGGGCTTTTTAAATCCAGGTTTAGGTCTAAAGGGTCTGTCTTCGGAATCTCTAGAACCGAAGGGTTTTTTGAATCCGGGTTTGGGTCTAAACGGGCGGTCTTCGGAATCTCTGGAACCGAAGGGTTTTTTGAATCCGGGTTTTGGGCGGTCGCCACGGTCATCGGAATCTCTAGAACCGAAGGGTTTTTTGAATCCGGGTTTGGGTCTAAAAGGTCGATCTTCGGAACTGCGCTCTCCAAAGGTGCGTCGTGGTGCTGGCTTGTCCTGGCCCGATGAATTGTATCGAGAAGGTCTCTCGCTGCGGTTATCGGAATCGGGGCGTGCAGGTCGGCCGGTAGCAGAACGCCGTTCGCCGTCAGAGAACGAACGCCTTGGGCGGTCGTCGGAACGATCGGATCGGTTGAATCCAGTTTTTCTTGGGCCGAACGCTGGTTTTGAATCGCGAGAAAAAGAACCACCACTGCGGCTGGGACGTTCTCGGTTTGAATCGGAGTCTCGTTCTGGCCTGGGGCTGTAATCTTTACTCACCATTCTGCTGCGGCCGCGTGGGCGATCGCCCTCCGAGCCTTCGGATTTCTTCCGAGCGTAGGCTCGGTCAGCGTTTCCAGAAAATCCATCGTTTTCGCTTCTTGCCGGGCGGCTTGTTCCGGAGGCGGAGGCGGGTTTTCTGCCTCCTGGTATCCGGTTTCGGCCCGGCTCTTTTCTCGATTCCATCGGTTAATTTTCAGCAAAGGTAGGATTAATACACGCAACATGCGTGATTAAGCTAATCTGAGCACCGACAAGCCTCGCATTCGGCCTGGGTGGCAAAGCCATATTGCCCACAACCGCTGTACCCAATTTGCTGGCATTGGTTGGTAGAGGCATCAAAAAACCAGCGTTGAAAATAGGCTTGGCAAAGTTCAGTTGTTGGCGGAGAATCGGTGCAGGCCGAGGCTTGGTCGGGGCAATTGTCTGAGCAACCCTGCCAAATTAAAGAACTCAAAAAAAGACCTGAACCCAAAAAAAGAGCAAAAAGGCGATGCGAGGGCTGAACCATGGGCTTTAAATTTTGGTTTATTTGGTATGTATTGCTCAAAATTACCCAATTCCGCAGAAATACCTTTATTAATTTATTGCATTGGCTTACCTTTTACTAATTTTGCACCCTAATTGTGTTAACTACTTAAGAAAGGTACATGAAATTATCTCAGTTCCGTTATAAAGAACCCGAAGAACTTTTTGCACAATATCCTGCTCCCAATCGCGACGAAGCCAGAATGTTGGTGGTTAACCGACAAACCGGAAGCATAGAACACAAACTTGTTCGCGACATGACCGAGTATTTTACGGAGGGCGATTGCATGATATTGAACGATACTGCTGTTTTCCCTTCGCGCTTGTATGGTAATAAAGAAAAAACAGGGGCTCAGATTGAGGTGTTTTTGCTACGCGAATTGGATCCTGAAAGCAAGTTGTGGGATGTTTTGGTAGATCCAGCCCGTAAAATTCGAATTGGAAACAAATTGTATTTCGGCGAGGACGATTCCTTGGTGGCTGAAGTCATTGACAACACCACCTCACGCGGAAGAACCCTACGCTTTTTGTTTGATGGAAACTCCGAGGACTTTCGGACCATGCTGTTGGATTTAGGTGAAACTCCTTTGCCCAAGTACATTGACCGGCCGGTAGAACCTGAAGACCGTGAGCGGTATCAAACCATTTACGCCAGCAAAGTTGGTGCTGTTGCAGCTCCTACCGGAGGCCTACATCTTTCAAAGCAATTGATGAAGCGCCTTGAAATCAACGGGGTGAATTTTGCCTATTTGACTTTGCATTTGGGTTTGGGCGCTTTTCGCCCGGTCGAGGTCGAAGACCTAACCAAGCATAAAATGGATTCAGAGGAATGCATCATTCCTGCTTCGGCTGTGGAGGTTGTGAATCAGTCTAGATTGGCAAAAAGGCGGGTTTGTGCAGTTGATACCAGCGTGTTGCGTGCCATTGAAAGTTCGGTTTCAACCGATGGCTTGTTGAAGAGCTACGAGGGCTGGACCAATAAATTTATTTTTCCTCCTTACGATTTCAGCGTAGCCAATTCGTTGCTAACCAATTTCCATCGGTCTGAATCTACCTTATTTATGATGGTTTCGGCCTTTACCGGTTTAGATTTAATGCACGAGGCCTACAAAGAAGCCATTAAAGAGAAATATCGATTTTTAAGTTACGGCGACGCAATGCTTATTCTTTAAACCCAGAAACCATGTACCAAGACCGTTTTCAGTACCACGACTATTATTTGGTAGAAGAACTGCTGACCGATGAGCACCGGCTGATTCGGGAAACGGTTCGGGCTTTTGTGAAGAAGGAAGTAACACCCATTATTGAGGATTATGCTCAACGGGCAGAATTTCCTAAGCAATTGCTAAAAGGACTTGCCGAGGTGGGCGCTTTTGGTCCTTACATTCCGGTAGAGTATGGTGGTCAGGGATTAGACCAGATATCCTATGGTATTATTATGCAGGAATTGGAGCGGGGCGATTCAGGAATCCGTTCAACCGCCTCGGTGCAGTCCTCTTTGGTTATGTATCCTATTTACACCTTTGGCAGCGAAGAACAGCGGCAGAAGTATTTGCCAAAGTTGGCTACCGGTGAATTTATGGGCGCTTTTGGATTGACCGAACCCAACCATGGTTCCGATCCGGGCAGCATGGTAAGCCATTTCAAAGACATGGGCGACCATTATTTGTTGAACGGTTCAAAAATGTGGATATCGAATGCTCCTTTTTGCGACATAGCGGTTGTTTGGGCGAAAGATGAAACAGGAGTGGTTCGTGGATTGATTGTAGAGCGGGGTATGCAGGGATTCAGCACCCCTGAAACCCATGGAAAATGGTCACTCAGGGCTTCGGCTACAGGAGAGTTGGTGTTCGACAACGTGCGGGTGCCCAAAGAAAATTTGCTGCCCAATGTGAAAGGATTAAAAGGGCCTTTAAGCTGTTTGAATAGCGCCAGATATGGCATAGCATGGGGAGCTTTAGGGGCAGCTTTGGACTGCTACGATACAGCATTAAGGTATGCCGGAGAACGCATTCAATTTGGAAAACCCATTGCCTCGTTTCAATTGCAGCAGAAAAAACTGGCCGAAATGATTACTGAAATTACCAAAGCCCAGCTGTTGGTTTGGCGCTTGGGTACCTTGAAAAACGAAAACCGGGCGAATCCGGCTCAGATTTCAATGGCCAAGCGGAACAACGTGGCCTTGGCCTTAGAGGTAGCAAGGGATGCAAGGCAAATTTTAGGCGGTATGGGAATTACCGGAGAGTATCCCATAATGCGGCACATGATGAACTTAGAATCGGTGGTAACCTACGAAGGAACCCACGATATACATTTGTTGATAACCGGCCTGGATATTACCGGCATCAATGCTTTTGTATGAATCGGTTGGTAAGCATTTTACTGGGCGTTTCGGCCGGCTTTATGTTGGTTTTTCAGTTCAGCTCATGCGGAGATTCCTTTAGTGGGGTAAACGCGGTAGTTGATGGGCAATTTTGGCGCAGCGACGCGTATGCCTTTGCTGCGATTGGTGGCGACAACGCTTTGTACATCAACGCCGAAAGCCGTGATTTTTTACCCATTTCAATGCGATTGACCCAATTTGCCAATGTAGATACCTTTGCCTTGGATTCAACCAACAACGCATTATTGTTAGGAAATACGGTAGCCTCTGGTTATAGAGCCATTCCCACCCGCCCTGGCAGTTTGATTGTGCGGCATTACAAAGCACCAAGCTCTACAGACCAAGGTCACATCGCGGGTGATTTTGAATTGCGGGTTTTCAACGCCAATGGAGATTCCATTTCCATTTCAGAAGGCCGGTTTGATTTGTCTATATCGCCGATTCAATAGTTTTTAAATCTATTCTTGAGGGGCCCGCGGGCTTTTTTCCATGCAAACGCTTTGAGCGTTTTAGATTTAGAAAGTATAGGGTTAGGCTTTCAATGCCTAAGTGCGTTGGAATCCACACAAAGCCATCAACTGCTTTTCTTAATCATCAACTCCAATATTTGAACTGCGTTGGTGGCGGCGCCTTTGCGCAGGTTGTCGCCCACAATCCAACAGTGAAAGCCATGCGTTTGGGTATTGTCTCGGCGAACCCGACCTACAAAAACCTCATCGTTTCCAGCCACGTCAAGGGGCATGGGATAAGCTCCATTTTCAGGGTTGTCGAACACGGTTACTCCTGGCGCTTTTTGGAAGGTTTCAAGAAGCTGCTGAATTTCAAAGGGGCGAAACAATTCGCAGGTTACTGCTTCGCTGTGCCCAACGGCTACGGGAACCCGGGTGCAGGTAGGAGCGATAAGGATGGAGAAATCGTTTAGAATTTTTTTGGTTTCCCGAATCAATTTATGCTCTTCCTTGGTAAAATCGTCCGATTCAAAACTGTCGCATTGAGGAATAACGTTTCCGTGAATGGGGTGGGGAAAAGCTTTAGGTCTGTTTTCGTTTCCTTTTAATTCGCCCATCCATTGGTCGTAGCCCTTTTTACCGGCGCCGGAAACAGATTGAAAGGTAACCACCACCATGCGGCGAATGCCGAAGGAGCGGTGTATGGGGGCTAAGGCCACCAACAACTGAATGGTTGAGCAATTGGGATTGGCGATAAGGCGTTCATGCCCCGTGAGCACATAGCCATTTACCTCGGGAATAATCAAAGGAACGTTTTGGTCCATGCGCCAAGCCGATGAATTGTCGATGACGCAACAACCCAGGTCGCTAAATTTTTCGGCATATTCCAACGAAATACTGCTTCCGGCCGAAAACAGAGCGTAATCGGGCTGCATGCTTAGGGCTTGATCTAAGGATACGATGGGAACATTTTTTCCTTGAAAAGAGAGGGATTTTCCGGCCGAGCGTTCGGAAGCCACGGGAATAAGTTCCGAGCATTCCACACCTCGTTCGGCCAGAACGGAGATCATTTGCCTGCCAACCAATCCGGTGGCCCCTACAACGGCTATCTTCATGTTAACCTTAGGTTAATTTTTACCAAGAACAAATCAAAAGTATCAAATTCCACAACATGGAAAACAAACCAAACATCACAGGCCGAAATAAGCAGGCCGTTTGGCGCCCGGATTGCAGCGGCAGAGAGTGCCGCCGCGGGCTTATTTCGGTGGGTCGGGGGCGGGCGACCTTGGGAGCCACGCCCCCGGCCGCACCGAAAAGCCCGGGGCAAACGAGCTACAGCGGAAAGCCGGAAAGCGCCCCAAAACTCCCCCCAACCTTTATCAATTTCTTACCTGAACCCTTTTTTAATCTCGAACTAAAGTCCATTGCGTACATTTGCACACAAGCCCACCGCTATGAATCGTATTTTTTTAGCCTGCTTTCTGGTCTTTTCGGTTGCACTTTCTGCGCAATTTAGCGATGATTTTACCGATGGTGATTTTACTCAAAATCCAACCTGGATTGGCAATTCCAACGTGTTTACTGTAAATGCAGCTAAGCAACTTCAGTTGCTGAATCCCAGTCCAGGGTCATCGAATACCAGCTATTTGGCTACCAATTCAATTGCCATAAATTCAGCAAGTTGGGAGTTTTATGCCCAATTCAACTTCAATCCTTCTACCAGCAATTATGCCCGTTTTTACGTGTGTTCGAATGGGGCCGATTTAACTGCGGCCATTAACGGGTATTATGTTGAAATTGGAGCGGGAACCGATCAACTTCGATTTGGCAGGATCAGCAATGGCAGCAGCACGGCCTTAATTTCGTCGCCTGTTTCGTATTTAAATGTGGACACGGTTCGAATACGTGTGCGTTTGGAGCGCGACAATGTTGGATTTTGGACGCTGAAAGCCGATGCAACCGGTGGAACCGCTTTTCAAACCATTGGTACGGCCACCGATGCTCAATTTACCAGCTCAATTTTTAGCGGTTGGTGGTGCAGGTACAGCTCGACCCGGTCCGATAAGATTTTTCTGGACGATGTGGTGGTTACGGGTTCAGGGCCTGCTGATGTTATCCCACCCGTTTTAACCTCGGCTCAAGCCTTGTCGCCAACCCAAGTCCGATTGGGCTTTAACGAATCCTTGCTGCCTTCTTCCATCAATGCCCTGACTCAGTATTCCATTTCAAATGGCATTGGAAATCCCAGTTCGGCCCAGTTGTTTGGAGCACAATCCATCGACCTGACCCTTTCAAACCCAATTCAATCGAATCAGGCCTATCAAATAACGGTTTCAGGGGTTTCAGATGCCTCTGGAAATCCCATGGCGCAAACAACCCTGCCTTTTGCCTGGGTTCAGGTGTCGTCACGCGATATTGTGTTTAATGAGGTGTACCCAGACCCAAGTCCCAGTTTTGGTTTGCCCGAATTTGAATACATTGAACTGTACAACAGAACACCATTGCCCTTGTCTTTGCAGGGTTTTACCTTAACGGTGGGCAGCAGCAGTCGGTCGCTTAGCGGAGCCAGCATATTGCCCGATTCGTTTTTGGTCATTGCCGACCCGGCGGCTCAGGGTTATTTTCCTGCCTCAACGCCCATTTTTTATCCTTCTGCTTGGACGGCCCTAACCAACGGAGGGGCAACCCTTGAATTGAAAGATTCGAACGGTGTTTTGATCGACCAGTTGACCTATTCTTTGGCGTATTACAACGACCCTGCAAAAGACGATGGGGGATATTCCATTGAGCGAGTGAATCCAAACGAGTTTTGTTCCGATGCACCCAACTGGAAAGCTTCAATGGACCTTATTGGCGGTACTCCGGGTAGGCCTAACAGCGTTTTTTCTACGGTGGTTATTCCCTTTGAGCTAAGCAATGCGGTGGTTGAAACAGCAACTCAGGTGCTGTTAACCTTGAGCAAAAATATTGATGCTTCAACGGTTCAGCCTTCTGATTTTCAGTTGTCGGCAGGAATAGGAATTCCAAACAGCACGGTTCAGGTTGCGCCCAACCAGCTTAGGCTGGTTTTTTCGGTAGCCATTCCCAGCAATCAACCGCTATGGCTAAGAGCTTTATCGGGGGTTTCCGATTGCGCTGGAAATCAGCTTACGGTTCCCGATTCCATCGAATTGGTAAACTATACCCCGGCTCCATTTGAAATCCTAATCCATGAAATCATGGCCAAGGAAACCAGCCCCGTTCAGTTGCCCGCCACAGAGTACATAGAACTCAAAAATACGAACGCCTTTTCTGTCCCTATGTACGGTTGGGTTTTAAAGGTTGGAAACAGCAGCTATACCTTGGCTGGAGGCACATTGCCTGCCAATGGATTCGGCCTACTGATTCGGGAATCGAATGTGGGTTTGTATTCCAACAATCCATTGTTTGCTGGCATACCCGTTTTTGCAGCCGGCAGCATGAGCCTGACCAATGCAGGAACGACCCTAAGCCTGCACGATCCTTCGGGACGCATGATGCACAGCCTCAGCTATTCGGAATCTTGGTATGGCAACAACGTAAAAAAAGACAATGGAGGCTGGTCGCTTGAAATGCGCGATCCTACAAACCCTTGTGCCGGTTCCAGCAATTGGACGGCGAGCGTTGATCCGCGTGGCGGAACTCCGGGCGGCCCAAATTCAGTGTCTGGATCAAATCCCGATGCCCTGAATCCCTTTATTCTTCGAAGCGGCACCCAGGGCGATACGGCCCGTATTTATTTTTCAGAGGCCTTGAATCCCAATTCCCTAGACATTTTTCAATTTAGCCTTCCAGGGAATCCCGGATTTCCATTAGAAGCCCAATTTGAAGGTGTTGAATTAAGTACCCTGCGTTTGGTCTTGGCCAACGGGCCTGGCATGGGCCAAGAAATTTGGATTAAGGTTTCGGGTGTTGAAGATTGTGCCGGAAACCCCATAGGC
>Ga0169931_10010233_pt1 | contig 13373 bp, 12 predicted proteins | sample Kivu_15m_20L_FD_129675 | JGI IMG/M metagenome (GOLD analysis project Ga0169931, IMG submission 129675) | Freshwater microbial communities from Lake Kivu, Western Province, Rwanda to study Microbial Dark Matter (Phase II) - Kivu_15m_20L... | ecosystem: Environmental > Aquatic > Freshwater > Lake...
CTCAATTACTACAAAGTTATGCGACTGGCCCGTTCTTCTAATATACGGAAGTAGCCTTCCTAGTAGCCTTAGAGCTAGTCTCCTTATATTTATTGAAAGTGAGGCTATAGATCAAGAGAAGCAACCCCAACCCCAACCCCACGAATAATAAGAAAAGAATGGTTTATGAATGAACATACTATTAAAAAATAAAGAAGTAATTTGGCTAACATGCAGTGTAAACCATATCTTAATTTAAAGGCGTATAAAAGTATCTATACAGTGTAAAAATTTATACTAAAAAGACGTAATAAGCCTAAAAATCAGAGTAATAGAGATCTTATTTAGAGGTAAGATAGCGGAAAATAAGGGTTAGCGACACACTATCTAGGGGTACGACAGTTAAAATAAAGCGTAAGCGACATACTACAAAGTCGTATTAACAAAATAATAAAGTGTAAAATAGTTAAAATTAAGGCGTGATATTAATATAATGCAGCGTAAGCAACACAAAACAAAGAAGTAATTTTCATTTTAGGAAGTGTAAGTCAAATGATTTAAAGGCGTTACTTAAATTATACGCAGAGTAAGGAATATGCTATAAAGTTGTAACATCGTAAAAATGGAGCGTAATTAACAAATTAAATAGGTGTAAAATCTCGACAATCAAGCGTAAACAATATACTATATAGCTGTAAGAAGGCAAAAATATAGAGTAAAGGATATACTATATAGCTGTACTAAGGCAAAAATGTAGTGTAAAGTATATGCTAAAAAGCTGTAAAAAGGTGAATGGTATTACAGACATTTAATTTAGATTTTTTACTAAGTCAAAAAATCAGTGTATTGAATCTTTAAGATAGGCGTCTGACATGTGAAAATAAGGGTATTTGATTCTTTAGGCAGAAGTATCACAATCTAAAGCTAAAGAGTACAAAAATATTCAAAAAGTCGTAAAAATAGATTAAAGCAGTGTATTTTATCAGATACAAAGGCGTCGATATGTAATAGAAATGTCACTAAGAAAGTAATTTGTATCATATAAAGTAAATGGTGGTCACTGAAGTCTCATTCAGTGTACTTTTTTGAAAAGAAAGTCAATCTATGACGCAGCAGTGAAAGGTAAGTATGCATGTAAATTAGATTCCAAAATGATTCCCACACAATCCTATACCTCATCTTGATAATATGCTTTTATTCAAATAAAAAATCTAAAAACTATAAAAAAATCAACTAAATCTACACTATTATTGTTTGATGCAGTCAAAATATGAATCAATTGAAATTTAAATAGAAAAATTGAATAAAGAAACATTTTTAACTGAAGATTCATCATTAAAAAAAAATGAAAAAATAATTAATTTGCTTACAAAACAGTTTTAAGTGAAGATTCAGCTTAAATAATTTTAGGAAAATGATTTACTTTATTTAAAAAGCAGTTTTAAGTGAAGATTTAACTTGATTTACTTTCTTTTATATCGTCGAAATTGTGTTCTTTATCTATTCATATGTATAAAATAAGAATCTTTTTAAAAATTTACGAAATAAGCTATTTTTTTCTTTTTTTGATCTTGAGTGCTATCACGAACATAAAATTATGAAAAAAATTCAGAGGAAGCTTGTCAATAGACGATTCTTCGAGTCTATTTTATAACTCCCAAATATCCTTTTGGCCACATCCACTTATTAACTACTTTATGATGGTATAAGAGATTGCATATGATGATTCTTTGATTGAGTTTGGAGTTTGAATGATTGTTATTATAATCATTGTGTAACTTAGATGGGTCCCAAAAAGAAAGCCTGTACTTATTTATCTACCTAGAGCCTGGAGAATAGTAGAACGCCGAAAAAGTCGACTTCCTCACCAACAAAGTTCAGGCTCTCTAGTATCAAATCGTATGGGAACAGTAGCGATCAGATCGCTCCAAAACATAATAGAAACTCATGCGCAAGGACATCGTCAGACTTGACTAGTAGTTCCAGAAAGAAAAAGCCAAGCTGCTATAGATATCGTATAAAGACAATTATTTAGGGACAAGATGACCTAACAATACGATACAACTGAGTTGGATCTCAAATAGAAAGTATAGGAAAAACGAAAATAGCTCAAAGACAAGTAGGGATAAATATGTATATCTTCCTATAGATAGAGCAGAGCAAGTAATTACTACGGACCACTCGAGACGACTACTAGTAGAAACTAAAACAGAAGTAGAAGTAGCTGAACGATTTGAAACAGAAGATGGAGGACATGTCGATAGAGTTTTCTAAGATGTTAAGGGAGACTTTAGAGAAAATGCAGGAGAGGATAGAGCTACAGCAATGGGATAACGAGAGCGATCCCACTCTGCTGAAAAAGATGAAAGATCTGTCCGAGTTGTACAGTGGGTGATAGTCAAAACATTATCAGTCTATGCTAATGTATTCATCGACGGGATTTCATCCTGTTGGAAATCTAAACTAATTCACTTTTAAATTTAGTTAAAATCAAGGCACATTGCCCTTTAAATAGGAAAAAATATCTATATACCATTTTGAGCGATAGCTATATGATTGATGTGTGATGCTTGTATGATCATTGAGCTTTCTTGGTGATAAGGTTGTAGAACTCCTCTTCAGACACAACACCGTCCTGATCACGATCAGCCCGCTCGATCATAGACTGCAAAACAGTATCATCGGTCAACTCTCCCAAATCCTTGGCGACTTTTCTCAAATCCTTAAGAGCAATGAAGCCTATCTTAAAAATAAAATACCTGTCTTGGCAGAGTCGTAGGTTACGAAAACCTTGTGGACTTCATCCCGAGACTCGTTGTCGGAGGGACGAGTGGTCATCATGTAGAAGAACTCGCCGAATTCAATCATGCCTGAGCCGTCCTTATCGAGCTCAGCAATCATCTGCCAGACTGCCTGGGCTTTAGCCTCAATGCCGAGAGAAGCGATGGCAACCTTGAGTTCTAGGTAAGGGAAGGAGTACCTCTGGGATCGATGGCACCTCCGAGATCGCGATCAAACAGATCGAATCCTTTCTTGATGTCGAGGACTTCTTCGAGAGAGACGTAGGGACTGACGTATTACTTGGGATCGAAGCTCATTGATGGATCAAAATAAAATTATAACTTAAAAATGCGCATATGAATTTGAAGAAAAACAATCAAATTACAATCGAACCAAATTCAATAAAAAAATTATTAGCCTTTTTTGCCCTCTTTTTCTACTATTTTTTTCTTTTAGGTACAATAGCTATTTTTTATCCTTTCCTTTTGTTATAAACCTAATCAAATAGATGAACAATTCGATTCAAAACTAACTGATGGACCTCTTCAACTCTATCCGCGGTACCCCTTTTCCTATCTAGTCGACAAAAGCAAAGACAGTTCAGTATAGAAAGCCACCATAATATCGGTTCTAATATACCACCGCGTCGACACCGAGTACCCCGAATACTACCGCTACCTCTCCCGCAGCCTATAAAAAATTAAAAAACCATCCATCACCGAAGACGAGTTCCTCAAAATATTCATGAACCCAGATATCGATATGGGCATGGCTGACAAAAACTAGCTCGCAGATGTATTTTTGTAATGAGATAGGCTTTTTCGATACTGGATCCAAACAAGACGGGTTCTATCGATGTTAAAGAGTTTTTAGAAGCCTATAGGATGAGCTAGAATTATCAGAAATTGAGTGAGGAGAAAAGGAGTCAGGCTTAGGATTAGATCAAGGAGGCATTTTATAGTGCGAGCGAGGATGGGAAGATCAGTCCGATGGATTTCTACCATATCGTCAAGTTCAGGTGATATTTATGCTATTTACTCATACGTTTATCCATTATTTTTAACCTCTTTACTATCTAGAATTATCTCAAAAAAGGAAAAGAAAGGACTAAAAGTCTCAATAGAGAAAGAATCTACGTCTTTATTCATATTGCCTATTTACTCTTACTTATGTTTGTAAAATGAAGATATTGGTATCATTCTAGTCTGCTGAGTATCTAGTCCTTCTTCCTATCCATATTGGCAAAATACTTCTCTATCTCCCTCGCCTCCTGCACAATACTACTCAACAACTCATGGTCTACTATCTTCTGAGTATTGTACTGTTTCTGACTACTATGACTATTAGCCAGGTTCTAGTTATGCTGGTACACTGCTTACTCCATCTGATGCATCATGTTCTTAAAAGAATCAAACTAGTTCCTCATCCATTCTTTCAGTTGCACGTGTTATTTTTTCAGCCTATTCATCTGGGCGAATCTTTTCTAACTGGTAAATTTGGAAACTTGTTCTCCTTGTCTTTATTGTGAGTTTTTTGATTATTTTCTATCGAGATGCGTGCTGGATCCATTCCCTTTCTTGATGGCCTATCTCATGGCACTAAAGATATCTTCTTTGGAAGTTGGTCCCATACTCATACTCTTCTACGATCTCATTTCCTGGGTCATGTTATGTCTGGCCTAGGGTCGGTTGTGGATGTATTCTATAGAGAAACTTCGATCGTGGTTGCGGGAAGCACTGTGCTCGTCTCTGCGGAAACACTAGAAGGAGTGGTCTGGACTGAGACGTTTGCAACTGCGTTAGGAACGGTTGTCGTTGCTGTGAACACTACCAACTTTTTTCCACATTCGATTAGGAATGAATTAACTAGCTTTTAATAATAGCTTTACTGGCTAAAACATAGAGAATCATATCAAATAACTATTGAAGAAAACAATAAAATTAGATAGTTTGATAAATAAAACTTAGTATTACCTAATAGACTTTAGTTTTTGTTTAATACTTTAATTTGCATATGCCCTATCACTTGACCAGCTTCTTATTGAGTTCCTCCGTCAACCCCATACACTCTCCCTTGATATCATCATAATTAATATCCTTCGACTTCGTATTAATATAGTGCTTTAAGTAATACCTCTTGTTCTCCACCTACCCCAGTCTCCTCTCAGCCGCGTTATAGTTGTTAAATTGCTAGTGCATCTGATACTTCTTCTCAGCGATGTTGACCTCGTAATCTGAACTGTTTATCGTTGGACTTATCTTGTCTTTCAACTATTGTAAGGTTTTTTAGGATTTTAGCAGCTTGTCTTTCTTGTTGTTTAGGGTTATCTTTATGTCTTAGACTTTGTCGAATTTTTAAGAGATCTAGCTCTTCATTTTCTAGATATTGCTCTTCAAGTTCTACACTTACTATATTATTATGTCTATACCTTGCCAGTGTTCTTTTCAGTGTTTTCAAGTGCCCTCAAGTTATTGACTCTGATCTCATACTCCGCCTTAGCCTGAGCCAGGGTATTCTGACTTCTATCCCTGTTGGCAGTCTGCGAAGACCCAGTTGGTAGCTGATTGGATATCTCGAGTATCTTACTGGTCTGCTCTAGCACCTAATTGATCTTGGTTTCGATTGCAGATAGTTAGTTAATGGAATCATCTCTCAACCTATCAAAAGAATTAAGGAAAGTATCCATCTCTCTATCCTTCTGATAAAGGATCTCATATTTCTGTTTATCTTATTCCTAGGTTTTCTTGTCCTAAAGAGCACCATCTAGCTATCTTGCTCGTTTCTAGTAGACATCGATGTTCTTTTTCACTTATTTTATCCTGAGTAAAAGGGAAGATACCTTTTCTACATGTTGGCGATTGAGGCGTTGTCGTCTTTCATTCTTGCTAGGATCTTGTCTCGGGCTTAGGGGATCGATAAATTGGCCTAGTTTAGTTGGATTTAATAATCTGATTTCTTGGTCTATAGCTAGGCTATTTGATCCTTGAGCAGGTATCCTTTAAGTTTCTGACTATCCATCTTCAACCTATTCTCTGCTCCTGCCAATCGATTCAACAACTCTTCCATGGCTCCCTGCTTCTGATTGTACTAATTAATCAACTCAGTATTCTAGTTAATAAGTTTTTGATACTAAGTCCTCTGATAGGGATCCAATTCATTCAACCTTAACTCCATTTGTTTATGAATCCCCTGCAACTAATTTCTAATCCCATCACTCTGCTCCTCCAAAGTCTTACTCGCCATAAATATCTCATCCAATTAATGCTTCAATTTCTAGTTATTGTTCTTCACGTATTGATAAGTATTATGCACATCTTATGGTCTGGTGTTGCTTCGTAATTTGTCCAAAGCCAGGTTGTAGTCTGCTAGTTGGCCTTAGAGTTGTCGGACCTATTCGCTGACTTCTTCTTGGCGGCTTTAGAGTTTGTTGTAGATTTGTTGTTATTTGTTTATTTGGTCGCATTTTGCTTTCAGTTTAGTTGTCTACTATTGAACGCTCTGAATGGAGGAGGAAATACCAACATTTTTTATTTGAGTTTGGTGACGTAGTAGTTGCGATCGTAGACTTGTCGTTTGCCAGTTTTGCCCTAGGGTCCGTTTATGCCACCACCGACGGTTATGGGTCGGTCGACAACTTACATGGTGGAGCCTACTCCTCCGACTGGATTTAATCCCTAAATTATATGGTAAGTACTCGACCTGCGGTGCCCTGACGAGTGGGAACTGGCATGATACCAGCTCCAAATTTAGGTTTGATGGCAGTTCCGGCACGGGAACCCATGGCGTTACGGTTTAGGTTGGCGTCCATTAGATGGGTAAGATTTAAATATTAAATGAATAGGAGGCTAATGAATATATGTTTGAAATGAAACTTAACACTATATGCCTATTATCATTCAAATTAAATGTTGTTTAAATGTATTTTTTTGGAGAATATATATGAACATGGCTATCATTTTTTAGAGTTAGAGCCCTTTAATCCGTACAGCTAACTTAACCATCCTTGTACTTGAGTGAAATCTTATATTCCTACTCCTAACTACAATTTAGAAGAATCCTAGAACATTTTTACCACCAATTTACCCTATTGAGATTAGAATCTAGTCCATATTTCACTCACACTGCCCTTGCGTACCATCAGACTACCTTTTTCTTACCCTATTTTCATAAAAAATAGGCCTTATTAGGTGATTGCCCCTTTGCCTTAGCTCCACTTGTTGATTACTTTAGCTTTGCGACTTAAGTAGCCACACATAGTACTCTGCTTGCCTATCTGCTGAACCATTTCTTCTGGAACTGGCAAAGGTGGTCCTATTTTAAATCCCATCAGCGCCAGTTTCCGGTTTATAATACTCGCAAATACATACAAACAATCGGGTAGTTATTTTTAAATATTGTTGTACGACACTGCAAAAATGAAATCTTCCTTGTTGTGGGTGATCTTAATCTTGTAACAAGATGTTGCCACTTCTGTAAAAATTAGTTTTATTTTGCTTATATCATAAATGGCTATATCCTTGCCAGCTAGTGTTAGTTTGTTTTAGGTAAGCTAGAGAGTACTCTATATCCACTGGTCTCGATTTTTCAATTACAACCATATCTTTATTGAGTCCTGGTTTGATACTGGGGATGGGTTCTTGAGGTTGGTTGAATTTTTGAGTTAGGCTGAGGGTTACAGATCGAACACGTCTACTGAGCTATGACTGCTGGTGCTGAGTTTATACTTGCGAGGGGAGGGACTGCTGCTATTGGGAGTCAAAGTGCGGGCAAATTTAGGCGGAAGGACTACTATCGGCTGTTGACCCTTATCCAATTCCACAGAGTTATTTATCACATTGCTCGTATTTTTGTTCATCTTGTTCTTTTCATCCTAATCCGAAGATGTTTCTCCGTACTGTTCCTTAATAAACCTCTTTTCCTCCTGTTTACGTCTCATTCTCTGCTGAATATAGCTGAGATGCTAGCGTTTGAACTCTTAGTCGGGACGGAGGATGGGTTATGTTTTTTATTAGTTGTCGATCCACAGCACGAGGGTGTCCTTGGTGGTGGGCAGCAGTTGTATTTTTGAGCCCTAGGGCTACATACCAATAATATTATACAAAAATCTTGAAATGTTTCGCAATAGCCATTTATCAGTTATCGATACGCTAAACATCAGCAGACAACAATATTAGCAATAATCAAAATATGTTTAACCAATAGTTTTGAATGCATCAGTTATCGATCATTTGGTCCAACAACTCCAACACGTGCAACACTTAGTCTCTTGCATACTTGAACCGATCAAAACTCAACTCGCTTATCGCATTTTCCAAACATTTGTTAGCCTCGATTTGCATCTGGATCTTGTCGAAATTGATCGCTTTTGACATTTTAGGCAAAGGATTATTGAACTGCGACTTCATTATCTTCTACTCGATTCTCTATATCTTCGGCTCATCTTTGAACACTGGTGGCGGAGGGGGAAGCTAGGGCACTACTGATTTCTTGACCTAAGCCGGGGATGCGTTCTAGATGGCAGGGTTCTTCTTGATTTACTTCATTATGTCGATAAATTTTTTCTTGGAGTATATTCTGCGTTTGTTCTGGTTCGGATCAAGCGTGCCGAACTGTTTGACCACTTCATACAACCTAAAAATAGTAAGATAATCCTAAATATTCCTCTTTATACCTCTGCGATTTGTTTGGTGAAATGTCCCTCCTGATGAAAATGATCATTCTTCGCAAACATCAGCTAAGTATAATCCAACATGGCTTTCATATTGACCTAATCGGAAGGATCCCTACCCGACTGTGCTTATAATTTAGTCATGGTTTTGAATGTCTATTTGATTTATGCTGCGAGTTATGTTTTGGCGTTGGGTTATTGGGTTTATTCGTAGAGGGGTTTGATCTGGCTGATGTAGTATTTGTAGAAGTAGAAGGCGAAGAGGGGGTTGGTGGTTTGGAAGTCGTCGCCGGTTGATTTAAAGGGGCGGTGCTTGGCTATTGCCTACATTTGGAGTTAAATATGATATTATAGGTATAGATAAGATATAGTATAGGCTACGATAAGAGATAGATAGGTCTTTATGAGAAAGTTATGTATGCATATTAATTGATGTTAAAATAGAAGAATAAAATGATTAGTGATGTGATAGTTCAAGCAGTGATAAACCCACTGCTTTCCTGGGCTACTGAATCCACCCTGATCCACACCTTCTGCCCCTCCATTTCCCTCCTCAACTCCTCCAACAACTCCTTCTTTATCATCCTATTCCTCCTCATATCAATCGATATCTCCCCCGCCTGCCTGCAACACTCATGCACCGTCTTCACTATATTCTACATCGTCTAAGATGACAAATCACAACACTACAGGTTCAGGTCCACGTAGGTCAACTGCCGCAGTTTTAACAGACATGCTGCAAGGTAGTTAGCTGCGTAGTCACCTATATTAGTGCCTTAAAGGTTTAGTCTTAGTTTTTTTATTCGTTTTATTTGTATTAAACCAGCACAAATATACTGCACCCCATCCAATTTAACATCATTCTATCTGATACTTATATCAATCTACTCCAATTTAGATACCTGTGAGATCAATCTCCCCAAATAAAGACACCCCTTCTACGTCAAACTACAAGTATCAAAAACCAACCTTATTTTGTTGATCTGTTTCAAAAGAGAAACTGAGTTGCAAAGGAACTTGAAGGCAAAATCAGAGAGGCTGTTATTGGATAGATTAAGATCGATGAACTATAGTTTGGTGTGGGTTTAAAGTAGACTGCCCATTTTCATGCCTTTTTAGGTGATCTAGTTGTTCATCAGGTTTAGTTTAAGCTAGAGTAGGTTCTAGAGGCTGCTTATGGTTTTGAGGAACTAAAGGAAACCTTTGTCGGTTATTTACGAACTAAATTATACAAATAATACTTTCTTAGGATGACTTTGAGGGAGTTAAGTCCTGGCATATTGGCACATAGGTCACCCAGCGCGTACATGCCTTAATCTCTCATCGAATTGCATGATAAATTAACCTCAAAAGTAGATATTTTGGGAAGCGAGAGTTGTTTGAGGGCCATGGCCAGATGGGTCTGGTGAATCCTTATGTTTTACAAATCAAGCACTAAGGTGTGAAGAGAATGGGCTGTAGATATATTGCCTAGGATGGCTATGAGTGCATTAGGCTATATGAAGTTAAACCCTAGATTGAGTTTAAAAGTCTAGAGGAGCATCACATTGCTGAAATTGAAGAGTTTTTAGTGTTTTTATGATATTTTAATGTGATTGCTTGCAAAATTCAGTTCCAAAGTGTTAAGCTACGGGAGATGATTCTAAATTGCTTTTACGATGAGACCCATTCCTGCTTATGTTATCTGGTTGCTACATAAACACACTATTACTTCCACAAATCCAGCGTAAGTATCTATATAGCTTTATTCTTCTATATAGCCTATGCTAGCATGGTGGCATGCCTATCATTGAGATTACACATCTCCAACGACAACTTCATCTCCTTAAGTTTCATATGCTTTATATTCGCCAACTGCTAGAACAATTCTTTCTAGTTCTGATTACCACCTATTGCTGGTTTGATTGCTATGTTCAACCTGCTGAACTTGTTATCAGTACTAACTATGGCCTATATTTGCGATAAGTCTTATAATTTATCGATGAGGATGAGACTATTGGATGACATTTGTTGGTACATAAGCGGGTCCAAGTTGACTGTCTTGTTTATTTTCTATATAAGAAGAACAGTACGTTTCTTAGAAGATTGTTTTAAGTTATATACCTCTGCAACTATATGAAATCCATCCTAGCAGCGATATCCTACTCCAACATCTTCCTCAATATCTTACCCAACCCTATGATATTGGGATACGATTCCTTAATACTTTTAATTGCAGCCTCCACTCTCTAATTTTATTTGTTAAGTCGTTATTCTATCTTATTCAAAGTACAGAACTACAAAAACAACAAGCCTAGTGAATACGTATCACTCTTAAATGCCTTGTAATTGACCAAATGCATTTTCTGCCGATATGCTCTGAACAACTAAGGCGATAGATAGTAAGGTGTACCTATAACTGTCATTTCCTTGGTGTAATCACAAAAATTAACAGCGGTGCCTGCACCCACATCACACACTTTAAAATACAGCGGATCCTCCGAAAACAACAAAATATTCGACGGTTTGATATCCCTATGCGCAATTTATGATTTCTGCAAATGCGCAAACACTTCGATCATACTCCCCACAAAAACAATAATATCTTCCTAATCGAACAACTTCTTCCTATGACTAAGAAACGTCTTCAAATCAGTAACTCCTTTTTCCATTTGAATATACCCCTTCTTGATAGTATTAATCGTCCCCTTCTGTTCTTGCAGGATATAACTACCCCTGTATTATACTAGATTAGGATGCGGGTTGGTTTTGATTTTGGTGAGCAGCTATGTTTATTTGAGGAAGATGAATTATTTTTGTTTCTAGTCGAAACGGATCTACTTCACGCATTAGATAGTGTTCTACTAGTCACATACTTAGTATACTATGCTGTTGCCCGTGCCGATCACCTGACGGATCTTGAAGCGCTAGTATAGTTGCCTATCCCCACGCAGGAACTTGACTGTTTTATTCATTGAAGATGCGAATATAATATTATTACCCTATTACTATGCGATTAAGATAGATTACAGTAGAAATATGCGATTTAGATATATTACAGCAGAAATAATAAAAGTATTATTAGAATCAAAGCATATGAGTAGAAGTGTTCATAGTTTAAACTATCCATTGCTAAACTTGAGTTTGTGCTTTTATTTTATTTTTACAGTATTACACAACCTTATAACAAGTGGTTGCTATCTCATCTCCCTCTTATACCTCTCAGTCGCATTCTCCTTCCTCCCCTACCCCTTATCCTCCCCTTATACATCCATCTCACTGATCCACTTGCTGACCCTCAAGCACTCCCTCTTCTTCTCCCCACCCACCCTCATATAAAACTCCCTCATTTTATTATTCACACTCTATTATAGATCTTTGTTGCCTAGCACTTATGCCTGATAGTGATGTTGGGCTATTAAAAAGTCTATCATGCTTGGGTTTTATTTTTTTAGGTATCGCTTGCGAGTACTGCAACTGGTGTGGGTGGGTCGGATTGTGGATTATATTGTCTTGGGCGGTCTTTTACTTCCTTGCGAATATATGTGTGTTCGTCTGTAATTAGCTGTTTGGGGCTTAGTCAAAGGGAGATTTTATTAATGGGGTGGGATGTGTGGTTTAGGGAATATTTTGCGCCAGTCCGATAGTGTCCTTTTGCCATAATTATTACTATATCTTATCTCTTGCTGGTGATCATGCTAGGGAAGGATGCTTGCATATTGTTGTGTGACTTTTTCTTTTACAAATCGTCTGAGTTTATCTGAGAAATCATCGGAGAGGACTACCTTAGCTCCAATCATAACAGATTATATTAAGTTTATAAAATCATATAGACTCATAAGGTATCCTAAGCATCAAACACCAAAAAAGTCATCTGAAAAGGAGCAATAGTGTTAATCAGTAAGAATTCAATGTTTTGTTTTGTATATCCTTATACTTATCTAATCTCATTCTTTTTAGCTTTACCATATATCCCTATCATTTTGTTGATTATTTATAAGTGTCTATGGGCCGCCACCCTAACTCCTCTTCCAAACCATCCCACTCTAAACTCCATCTCCGTGGCAGCTAGAACACATACTACAAAGTACGCCTGAGTGTTGACTTCAGCCCTATTCTTCCTTCCTACATCCACCCTCCTCCCTCCTCCTCCCTCTGCTCCATTCTTCCCACCTTCAACTCCGACAAACTTACCTTCACCTCAGCCTTCATAATCCCTTACAACGGGGTGGACTAGTAGCGGGACAGATAGAAACACTAGAAGAAATATCAGCAATATGTGAGTTAGATCGACTAGTAATAGATCGTACGTATGTTGTTATTGAGATAGATGGTGCCCAAACCCAGAAACAAAGATTACTGCCATGTCTGCCAACGACACTTCGATGACTACCAAGAAGTATGTATAGTAGTATGCAGCACATAGAATCAGGGACGCATCATGAGGCCGTTTCTAGGAATATTTATCATAAACATATACGGAAACTATGCAAAAGATACCGTAGAAAAGAGATAAAGAGATATGAGGGGAGACTAGAGGATAAGTAGGATAGTTAGGAATAAATCAGTAGGAATATGGGTTCTGAAGCATAGTTTATGAAACAAAATTAGTAAGAGGATGTAAATAATGATATGCCTTTCGCATGTGTATCTTTAGACTCCTTGCTAAAGTGCCACCAGCAGAGTCAGTTGTAATCACAAAGGCATACTTATAAAACCAAATCAAAATATAAAGCATAATCACCACAGTTTTCGCCTCAATAAAGACCACAAAGCTAGCCATATGCATAGGAATAGCCACATCTATCTTGTAAATACAATCCTTAGAGATAGCTACAGTAATCGCCAGAATTGAAGAAATAGGTGCCTTACTTTGCAAGTACTGAATAAAAGTAGAAGTAAAAACAAAAATGATAGTGCATACAACCATCGATTATTGTTACATATTCCATAAATAAAGCTAGAC
>Ga0169931_10010234_pt1 | contig 13372 bp, 13 predicted proteins | sample Kivu_15m_20L_FD_129675 | JGI IMG/M metagenome (GOLD analysis project Ga0169931, IMG submission 129675) | Freshwater microbial communities from Lake Kivu, Western Province, Rwanda to study Microbial Dark Matter (Phase II) - Kivu_15m_20L... | ecosystem: Environmental > Aquatic > Freshwater > Lake...
GACATGGGCTTTGGCGCCGCCAAAACCTACGACCTGGAAGTCTGGTTGCCGGCGCAAAATACTTATCGTGAAATCTCATCCTGTAGCAACATGTGGGACTTCCAGGCGCGCCGGATGCAAGCCCGTTTCCGCCCGGAAGAAGGTAAAAAACCAGAGTTACTGCATACATTAAATGGCTCTGGCCTGGCAGTGGGCCGCACGCTGGTTGCCATTTTGGAAAACTACCAGCAAGCTGATGGTCGTATTGCGATCCCTGCTGTATTGCAGCCGTATATGGCTGGTAAGACCCATATCGGGTAAAGGCGGCGGCCGTACAGCGCTACGGCCGTTTTTCGTTTTAACTTAATGCTTACCGCAATTTGCTGGAGAGCTAATGAGTAAAGCTGTCGACAAAGCTGCCGAAAAGCCCGCCGAGGACCTGAAAAACCCCGGTATTACCAAGCGGGTGGTGGTACGTAAAGTAAGAACCAGTCCGGTTAAACTATTTCTGCGTGCAGTATATTGGTTGTTAACGTTAACGATATTGGCCGTTGTGTTGTACATCAGCTTTGAAGCCGGTTGGTTGATTTATAAAAATCAATAGTTTGCTCTACTAACTGCTGCCGCTAATAATTAATTGGCTAGTGCTACAAACATTTAGCTGGTTTGGGCAGGCCAGCTATGCGGGTAGCTTGTTTGGCTGGGCCTTCCGGGAACAGTAGGAACAGATATTTGCTGTTGCCTTTATCCGGCCCAAGCTTTTCTGCCATCGCTCGAACGAGTAAACGGATCGCTGGCGAAGTTTGGTATTCCTGATAAAACTCGCGGACAAACCAAACAACTTCCCAATGTGCCGCTGTCATGCTGATGTTTTCAGCCGCGGCGAATGCCTCTGCCAGCGTTTCATCCCAGCGGGTGAGATCAGTAAGATAACCGTGTTTATCTAAGCTGACCTGCGCTAATCGATCGGTTAACGCCATAACATCACCCCCCCGGCGTTGGCACATAGTGCAACCCACTGTTCATCAGTCAATAATGGGACGCTATCCGTATCAATCTGGCGTTGGGCGACATCGTGCGCTAACGCCTGAAGTTGCCCACGATACTGCTGACAAAATTTAGGATTACGTAACAAATAACAAGCATCCTGGCGTAATAGTAAGACATCCTCAGAAGCGATTGCTAAATGTAGCGGTGTAGTCGGAGCTGTTAACTGAATGACTCTCATTTTAGAATACCAACAAATGTTGTGCTTGTTGCTGCGCTGCTAAACCGAAATCATCGACCACCACAACAGGGAGTCTTAAAGATGAAGGGTCTATTTGGTACTGGTCAAGCGCTTTTGCACAGACATATACCTCGCCTATGTCATACAGAGGGAACAGCTTTTGTGCCACGGTAAAGTCTTTGCCGACCGGTTTGCCGGTCAAAGGCAGTAGTTGAAGTACTGCTTCGCCTAAATACAGCAAATTAACCGGATTATCCATGGCTGCGGTGGCTAAAGCGAGATCTTGTGCCTCGCGTGCCTGGCTGTCCTGCCATGCGCTGCTACGCATAATGATTAATACCTGCGTCATTAAAATTGCACCAATTTTTCGCCATGAAGCGAGCCCGCAAATTCAGCAAGGCCCGACAAGGTAAAACCTGGTCTGGCCAGTGTGATACCACGTTTTAGCGCTGCAGTCGCACAGTAAAGCAAAGGGATCTGGTGTTGCTGACAAAATGTTGCTAACACAGCTGCTAGATCAGGTTCATCGGCAGGTAGATCAGGCTCTGGTAGCACCGCTTGGACAGCTGAGCGATAGAGAAAAACTTGCTGGATCCGGTCGCCACGGTTTAACGCCGCCTGACAAAAGCGCCGCACATCATCCAAAACTGGTGTCATAAAACAATCACTGTCGACCAGAATCACAAAAGATGCCATAACAAAAACAACAATGCCCCAAATGAGGGGCATTGTAATCAAAATCAACTGCGCTGTCGTTAATCGTCGCTGTTAAAAATACCAATCAGCTGCAGCAACGAAGTAAAGAGGTTAAAGATGTTCAGGTACAGGCTGACAGTGGCACGAATGTAGTTGGTTTCACCGCCATTAATAATACGGCTGGTATCAAACAAAATAAAACCAGACATTACTAACACGACGACCGCATTGATGGCTAAATGCAAGGCTGGTACCTGAAAGAAGATATTAGCGATACCGGCAATCAACGCCAAAACCAAACCAACAAACAGGAAATTGCCCATAAAGGAAAAGTCCTTTTTGCTGGTCAACGTGTACGCTGACAGCGCAAAGAATATCAGTGCTGTTGCGCCAAATGCCTGGGTGATGATCTCCGGGCCTTGTGGCATGGCCGCATAACGATTCAGCATCGGGCCAATCGAGGCACCCATGGTGGCGGTAAATGCAAAAATCCAACCAATGCCGCTAGCGGAATCAGCTTTTTTCATTACAACAAATACCATCACTAAGGCGGCAATGCTTAAACCCAGCCCGGCTAAAGCAGATAATTGCATTGCCATGCTGATGCCGGCAGCGATTGCACTGACCGTCAGTGTCAAGGCCAGTAGCGTATAAGTATTACGCAGCACTTTATTGACACTGCTGCTATCCGTGGTGCTATAAGTAGCAGGTTGTTGATATTGCATAATTATCTCCTTGGTTAATGATGCGACTATAACGAAAAGCGCCGATAACTGCCAGTCTGTCCACCGTTGTTAATTCGCACTTTATCCAGTCGACTAACTACTTTGAGTAACAGAGTTGATTAAAGTGCCAGCGGATTGCTGCAATTTTATTCTGTCAGCATTATCAATACGTTATTTTGATAAAAACGGTTTGACATTTTTTTGCCGCGCATTAATATACGCCCCAACGGAGAGATGGCAGAGTGGTTTAATGCACCGGTCTTGAAAACCGGCGAGGGTTAGTAGCCCTTCAAGAGTTCGAATCTCTTTCTCTCCGCCAAATTTAGAAAACCCAGCTCAGGCTGGGTTTTCGCTTTTATAACTTCCGTTCGATGATTTGGGCAGTATATCTAATAAAAAAAAGGGGCGGCACCCTGCAGTGCCGCCCCTTGTCGTATAAGACGCTAAGCCGGTCTTAACATTGATTTATTGCGCTGTACAAACCAGACAGACGGAATATAAGCCGTTTGGATCGTTATATTGCTCAAAGACAGTTAATTGCTGTTGCAGAGCTGATAACACGCGGCTATTGATGGTGCTTTTCACTTCAGGTAGCAAACCCGCTGCTTTGGCGCTGCCAAACAGTTCGGCAATTAATTTCTCCTGCTCGCTTGGCTCTTGCATCACCACTTTAATGTCATACGTTTTTAAGCTGGCTTTTTCAGCCGCCGCCGCAATCGCATCTTCCAAGCCGCCAAGTTTATCAACCAGACCTAGTTCTAACGCTTTTTGCCCAGTCCAGACCCGACCTTGTGCAATTTTATCGACGGCGGCTTTATCCATGTTGCGGGCTGTTGCCACATGAGTCAGGAACTGATCATAGCCATGTTCGATGCTTTGTTGCAGCACTGCACCAGCCTCGGGTTGCAGACCTTTAAATAATGGCAGACCACCACTAAAACCGGCCAGTTCGGTAGTGCCTACGCCGTCCACATTTAAACCGAGGTTATTGAAAATTTTCTCACCTGTGTGAAACAGCGCGAAAATACCAATCGACCCCGTGATAGTGGTCGGTGCTGCATAAATTTGATCTGCTGGTGCGGCAATCCAATACCCACCAGAAGCAGCCACGGCGCCCATTGATGCGATTACCGGTTTGCCGGCAGCTTTCAGCTGACGGATCTCCTGAGCGATTTGCTCAGAAGCAAACGCACTGCCACCACCACTGTCGATGCGCAACACAACGGCTTTAACTTTGTCGTCTAAACGCGCTTCACGTAATAATGCCGAGGTACTTTCACCGCCAATCATGCCTGGTTTGGCTTCACCATCAACAATAGAGCCACGTGCGACCACTAACGCGACCTTTTCCGTCATTGGATTATCAACAGGGAATTTAGGAATTACTAATTTGTGATATTCGGCAAAGCTGACCTGGCGGAAAGTGTGGTTGTCGGTATCTTCTCCAACAATTTTTTTCATTTCGGCACGAAATGCTTCGCGATCTTGCACAGTATCGACCAACTTGGCATTTACCGCGTACTGGGTTAAATCCCCGCCGGCAGCTTGCAATTTTTGGTTTAACGCGGCAAATGTTTCATCAAAATTGCTGACTTCAAAACCGCGGCGTGCGGCAACTTCCTGTTTATATGTCTGCCATAACTCAGTTAACCAAGCGGAGTTTGCTTCTTTAGCCTCTGGCGACATATCGTTGCGGGTAAATGGTTCCACTGCCGATTTATAAGTGCCTACTTTAAATACATGGGTGCTGACTTGCAGCTTTTCTAACGCCGCTTTGTAGTACATAGGGTAACTGCCATAACCTTCCAGCAGCACTGTACCCATTGGATTCAAGTTGATTTTATTGGCATAGCTGGCTAAATAATACTGTGTTTGGTTATAAAACGCGCCGGTCGCAAAGACCTGTTTGTCAGCCGCTTTAAATTGTTCAATGGCCTGACCGATTCGTTTTAACTTATCGAGTGACCCACCTTCGAGTTCTGAAAGCGCCAGTACCATCGCTTTGATTTTATCGTCTTTGGCTGCTGCCTCAATCACTTTGACTACATCGCGTACTAGTACTTCCGGCACTTCGCCGCCCGAACCTGACGCTTCGTTCATTGCTTGCGAGAAGGGGTCGACCCAGGTTTTCTCTTCCACCAATAAACCCTGCAGATTAAGCACAAGTGCACTACCAGCTGGCACCTCCACCTTGTCCTTACCAGAGCCGGCAATGCCGATTAAAAAGGCGATAAATAACAATAAGAACAGCAGATTCAACACAGAATTGCGGACAAAAACAAATACCCGCCAGATACCACGGCCGGTCATTCGAATCAAACCAGGATTTTGTTCAGACATAGAGTTAACCTAACATAGTTACAGATTGCTATAAGATAACGAATTGCATCCATTCGCTCGACCACAATTTGTAACGAATTATTCAGCCGGCTGGATCAAAGTGCATACTGCATCTTAAAACCAAGGGCTATGTTGCTTGTCAGTCGGATAAAAAGCAGCTAAAGTCCGCCTTATCAACAGGTACGACCAGAGGTAGGCAAGTGGCATACTCAAACTTATTACAACCGCTTGAATTGGGATTCACCCGCTTAAAAAACCGGGTAATTATGGGCAGCATGCATACCGGGCTGGAAGAGCAAAAAGGTGGTTTTGCCAAGCTAGCGGCGTTTTATCAGGAGCGGGCTAAAGGGGGCGTTGGTCTCATCATTACCGGGGGCATCAGCCCAAACTTTCGTGGCTCGCTGGTGCCATTTGGCAGTCAGTTAAGTTGGTTTTGGCAAACTGGCCGCCATCGGTTGTTAACAGACGCAGTACATCCTTACGGTGCGAAGATCTGTTTACAGCTTTTGCATGCAGGGCGCTACGGCTACCATCCGCTGAATCAAGCTCCGAGCGCTATCCAATCGCCGATCACACCGTTTAAGCCTTCAGCGATGTCAGACCGCCAAGTGCGGTCAACTATTAAAGATTTTGCCACGTCAGCGGCGCTGGCAAAAAAAGCCGGCTACGACGGTGTCGAAATCATGGGCTCCGAAGGCTATCTGATTAATCAATTTTTGTGTGCTCGTACCAACGTGCGGCAGGATCAATGGGGCGGTAGCTTTGAAAACCGCTGCCGTTTGGCATTGGAAACCATCCGTGCTGTGCGGCAAAAATGTGGTGATGACTTTATCATTATTTTCCGGCTGTCGATGCTGGATTTGGTTGACGGTGGAAGTAGCTATGACGAAGTCATCCAGTTAGCCAAAGCGGTACAAGCTGCCGGTGCATCGATGATCAATAGCGGGATTGGTTGGCATGAAGCCAGAGTTCCGACCATTGGTACCATGGTGCCACGGGCGGCATTTAGCTGGATAACGGCCAAAGTAAAGGCCGAAGTGGCTATTCCGGTGGTGGCAACCAACCGGATCAATGACCCTGCGGTCGCCGAGCAAATTCTGGCTGATGGTGAAGCGGATTTAGTTTGTATGGCGCGGCCATTTTTGGCAGATCCGGATTTTGTCAATAAAGCAGCAGCCGGAACACCTGAACTGATCAATACCTGTATAGCCTGTAACCAGGCATGTCTGGATCACATTTTTCAAAACAAACGCGCCACCTGTCTGGTCAATCCACGCGCTTGTTATGAGACCGAGCTGCAATTTAATGCGGCTTCGCAGCGTAAAAAAGTTGCCGTGGTGGGTGCAGGTCCAGCAGGACTTGCATTTGCCGTGTATGCCAGTCAGCGCGGCCACCAGGTGACTGTTTTTGATAAAGCCAGCGAAATAGGCGGTCAGTTTAATTACGCCAAACAAATTCCTGGCAAAGAGGAATTTTATGAAACCCTGCGTTATTTCGGCGCCATGCTGAAATTTCATGCGGTTGATTTGCAGCTCGGTAGTGAACAAACAGCGGATAGTCTGGCGAGCGCAGGTTTTGACGAAATTGTCATTGCCACCGGCATTGTGCCGCGGCAGTTAAAACTTGAAGGCATTGAGCATCCGAAAGTGCTGAGTTATCTGGATGTACTCAAGGAGCATAAACCGGTTGGCGCGACTGTCGCCGTCATTGGTGCAGGTGGTATTGGCTTTGATGTCAGCGAATATCTGGTTGAGTCCAAATCGCTGACCACAGACAAAACTGCCTGGTTAAAAGAGTGGGGAATCGATCAAGACTATCAGCATCCTGGTGCTTTATTGCCACAAACTCCCCATAGCAGCCCGGCCCGTAAAGTATACCTGATGCAGCGTAAAACCAGTAAGGTGGGCGCTGGCCTTGGTAAAACCACCGGTTGGATCCACCGTACGGCGCTGAAAAACAAAGCGGTAGAAATGCTCTCCGGTGTAGAATATCTGCGCGTTGATGATGAAGGCCTGTGGATTAATCTGGACGGCCAGCAGCGGTGTCTGGCTGTTGACAATGTGGTGATTTGTGCAGGCCAGGAATCAGAGCGCAGTTTGTACGACCAGCTGCAAAGCCGTGGTGTTTCCTGTCATCTGATTGGCGGCGCCAGTGTTGCCGCTGAGTTGGATGCCAAACGGGCCATCCGGCAGGGCGCTGAGCTCGCTGCGGTTATATAGGCTTTCTATTCTACAACTACGAAGTGTCGTTACGGCGCCACTTCGTAACCCTGCCTGAAATGTATTTTTCACGATTTCACTTGCTGCGCGTCTTCCCTGCGTTTATTACTGTCATCTGGATGACATATTGCCATTTTGGTGCAGTGGTGCAATGTTGCACCAAATCTGGTCCATTGTCATACAGTTGCCATTCAGGTGCCATACAGTGAACAGGCTGCCGCAGGTAGTAGATACTGGAATTAGCGGTATTTCGCGGCCACAACGTTAATCATGGTACCAGCCTTGCTTATGTATTAAGCAATGTAAATAGGGCCGTAAGCCATATACAAGTTCGGCTTGTAAGCGCAGTTTTGTTGAGTTCTACAGGGAGTCTGCTATGTCAGGTGTGTTAACCATGATTCTGGCCGGCGGTGAGGGCACTCGTTTGTCTCCACTGACCGGTATCCGCGCAAAACCAGCAGTGCCGTTTGGCGGTAATTACCGGATCATTGATTTCGTATTAAATAACTTTGTTAATTCTGATTTATTGCAGATCTTTGTTATCACGCAGTTTAAATCTCACTCGCTGATGAAGCATTTGAGTCGCTCATGGCGGGTGACTGGTCTCACTAGTCGATTTATCGACCCAATCCCGGCACAAATGCAAACGGGCAAGCACTGGTATCTCGGCACTGCAGATGCGGTTTATCAGAACCTGCACTTAATTCAGGGTTTAGATCCTGAACATGTTTGTGTGTTTGGTGGCGATCACATCTATAAAATGGATGTACGGCAAATGTTGGAATTTCACCGGCAAAACAATTCTCGACTGACGGTCGCGGCAATCCCCGTGCCAGTCGCGCATGCTCATGAATTCGGCATTATTGAGGTGGATGAAAACGGCAAGATGATTGGTTTTGAAGAAAAACCTAAATCTAATCCTAAAACAATTCCCGGCCGGCCCGATTTTGTGTTGGCCTCTATGGGGAACTATATCTTTGAAGCGTGTACGCTGGTCGACGTGCTGGAAGAAGATGCCCGCCAAATTGATTCGAAACACGATTTTGGTCATAACATTATTCCGAAGTTGTTCCCAACGGGTGATGTTTATGTTTATGATTTTTCAACGAATCGTATTCGGGGTGAGCGTGATGAAGTGAAAGGCTATTGGCGTGATGTCGGTACTATTGATTCGTACTATGAAGCCAATATGGATTTAATTTCAGTTGTGCCGCCCATTGATCTCTATAACAAATACTGGCCAATGCGCAGTTATACACCACCTGTGCCGCCGGCAAAATTTGTGCATGACGAAGCAAACCGCACCGGTCAGGCTATCAGTTCGATGGTATCGGCCGGCTGCATTGTCAGCGGCTCTATCGTGTATCACTCGATTTTAGGCTACAACACACATGTGCACAGCCACGCTTATGTCGAGAAAAGTGTGCTGATGGGGAACAATGATATCGGTCGGGGGGCGCGTATTCGTCGGGCCATTATCGATAAAGATGTTAAAATCGCCCCTGGTACTGTGATTGGTGAAGACCCAGTACGAGATGCGCAGCGCTTCCATGTATCTGCCGATGGTGTGGTCGTGATCCCGAAAGGGGCGCTGGTAGGTTTTGATTGATGACAACTTCTGTCATTTTGCTGGTATGAGGTACTGATGCGCCTGGCGTTCGTTTGCAGCGAGTTTGAAGGATTAATGAAAACCGGTGGGTTAGCAGATGCTACCCGAGGTCTGGCGAAAGCGCTGCAGCAAGCCGGCCATCAGGTGGAAGTCATCATGCCGCGCTATGCACCGCTTTATCACTTGCCGCTGGCGGCGCAATGGCAATCCATCTTTTTCAGTCTCGGCTCGCACAGTTATGGCTGTGCGGTCCGTCATACCGAGGTTGACGGCATTCCGGTGGCATTGATTGAACATCACGATTATTTTCAGCGGCCAAGGCCCTATGATGATGGTGAGAACGCATACCCGGACAACCTGCAACGGTTCGCTTTTTTCTGTAAAGCGGCGTTATTGTACTTGCAACAACAACGGCAACCGGTCGATATCGTGCATGGCCATGACTGGCAATCTGCGCTGTCGGCCTGTTACCTACAAGGCATGCGCACAGGTGCATTGACACATAGTCGCTTCGTGCTCACCGTGCACAACGCAGCTTATCAGCAAGGATTTGGCCGCGAACATTTAGCCGGTATTGGTCTGGCTGATTGGCATTTACCGGCTGATTTACCAACCAGCTTATTAGCGCTTGGTATCTGGCAAGCGGCAGCGGTTAATACCGTCAGCCCTGGTTATCGTGAAGAACTGTTGTCAGAACCCGCTGCCAATGGTTTGTCGCACTGGTACCAGGCACAGCAACAGCGTTTTGTCGGTATTTTGAATGGCTGTGATTATCAGCGATGGGATCCCGCCAGTGATCTAACTCTACCCGCGCGTTACGATGCAACAGATTTAGCCGGTAAACAGCTGTGCCGCAGCGAGCTACGCCGGCAACTACAACTGGCGGATGACGATAGCCCGTTGTTAGTCAGCGTCAGCCGGGTGACCGGTCAAAAAGGATTTAGCATTTTGATCCCGGCGCTTGCCCAGTTTTTGCAACAGCAGCAAGCGCAGGTGGTGATTATGGGCACCGGGGAGCAGCAGTTTATGCAACCGATGCGCTTACTGGAGCAGCAGTTCCCACAGCAGTTTCGTTTGCTGGAAGGTTTTGATGAAGCGTTGTCTCATCAGGTGGAGGCGGCGGGAGACTTTTTTCTGATGCCCAGTTTATTTGAACCTTGTGGCCTAAATCAGATTTACAGTCTGCGCTATGGCACAGTACCTCTGGTGCGAGCAACCGGTGGTTTAAAAGATACCGTGGTCGATTTGGCACTACCGAACGCGACGGGTATCTGCTTTAGTGAACCCACGGTCGCAGCTTTAACCGGCGCCTTACAGCGGCTGATAGCCTTGTGGCAGCAGCCATCGGCATATCAGGTGGTACAACAACGTGGCATGGCACAGGTGTTTGGTTGGCCGCAGGCTGCTGAGCAGTATATCAGCTGGTATAAATCCGTGATTCAGTGATTATCAGGTAGCTGATTTATATGCGGTTTTTGGTTGCTTTGCCGGCATTTGCATAAAATAGGTCTAATTCTGTTGTCTTGATGATTTGAAGTTTGCTAGCCTTAAGCAGTTTCATTATCAGGCGTAGATTTATGGATGCGATTACTTTACTAACGACCCGTTATTCATCCGCCCGCTTAACTGAACCGGCACCTGCCGGTGAGGATTTAGCGTTGATTAAACAAGCTGCGTTGCGGGTGCCAGATCATGGCGGCCTCAAACCTTGGCGTTTTGTTGTTTTCAATGGCAAAACCGCGCTGACTAAGTTGGGCGATATCTTTGCCGAAGCGGCGTTGGAAGATAACCCCGGTATCGCTGAAGACATGCTGGAGCGTGCGCGCCAACTGCCATTGCGCGCGCCGATGGTCATTGCCTGTATCGCTAAATGTCGGGAACATGCCAAGGTGCCTGTCAGCGAACAAGTGCAGTCTGCCGCTTGTGCGGTGATGGCGATGCAACAGGCGGCTTTTGCGCTGGGTTTTGGTGGTATTTGGCGAACCGGTGCATACACACAATATGAGTTTGTTAAACAGGCTCTTGGTCTGGGTGACGATGATGAAATTGTTGGCTACCTGTATTTAGGTACTTGTGCATCCGAAGCTGCATTGCGTGAACCACTGCCAACCAGTAGCTATTTTGAAGACTTCGTTTGATTAGATTTGTAGTCATCGGCTTAGGTCTGCTTATAAAAAAACCGCCAACAGGCGGTTTTTTTACGTTTAACGCAGCGCAAAAAGCTGGTTTAGAAATCCGCGTTGCCCGGAGTCCGCGGGAAGGCAATGACGTCACGCACGTTGCCCACACCGGTGACATAAGAGACCAGTCGTTCAAAGCCCAAACCAAAACCTGAGTGCGGCACAGTGCCATAACGGCGCAGGTCACGGTACCAGCTGTAATCCTCTTTGTTTAAGCCCATTTCGTCCATGCGTGCATCCAATCGGTCCAGTCGCTCTTCACGCTGGCTGCCACCGATGATCTCGCCAATGCCAGGCGCCAGAATATCCATGGCCGCCACGGTTTTGCCGTCTTCGTTTAAACGCATATAAAACGCTTTGATGTCTTTTGGATAGTTCTGCAGAATGACGGGTGCGCCAACATGCACTTCTGCCAGATAACGTTCGTGTTCAGATTGCAGGTCAACCCCCCATTCAACCGGGTATTCAAATTTCTTACCGCAGGTTTTCAGGATCTCAATTGCGTCGGTGTAATCCATCCGCACGAAGCTGGAATCAACAATTTGCTGCAGACGACTAATCGCTTTGTCATCGACGCGTTTTTCAAAAAACGCCATATCATCGGCGCGCTCGGTCAGTACAGCTTGAAATACATACTTCAGCATGTCTTCAGCGAGTTGAGCGACATCTTTCAGTTCAGCGTAAGCAACTTCCGGCTCAATCATCCAAAACTCAGCCAAGTGGCGGGTGGTGTTTGAGTTTTCGGCACGGAAGGTCGGGCCAAAGGTGTAGACGTTGGACAAAGCGCAAGCATAAGTTTCCACATTTAACTGGCCAGATACCGTCAAGAAGGTCTCTTTGCCAAAGAAATCTTGCTTGTAATCAACTTTGCCCTGGTCGTTGCGTGGCAGGTTTTCTAAATCCAACGTGCTGACGCGGAACATTTCGCCGGCACCTTCACAGTCAGCGCCGGTAATGATCGGTGTACTGATCCAATAAAAACCGCGCTCGTGGAAGAAACGGTGGATAGCCTGCGCCAGACAGTGACGCACACGGGTGATTGCACCGACGATATTAGTACGCGCCCGCAGGTGCGACTGCTCACGCAGATATTCCATGCTGTGCTGCTTCGGTGCCATTGGATAGGTATCTGGGTTTTCTACCCAGCCAACCACGACAACTTCAGTCGCTTGCAACTCAAATGCCTGGCCTTGACCTTCAGATTTGGCAACAACGCCAGTGACAATCACTGAGCATGCTGTGGTCAGGCGTTTGATTTCGGTTTCGTAATTATTCAGATTTGCCGGAGCGACGGCTTGCAGTGCTTCAAAACAGCTGCCGTCATGTACGGCCAGAAATGAAATGCCGGCTTTGGAATCGCGACGAGTGCGGATCCAGCCTTTAACTGTAATTGTCTCACCTACGGCGTATTGGCCGGCGAGAACGTCTTTAATCACTGCATGCGTCATGCAACAGGCTCCAACTTAAACTCAACAATGGTTATTTTCTGAGGCTGACATGATACGCAGTGCGAGGTTAATCACAAGCAAAAACTTGTCAGGAATGCTTAATCTGGTTACTTTTCCTGTAAATACAAGGTGTGCCGTCAAGGCCATGTTAATTTTTTTGGGAAACGGATGCAAAATCGGCGCAAAGGACCTGACTGGATGGTGAAGACGTTTCATTGGTTATCAGTGGTTGGCTGGCTAGTGCTGGTCATCGCGCTTGGCTTAAGCCACCTGGCGAAACCGGAAATGCGCACCGGTTTGACGGATTACTGGCAAATCGAGCTGCGGGCATACTGGGAGCCGGCTTTGACGGGCCAGTTGGTGTACTTGCTGTGGGCTTGTAGCGTCAGCAGCCTGTGTAGTTTGCTGTTAAATCAGTTCAGATTGCGCCGGGCCAGTGACCGGCGCAGTTACAACACACTGTTGTTATTACTGGTATCGTTAGTGGCGCTCAGTTTTTTCTACAGCCTGCCATCAGGCACCTGGTAGCGCCGGCGCGTCGAGCAGAATCTCCTGCTGCACAATAAACTGAACGGCGTCAGTCAACTTGGTCAGCGCAGTTGAATCGATGATAAAAGGCGGCATTAGATAAATCAGCCGGCCAAACGGCCGCACCCACACCCCCAGCGCAACCATTAAAGCCTGCGCCTTTGCGACATCCACATTGGCGGTCATTTCGACAATCCCTACAGCACCCAGCACCCGAACATCGGCTACCTGTGCCAGATTTTGCAGCGGCAACAACTGCTGACGTAGCTGCTGTTCAATCTGCTGCACCTGCGCTTGCCAATGATTTGCGGCAATCAGAGTTAGGCTGGCTCGGGCAACCGCACATGCCAGCGGATTAGCCATAAAAGTAGGGCCGTGCATTAAAGCGCCCGGCGAACCACTGCTGATGCCTGCTGCGAC
>Ga0169931_10010235_pt1 | contig 13372 bp, 14 predicted proteins | sample Kivu_15m_20L_FD_129675 | JGI IMG/M metagenome (GOLD analysis project Ga0169931, IMG submission 129675) | Freshwater microbial communities from Lake Kivu, Western Province, Rwanda to study Microbial Dark Matter (Phase II) - Kivu_15m_20L... | ecosystem: Environmental > Aquatic > Freshwater > Lake...
AACCCCAACCCCAACCCCTGATAAATATGTGATATAAAGTATGAAGTTGTATACTAGATATATAATAGATTGCAATAAATTAGTGGTTTATATAGATCGCAATAAGAGAGTATTGTTAAAGATCGTATTGAGTGATTGTTATTGTTTGTGTTTTTGTATACTGTATAATATATGAGGGAGGATAGCTAGTACTAGTAGAAACATACCTTCTCTAAACGACCCTGCTTCAATCAAATAGTCAGCTACCTAGTCATCCTCACCCAGCAACTCACTTTCTGGCTCACTGTCCAGCCCAACTACCACTCCTCTGCACCTCGCATAGCTACTATTGTCCTCATGCTCCTCGCCATACTCATACTGGTCATTTTCTGTTTGAAGACGTCGCTGACTGACCCTTCGGACCCTTTGGTGCGCTAGTTCAAGACAGGTGACCGCTAGAAGTACTTTATTCTGACTCAGAGTGTTCAAGTAGTTGTCGAAGTGTTTGTACTGCGACCACTGCCGTAGTTACGTATACGCTACATCGAGACATTGCAAGTTATGCGACAGGTACTGTATGTTGAAGTGAGGTGTGTGCATAATTTCGACCACCACTGCATCTGGATCAACAACTGCGTGGGCAAACAGAACTACAAACCCTTCATGGCCATGCTAATCGCAGCATTCGCCCACTTCTCAATATACATCGCCAGTGTATGTGCACTCTGGCAATAAGATATGTGGAGATCATATCTGGCATCAATGATAGTAAACTGGGCTGTTTTTGCAGTATCAGCAGTGTTTCTGGTGTTCATAGCTGCCCTACTTGCGTTTCACTTCTACCTGGTTTGGCAGGGAATGACTACTTTTGAGTTCATAATGGCCAAAAAAACAGCATAAACAAACAAAAACTAAACAAAAATAGAAAACAGCAATAACTAAAATAACGCCAACAACCAAAACATTGTTAATAGAAACAGCTAGAGCTAGAGTAGCAACAAGGTGGTAAACGCCAATCCAAGCATTTCCTAAAGCATTTAGTAGAATATGGCATCCAAACAGTTGTCTTCAAATAGCTAACATCTCAAGAACAACATGCATGAATACAGCTAGGAGTCGATTACTACCAACAAAAAGAAGAAACAGTCATAGGCAGAAGAAGGCTCAGCTTAAATGCCCTCCTCAGAAATGCTAGCTCCCCTCTAGAAACAGCAGAATGATTAGTTGGGGTAGTTCTACAGGTCTCACCGCAGTCTCAAGTGGCTGGTGGGTCGAGCTGTAAGTGTGCGACCACAAAGTCAATTATCCTCAAAGAAACGCAACTCTACTTAATAGTAAATGTGGGGAAGCAGAGAAATCCAGCTGCCTGACATGCAATAGAAAACAAGAGTAGTCAGAAAGAGCTCCAAAGCCCCCTAATGATATTATTTATGGTTATTTTGTTAATGGATTCATTTTGTTGGTTATTGTCTGATATATTTGGTTAATCTTTGATAATAATACAGTATGCATAGTGCCAAAATTGTTTACCCTGAGTGTCCCATCTAGGGTCATGCCAAATAACCCCTCAACCGCATCTGCATCGACTAAAAGTATACCAAAAGAGGTCTGGTTTGCTGCATTTGCGAGTTCCAGACCCACCAGGCACTCAAGGTCATTCCTGTCAAAACATTTCTGTAAAACATGAAGGCACAGGCTGACCTGGACTAGAAACTGAACCCTCTCGAGTTCGAATAGCAACTCATTCAGCTCAGAAACAAGTACTTTACTAGCATCAGCCAGTGCCGCCAGTTTGTGCTCGACTAGCTCTAGGCCCTGTAGAACAAAGGCCATCTTTTCTTCAACAACTGCCAAGACTCATTAATAGCCTTAGCTGCTCTAAACCAACCTATAAGCAATTTGACAAAGGAGGGCTCTACTCGCTAATTTAAAGCATTTTTCAATCGAGTGTTGCAACTGTACGCCCCCTAGGACGCTAAGGGTTTTTCTCTGCACAAGAAGTTCACTTCTTTGTTGAAGAAAACAAAATAAAGCACTGCCAAGATGGAAGAAGGACTCAACACTATGCAGTAAGCAGTCAAAAAATCCTGTAAAGGCATAGCGGAAAGTTTTTCAGGTAGCGCCAAAGCAGGCCTATAAATGATGGCTTGGAGCCAAACACTCAAAGGATTGAAGATCAAGATTACTGGCAGTCTTATCTAACAGGGAGGAATGTAGTCAAGCGGACAGCGCTTTGGCCTTATGGAACAGCCTCTTCCGCAACGTATTTAAGTATAAACTTAGGTATTTTAGTATAAACTAAGGTAGTAGTGTTTATACTAAGAGGGTAAGACTTGCTGGGGAATGCGCGTGAAAAAGTTTGTAGGGTGGGTAGGAGTGGGCATTTGTCTAAGAAAAAGCATCAAAGATGCTCACTTTCACTTCAACTACACCAATATCGGCCACGGAAGCTACCTGATTTCAACTAATGGTTACAGTTGGTCGCATTCTGTGAAGGAATTCAACTCTGCCAGCAAGACCTTCCACTTCACTGTAAACGACATCGTCTACATCGAGTACGACCCAGAACAAAACAAACTCAGGTAAGCATCATCTAAAATAGGTATAAAGATAGAATATATAGGTATATTAGCCATAGATGATAGGTGATTTAAAAGTAAAGATAGGTATATTGATGTATAAGTTAGGTACCGTAAGAACACTAGCGACAAGGACCGGTTCTAGTTGGACATCACTCCTCCTCCTTCTGGAGATGCCTACCATGCGTGCGTAAATTTATGTTCTAGCGGCGATTCTGCTTAACTCATTTACCCAGGACTACCTCTCTCCTGATTCTACTGAAAAATATCAATTCGCATACATATCATACGTAAAAATAATAGCAATGTCTATAGTATTTGATTAAATACATTTCGTATATTGCCATCTTCAAAGCAATAAACATTTTTGTGTGTCTATCTTTAGTATTTATTGTGTTTTTAGTCTTTAAGGCAGTTGCTGATTTTTTTCTTTACTTTTATGTATAACATTATAACAATAATAAGCATATGGCACATAGGTACTTATACCTGCACTTGTCGCATCTTCACGTTCAAGTTCTTCGCTAGCTACAGCACTAGTACGTATCTTTTTACTGGGATGAACAGTTCTACTTCACGCCAGTCCTCTCGCCCTCATAAGTGCACAACTATTCCATACCTATCAACTCGAGCATCACCCTCCCCTTCCCAGCAGTACTGCCCCTCCCATAAACACTAACTCTCCAGCTATGGCAGAATCACATGATTCTCTTCGAACACCTCATCGACATATCCTAGCTCAAAAGCAGATCAGCCACCAAAAAGAAACATTAAATAAGGCAGGGATAAGTGCTTTAGTTCACCATCTATCTACTATAGCCTCACTAGTTTGCCCTCAGCTAACAGTTCACGCCCACTTTCACACAACACTTTCTCATCATTCACCAGCTAGCCATCCACGAAACGCAGGACAACAGCGACACTGGGCCCTCCTACTTTGTAATCTCTTACGATGATAATGGCAACAATAATGGCAACAAAAGCAGAATAGCAGTTCCAGTAGTCAACGCAGTAGCCACAATACCACTACCCAATAAATTTAGATTCGAACACATTAAGAATGGAAAACTAAAGGCAAAATCAAGACTATACGAGTGGTAGGAGGTGCGCACTAGGCAGTTCGTGGTCGATATGGTGGTAAAGGAAGACCAGGGCTATGACATGTAGGTGAGTGTAGTGTGGGGAAGCAACCTGTGGCGGCAAAGACCATAAAACAGCATGCTGCTCGACTCCATTTAAATCATGCTCTATGACCTCTAATTCAGGTTCTAGAACAAAGTAGACCAGGCTGGCCACAAACTCAAAGTAGTGGCAGGCAGCCGTGCTTTTGAACTCAACAGCAAGCTTGAGGACAGCAAAGTAACCAGATTCGCAAGAATAGTCTACTTTGTGGCCAAGTCATAGTAATAGTAGTTCTCAATAGTGCTCGAAAAGGGCAGTCGACCAGTCGCAAGAGCTATCGTCTTCACCTAGTAGCTCATGTCCTACCGTATTAATATCCTCAAAAGGAAACTACTAGACTTGGCAGGCAGACCTGTAGGTAGTGTCAGAATGAAGTGCTAGAAAGCTAAAAACTTGAGTCTTCCTCACAACAACCCTTTTTGGAAATAAAACATCAAAGCTGGCAAACAAGGCAAGGTGGTTCTATAGTTTTCACAAATATCCAGAGCCGGAGGACCAAGCAATCTGTGCGGTCTTATCATTAAAACAGAATAGGATTAGCTAACTGTCCCTGGACTTTGTGACTCTGCCTGTTTTCAGCTGCAAAACTAAATTCCATAGGCAGTGATACTACCTATGCAGCGAGAAGGAAGCATTTACTTGAAACTGATTGACTAGTAGTCGTAAGAAGTGGACTAGTTCGTGGGTATCGCTGTCCTCAACTACGGCTAACTCAGACTGGGTCTCAACGCCCTAACTGTGGGTTTTTTCCGACAGCAACAACGAGTATGCAGTCTTAATCTGATGGTAAACAAGGCAGTCTACTGGATGTTTGTTAAACCACTGCCCCAGCCCTAGTTTCTGCAAAGTGCCTTCAAAACTGCATTGATTTCAGTTGTAGTGCAAACAGTGTAGCTAAACGGGTACTTCTAGACCTTTCTCTACGATAGAAAGACCGATCTATACTGTATCGTGTAGGTGAATCGTATAAAAAAGGTAATTATTTTGTAAAAACTGAACATCAACAATAATAAGACTGTGTTCGTGAATGCGATTGGAAGCGATCAGCTCAACTTCAACGTGTAGTTGGCAGAGTCAGCCCGCATCAAGTTCACCCTACTCGTCAGTGACGGAGGAGTATAGTAGTAAATATACGGAACACTGCACAGGAGAATAAAGATCTTATAGCTAGGGTAGGGCCCATCTGCCTTTCCCGGACAAGGACTAGCCAATTAATACGGAATATTAGTAGGATAAGTATACTTTTAAGTCCAAAAAGGACTAGTAAACGAGTTTCAGAGGGCACCCATCAAGAAGGACCTGAACGGAGTTATTAACGATTTGGCCAAAGTCAACAAAAGCATATAGAAGATCGAATCTTTAAAGAAACTAAATGAAAGGATCAAACAGTCACCCAGAGTTCCAGCCAAAAAAAGATACTAATCACTAGTACTTCCAGAAATAGTCGACCAGGCGTCCCTTAAGAAAAAACAGTTGGCTAAAATGTTGTAGGCAAAGAGACGCCTCAAGGACAGGAGAGTCAGTCAAAAGTTATAGAAAATAAATATAAGTCACACTGCAGTAGAGCCTATCCGCAAGTAGGTAGATGTTAGAGGGAGAGTGAGGTCGCAGGGACTGAGGGGGCAGACTGGTTAGGTGAGATAGTAGGGCAAGCTAGGAGTGATGCTTTAGGCCATGCGTGAATAGGCCTAGTAGAGGTAGAGTTAGGCCTACGCGAGCAGAGTAGACATCGCAGTAGACCACTAATTGTAGTAGAATGAGTTCGCCTAGATAAGCCCTCTGGCCATGACTCCTCGTCACAAATGAACAATATGATAAAAGATACATTATTATCAAAAACCTTTGTACTTTAAACCCTAAAGAACATCGATATAATCATTTCTTTTGTAAAATATATAAAAAAAGCACTATAATTAAAAAACGTAATAGTTGTAAATAGTATACATTTTAATCAGTCTTATAGGTGCAGAATGAACTCCGACTGGTTCATCTTCCACAGTTCCCGCATAAACATCAGCTGACCTATAGTTCCCACCACGCATCCCACCGTCACTGTCAGCCCGCCTAACAAATCCATGGTTGCTCCTATTGCTGCCCCAACTGACTAGAATGCAGATGCACTAGTCATTAGTATACTACACCATGCATAGGCTATTCTAAGTAGTTGCACTAAACAGAGAGACCCTAGGCATATTCTGCAATTCCACACTGCCACCTTCCCTGAGCCTTTGAACACTCGTTTGGATTTGTCTCCCGAAGCCAAATAAAATATGACATATGCTGCTAGTAGCATCACGCAGATAGGAGACGCGTTGCTTCTACTTGTAGACACACTAATAAGATAAGCAATAACTAAGTTCTGGGCTAGATCGGCAGCCAGAATGTACTTCATGGCTGGAGTTTAATTCTTAATCTGTCGGAAACGTAAGAATAAGTGTATTTTAGATGCAATTATTACGAGTGCATGCAAGGCCACTAGCACTATGAGTTTGATGTTGATTTTGTGGGAGTGGGTCACTACCTTCAAGATGGAAATCCATAAGATGACTTCGTAGCTGGAGAATACTGCGCTGAAAGTAGTGTGCCTGTTGTTCTTCATTATAGTCAATAAGTGGGTCATCTTTATCAGTTTTAGCCATTTGGCAGCCCTCAGCAACAGTTTGACCAGCACGAATTGAAAGATAACAAAACAAACGATGGTGACTAGTGAGTTCAGTAATAATAGCTAATTGTACCAATTCTAGAACTAGGTCAGCTCTTAAGTATTGGGACCTGGAGTCATGAGAAACTGAACAATTAGGGCCTAGTAGGTGGAAAAAGAGTTGACTGGGTTGAGTTGGCAGGCGAAGTAGCCAGATAGAAGTAGCATGTTGGTCTTCAAGGAAACCACTGAAGAAAGGGGACTTAGTCCCAGCATCGACCAGAACAAAGTAATAATCGAAGCCACTTTTACTACTGTTTTCCTGCCCTAGAAGGAGTTAAATCTCTATATAGGGGAACTCCTGTCTATCAGAAGGGGCAAGGGCGATAAACTAATGCCTATTTAGTACGTATAAATGTTGTTGATGGTCAAATTGCAGACGGGAGACCAGGCCTGTCCTAGCAGAAAGGCAGCTTTGTTGACTGAGGCATCAGTGACTATAGGTTGACTGTACTGCACTATGAACCACTACTAATCGTTTTATTTAAGCTAGTAGTTGAAATTGCAAACCATCTTTAATTAATGATTTGTTGTTATAGTTGGGCCTTTGTTTTTCAACTAAATGGCTATTTGGTTGTGGCCGAAAACAGTGTAGATATGCCAGTCTAAGGCTAAAGTATCTGACCAACATGAGCTGCCCTTGGATGTGTGTTTACAAGTGAAAAACTGCTATATTTAGCATATAGAACTACAGCCATCGCCAGATTTAGTGTTGTTATCGTCACACTAAGCCTTTAGAATGATGCCGTCTCCGCATATCTATCTACATATGCCATCTGATTATAGATTGACTCCCCTTAAGGAAAAGCAAGCCTAGCAAGTGCCATAAGCATTAAGAAAATAGCTCATTTTGCATTAAACACATTTATTATTCTTGCCGCAGTGAAGACAACCCTGGCTGCAGCTAGAAAGACGAAGAGAAGCAGTTAACACGCATGTTCCATTAGATATAGTGTAGGGGGACTGGCATTGTGTGCAATTAGTTAGGTCTATGCAGTCAATGCAGTAACTAGAACAGATTCTGCACACTGAGTACTAGTCAATCATGTAGTAGCCACTCTGGCAGGCCAAACAGAGCGTGTAGTTGGGGCAGAACTAGCACCCTCTCACACAGGGCAGACACTGAAGACTAGGCACACTAATAGCGAAGGTGCCAGCTGGACATTTTTAGTAGCAAACTTACTTGTATTGATAGCGAGGACAGTTAGAAGGGCAGGGAATGCCTGCTACTATATCAAAACAGGGATTAGTGGCTGCCCATGTCGGAGTAAAGCCGAGCAGAGAGTAGGTGTAAAGAGGATGCACGCATAGCGAGTTTCTTAGGATATATCCTTAAAGGCAGTAGAGGCAATAGGTGGCGTTGAAAAGACAATGGTAGCAGCCTTTGTGACAAGGCAAGCACTTACCAGCCAGTATGTTGTAGTAAGTCATAGGCAGACATTCGCATGAAGAACGCTGGTACTAGTAGTAAAAGCCAGAAGGACACCCAGTAATATTGGTAGAGTTAAAAGGACAAGAAGTACACACCACTGAGGAAGAACCAGTCTACGTGCATCCTAGCATACACTTGCTACATGAACTATTACTGGTACAAACCTAGCAGCCGTATATATCAATACTGCACTTGCGACAAGTAACATCACTACCTCTCTAATAATATCCTTTTTTGCAACCACAGGACCCATTCACTAGAATTCTATGGCGGCCTGAAGCGCACGTCATACAGTTAGTTGAAAGCGGACCTGAACAACGATAACAACTAAAATGGCAAGCTCTCATGGCTCCATTCTACTAGTAGTAGTTGGGACTGCCTGAACCGTAGCATAGGTTTTAGCCGTTCGTAAAGAGAGCACCGCCTCCACAGGAATTGTAGTTGAAAGTGGCATACTCGATGAAAGCTTGAAAGTTAGTGGCAGTATTGTTGAAAAAGGACGAGTTGAGGAATAGCACATCTGAGGTTAAATCTGAAAAGGATTTGAGGCCGAAGAACATAGTGGAGTATGACATTTTGGGTAGTAGGTTAGTCCAGACTACTTTGTAGTCTAGGTAGTGTCTGGACTCTCCCTTCTATATGGTCATGCTGTTCTAAGAGGTTGCCTAGTTGAGAACTGAAGAGTTTATCAGCAATCGATTATAAATAAGCTGAGTTATGGTAATGTTGATGAATGCAACCTACACTACATATGTCCTTTAGTCCACCAGAGTACAGTTCATAGCTATTTAAGGCCTGTTTATGAGTTTTAGTCCTTTGAATCCACTCAAGTAGCAGCCAATGCTGTTGCTGGTGAGGTTGTCGATGGGAGAAAGCAGAGTCACATTGTAAAAGTGAGGCATTACTGTCATGTTTTGGCTTATCTATATGCTCATCTCGATAGCTTATATAAAGGAATAGGTGTGGTAGCGGTAGGCCATGTAGGTGATGCCCAGTCTTGAAAAACCACAAGCAGTCACCGAAGCATTCAAACAAATAACAGTAAACATGTGTGTGAAACTAATGTTTTTAACTTAAAAGAGTTACTGCTTGAAGTCAATAGCAGACCCAGTGCTCAAGTTCTATATGCGCCCTATTCCAAGCACCACGTCAGGGGCTTGGCTGAATGAAACATTAAAGGGTACAGTTGTTGAGTATGAGCCGCTATTTCCTGAAGAAACTATGGCAAATTTGCCCACTTAGAACAACGGAGCCGTGCCTGCAGACAGATATGTTTGGGAACTTACAGCTAGTACTAGCAGACAGAGACAAGTTATCTGCATTTGCATAATATATATTATATGTAAAACTGTAAGATGGTATCATTACTATGTTTTGTTGGGACTTATCTACTACTACGTGGTTTTAGTCTTAATAGTCTTAGTGGGACTGGAAACAGGAGAGAAACAGGTTAAACTGCCCGCCTATTTCTCTTTTTTGTTCTAAGGAATCACTGTTATATCTGCTAAAGAGATAGCCTGTCTTAGCTCTTACGCCTTTTTGGCCATTTGTTGGTTTCTTTATAGCAAAGTAGACAGTAGTCTATGGATATGAACCAGTTTAGTGTAAGCTTAATCGTCGAAATAATCAGGGTGTTGTTTGGTTATTCTGCCAAAATCAATCAGCCTCACTATAGCCTTGCTGGTTGCTTTTGCATCGTAGAAGAAGCACACGGATGAAGCCACGAATCTATAGCCTTTAAGTGCCTTAAATCTAAGAATTAGATCTGCAAGTTGTTATTGGATTAGCAGTAGTGTCTACACGTTGATGGTGTATCCGTTGTAGAAGAACAAGGCAAAGTAGTTGAGTATTTGATCTAACTAGAATGCCTCTTTGAGATAGTACTTGCTAAGAAACAAAGATTAAGGCCTTTACGTGAATATTTACTAACTACCAGTGCCTTTTTAGTATAGTTTAGTAAAGTTGATTCTGCATCCGTTTAGTCTTATCCCGCTCCCTCCTACAGGCTTCCCTTTCTTGTGCTATTTGCCTTTGGCCCCAATCTTAATGTCAAATACATTAGGAGCCTGCCACTCGTGAGTAAGGTTTTACAGCACAATGAACTTGTTCTACTCTACCCGCGAACTGTACCTGGCAGTGAGGTGTCTAAGCCACTACTAAGTGTTCTTGTCATTCTAAAATCTACCCACTACTATCTAGGGTTACTACTAGAAGGAGGTATGTCCGTAACATATAGGCAAGTACTTGGCGATGGCAGCATGGGGGTGTGAAACGTGAATGGCCTGGAGGTGGGAGTAGAACATGTACTAGTTGGTGTCATATGCTTTGAGCAGTTTGGATTGGTCCTTGAGGAGGAATTTGGGAGATTTGCCACTGACTTGTTCCATGTGCAGGCTTATTTGCTTTTTGGGCGTACTAAACTGCCCTTACCTTGGGAATTCTTATCCTATATCTTGGGACATCGAATAAACTATAGGATTAGCTTTAAAGAGTTTACTTAAAATGTATAAATAGTATTAATTTCTAACCAATTATGCCATCAATTAGTCTAAAAGAATAAGCCTTTCCTATTATATTTTGATAATTACAATGGCAATTAATCCATGATATGTTATACGAGTGAGTATGACGCTATCTAAGTTTTTATGTCGTAATATTTATGATCCATCGCTTGTTTATTAACTTATCATGTTTGGCTGGTGTTGCTTTGGAGCCAAGTCTCCCCAGCCCGACTTCCCCCCCACTAGCAAGTTCTACCACGAAGTCAACCGCACTCGTAAAGCCCCATCCACCCAGTCACCAACCACTAACAACTCATGCTCGAACTCATCTACACCGACCTCGCCACCAGACACAAAAGCCAGAGAGTCTCCTTCGAAAACTTCCTGGTGTTCTTCGGGTTGACAGGACTGTGGGGAGCTAAGCTGTTCCGGCAGTTCGACCAGGACGGGAATAAGCTGATTGACAAGTAGTAGTTCTTCTACGGAATATGTACGGTGTTGTTGAGCCAGCGCAAACCGCCAAAGCCCCCCACTCCCAAAAAATAAAACTACTCTTCAACTTCCTCAAGGACGACAAGGACAACGGCATCAAGTCAGTTGACTTCACAAAAATGGTAACGCCCTTCCCACCCAGCTCTACAACTACTCCAAGGACGAACTCAAATAAATACTGATTGAAGAAAAAACAATGATGCCCGAACTAAACAGGGCCATCTCCAACTCTACTAACTCCCAATAATAGCCCCAACACAACAGGTTTAGTCCTTGTGGCAACTAGCACGAGCCTAGTTCTTCGATGTTCAACTCACCCTTGAGGTCGAAAACCAAGGGAGAGCTGAGCGCTAAGCCAACCGTTATTGAGGTAAGAGTGAGCCTATGAAGGTAAAAACTATGTTAGTGAGGTCAACTACGAGCCCAGATAAGAATAGAAATCAAGGTTCTGTAAGCACTATGGCGACTACCACTAGTAGCAGTAGTCGAGATAAGTAGGCACTATTCTGCACGTAAAACTTAAAGATCTGACTTACAAGGTCCACTTTTGCAATATGATAACACTGGTAAAGGAGTTCACCAAGAAAATATACAAGTTCTACAACATCGACTACAAAAAAGGAATGTAGATGTGGTAATAAATAGATTTACTTATGAAATGTTCAGTCAGTGGATCCAGAGCCACCCCAAACTGTTTTAGAGCTACTACACCAGTTTCCACACCAACATATGGAGCTACACTGACTCCACTCCCAACTACCTGTAGCAAGTCTAAAAACATTTCCAAGGAAGCATGCTGTTCAACAATGAGCTCACCTCTATATTTGGCATGCTAATAGGCGACGTAATCGTGATTGCCCGTAATAAACAAACACGACATGTACCCATCAAGGTGCTCTGCCTCGACGGACTCTCCATGGAAGAAGTCAACGATCAACACGGCTATGGAATAGCTCTCAACCATATTGAAGAGTGCTACCAGAAATGTGTGCTGTACTTCAAGGACAAACAGGAGGCCGACTAATACATGGAACTTATATAGGTATAGATGAACTTATATAGGTATAGATGAACTTATAAAGGTGTACTAGGGAGACACCCTCCACGATCTATACAACACTCACTAGATGATCGGCACTGGCAAGTTTTCCATCGTGTACAGATGCACCTAGAAACACACGGGGAAGATGTTTGCCCTCAAGAACATCAACACTGAGAAACTGACCACGCAGACAGTGAGCACTCTCGACAACTAGAGCCAGATAATGAAGATCATAACTCACCCCAATATCGTAAATTACAAGGAAACTCTTCGCAGCAAGTAGCACATCTACATCATCACTGAGTACATATAAGGCAAGGACCTATACGAGTACACCCGCAAGAAGAAAAGACTGGGCGAGTACATGGCTGCCTTCATAATCGGCAAGGTGATCGAGGCTGTCATGTACATCCACTCGATCGACATCATCCATAGAGATCTCAAACCCGATAACATCATGATCATGTTCAAGAAGGACCCTGAAGACATGGACAACTACTCACTCGAGGGAGACTTCAGCAACAAACCTATCAAAAACGTCAAAATAATCGACTTCGGACTCTCCAATCATGTCCAGTAACTATAAAAAAACCATGAATCTCAAGGCATCGCCGGCACGCCCAACTACATATCGCCGGAAGTAGTTTTGGGACAAAAACCCTCCTTCAAGTCCGATAACTTCGCCATCGGTTCAATCCTTTACTTTCTGTACGTTGGTGTATAGATAGGCTGAGTGGGAAGATGGCATTCGTGTGCAAGGACATCCAGTATACGTTGTTGCAGACGGCGAGAGGAGAGTACAACCTGAACACTGGCGTTTGGTAGACCATCAGTCACTAAGCCAAAGACCTCATCAAGTGTCTGCTCTAGGTCGACCCTGACAAACGAATCTCCCTCGAGGAAGCACTCAACCACAAGTGGTTTGAAGAAGTAGCCAAGCAGAAGGGAAACAAACACACAGTATCGACAAAGGGCGGTTCCATTCCGGACGTATAGGAGCCGAATATGGAGGAGCTGAGACTGAAGCAGACTGGTTCATTGAAGGTGGGGGAGATAATTCTGAAGTAAAGGATGAGTCGCAAGAGCCACGTTCTCAACCTTTGAATTGTATTTAACTATTTATTGAGTCAAATGCATAAGATGACAATTCGCATAAGGAACATATCCTGAGTGCCAACATCAGATTACAGTCAGCCATAAGTATTATATGTAGTCATCGCAAAATGATTGATTTAATGCTCTATTCTATGTTTATGGATCATAAGATTTATTATTTATGGACCATAACATCGATTCTAATGGATCATATTGTTGATTTAGTTTAATCGATAATATTGTTGATTTAGTTTAATCGATAATATTGTTGATTTAGTTAAATGGATCAGTATTTATTGTTGATTTAGTTAAATGGATCAGTATTTATTGTTGATTTAGTTAAATGGATCAGTATTTATTGTTGATTTA
>Ga0169931_10010238_pt1 | contig 13367 bp, 9 predicted proteins | sample Kivu_15m_20L_FD_129675 | JGI IMG/M metagenome (GOLD analysis project Ga0169931, IMG submission 129675) | Freshwater microbial communities from Lake Kivu, Western Province, Rwanda to study Microbial Dark Matter (Phase II) - Kivu_15m_20L... | ecosystem: Environmental > Aquatic > Freshwater > Lake ...
AGGATGCAGGCACCTTTCCCGGTGCTCTTGAGTGAGCGAACGATGTGCAGGAGGTAGGCGTAGTCGCCCTGCTTGCCAGGCGGTGCGCCGAAGTGCTGGAACCGATCGAACGGGTCGTGCAGCGGATCGAGGCCGGTGCTCCACCGCTTGTCCGAGAATGGCGGATTGGCAACGACGAAGTCGAACTGCTTGAGCGCCTCGCCGTCCTTGTACTTCGGGTCGGTGAGAGTGTTCCCCTGGAAGATCAGGGCTTCCGGGTTGTTGTGCAGGATCATGTTCATCCGTGCCAGGCCGCTCGTCGCGGAGTCCTTTTCCTGCCCGTAGAGCGTGAGCTTTGAGGTCGCCTCGTCGGCCACTTTCAGGAGGAGCGAGCCGGATCCGCAGGTCGGGTCGTAGACGGTGGTGCTGGCGGTGGTCTTCGCGGTGCGAACTCCGAGTATCTGGGCGATAATCCGGCTGACTTCGGCGGGCGTGTAGAACTGTCCCTTGCTCTTGCCACTCTCGGTGGCGAAGTGCCGCATCAGATACTCGTAGGCATCGCCGAGAATGTCGTCGCCATCGGCCCGATTGCTTGAGAAGTCGAGAGATTTGTTCTCGAAGATGGCGATGAGGTTCGTGAGCCGCTCCACCATCTCCTTGCCGGTGCCGAGCTTCGTGGCGTCGTTAAAGTCCGGCATGTCGGACAGCTTGTTGGCGTTCGCCAGCGGTGCGATGATCTTCTTGTTGATCTGATCGCCGATGTCCGGTTTGCCTTTGAGGGCAACCATGTCCGCGAAACTAGCGCCGGCCGGGACGGTGATCGCGGCGAAGGGGTGCCCGGCGTACTTGTCGCTGACGTACTTGATGAACAGAAGAACGAGAACGTAATCCTTGTACTGGCTGGCGTCCATGCCGCCGCGGAGTTCGTCGCAACTCGCCCAGAGCGAGGAATAAAGCTCGGACTTCTTGAGGGCCATGCGGAGTTTGCTCGAAGTGGATACCAGATGACTGTATTCGTGCCGGGCCCGTCCGGCTTCTGCGGACATTGGCCTTAACGGTGGCGGTCGGCTAGCATTGTGCCTGTTTCCCGATCTGTCGATTCTCTTTGACGCCCAACCCCATGCCAAGCTCGGCTGTTTCACTTCCCGTCCTTTCGACCGCTCTTCCGATGCGACTGACGCCGACGGACGTCACGCAGTTCGTGCGACTGGAGCAATGCGAGCGGTTCCTGCGGTTGCGGCTCGCCGAGCGGGCCGGGCAAGACTTCATGAAGGAGTACGACGTGATCCCGCAGAGGATGACGCCGCTGCTCTCGCTGTCGGGCCATACTTTCGAGGAAGGCATCGAGGCCGATCTCGCCAAGCGGTCCGCGACCGTCAACTACGCTGCGAAATACGCGAAAGCCCACAACCGGCCGGAGAACAACGCCGAGGTCGTTGACGAGGCCCGCAAACTCACCCCCGGGCAGTCCGTCATTTTGTTGCAGCCTCGCTTGGAAGCCGAACTCGGCGGCTGGCGGCTCCGGGGCGATGTGGACCTCGTGCGATTGGAACGCACGGCGGACGGCACACTCCACCTCTTCATCGGCGACATGAAGTCCACGGTCGAAGTGAAGGTCGAGCACCGACTTCAGGTGGCGTTCTACCGCGTGATGCTGGAGCACATCCTCCAGAATGCCGGCATCGGCCACGACACGATCGCGACCGGCATCCTCTATCGCCCGCCGGCCGATCCCACGCCGGAGGACGAGGAAGCGATCAAGCCGCTGCGTGAGGCCGCTCAGCAGGCTTTCGGCCTCGGCGACGCCCTTCTCGAAGTGATCGCTGACCCCGAAGCGTACCTCCAGTCGGCGGACGATCTCGTTCTGAGCAAGGACTCGACGGCCCGTCGCGTCGCCGCGACTCCGTTCGAGGCGATCCCGTACTCGCTCTCGTTCAAGTGCGACGGTTGCCTTTACAACGAGTTCTGCATGAAGTGGAGCGCGGAGACCGAAGACCTCTCCCTGCTCCCCTACATGACCGGCACCGACAAGGACGCACTCCGCAAGGCCGGCATCACGACCGTTCAGTCCCTCGCCACGCTCAAGGAGTTCGCTCCGGCCACCGGCACCGGCGCGGCCACGGAACTCATTCCGGCTCCCGGGCGGGAAGCCCAGGTGAAGCAGATCGCCGCCACCTGGTCGGTCGGCCCGCGGCTCGACGAACTCATCCACCGCGCGAAGAGTTTCCGCCGCTCGGTCCGCAAGGACGGTATGCAAGCCCTCAGCTACATTCCCGGCAAGGGCAACAGCACGATGCCGGTGTCCACACCGGAGGTGAACCCCAACCTCGTTCGCATCTATCTCGACGCCCAGCAGGACTACCTCGAAGACCGGGTCTACCTGCTCGGTGCTCTGGTCGTCGCCTCGAAGGCCGGCGTGCCGGTCGCCCGGAAGAGCATCGTTCATCTCATGGACGGCCCGCCTGACACGGTGGCCAAAGAACGCGAACTGTTCGTGAAGTGGACCCGCGAACTGGTGCAAGCCGTCGTGGACCTGGCCGTGTCGGGTGCACCCGAGGGCGAAAAGAAGTCGGCCCCGATCCACATCATCTTCTTCGACCGCTACGAGCAGCGTGTCATGCTGGAGGCATTGGCCCGAAACTTCCCGCCGATCCTCAAGAACACGCCGCCGCTCTACGACTTTCTGACGCAGATCGCCGCCTTCGACTCGCCGATCGCCAGCTTCCTCGACGAGGAGATGCGGGCCTTTAAGAACTTCCCGATGACCTGCCAGTCGCTCCAATCTGTGGCGCAGTATCTGAAGTTCGATTGGACCACTCCGCACGAGTTCCGCGAGTTGTTCCGCTCCCGGCTCTTCGACAACGTCGGCAAGATGGAACTCGACGGTGTGTCCGAGTGGTATACGCGTCGCGCCCGTTTCTCCAGTTCCGTGCCGCTTGAATACGCCTACGCCGCGTGGGGCGAACTTCCGAAACCGGGCAAGAACGACGAGTTCAAAAGGTTCCGGGACGTGACGACGGATCTCCTGACCGCGTTCGAGGTGCGGCGTTTGGAGGCGTTGGAGCACGTCGCCAACTCGATCCACGGCAACCCGAACACGCAAAAGACGCCGTTCGTGCTGCCGGACCTCGCCCATTACGAGGATAAGGCCGACGACCTCGCCCACGCTCTGCATGAGTTCCTCACAATCGAGCGGATGGTCGAGTTGAACGACTGGAAGGCGACGCGGCACGCTCCGCCGGAACGGCGGGTGCTGATGGGCGATTGCCTCCTCGTGAAGTACTGCGAGGAAGACCAAGGCCCGGGCATGGCCGAGCAGAATCGGGAAAACGAGCGACGCCGGCTGAAGCGAGAAGCTTACGCCGCGGCCTTCAAAGCCGCCAATCCGGACAAACAGTACCGCATGACGAAGGAACAGTCCGCGGAGTGCAAGTGGTCGGCGGAGGGGATGCGGATCAAGTTGCGATTGGAGACTGCCGGGATCGACTGCGATCTCAATGAAGCGTTGTTGATGTCGAACCTCCGCGCCGGTGAACGGCTGGTGTTGTTCCCGCGATGGACGGTGGACGAGCGGTTGCCGGTCTCCGAGCGGAAGGAGTTCACGCCGACGCCGAAGCAGATCCTCTACGGGCCGCGCGCCGAGTTGATCGGTCTGACCACGACCCGGGATGCCTCGGGGCGGGTGACGGCCGGGTTCGCCGAGGCCGAATTGAAAGATGGTTTCGGAAATGACGCGATGCGGCCCTATGTGTTCGCGGGGATCGGCCGGCCCCTTCACGACGGCAAAGTCTACTCGCTCGATCCGTGCCCGAACGACTGGTACGGCTACTGGCTGTCCCAGGTCGTGAGCGGTCTCTGTTCCGGGCAGCCGAACGTCCTGTACAACCGGCTCGTGAAGTCGCCGGACTATGGCTACGGAGAAGCCTTGCCCGGTCAAAAGAAGTTCATGAAGGGGTTGGAGGCCTTCCAAAAGGCTGGGCTCCTGCACGATTTCGAGGAGAGCAAACGCGAGTTCATCGGTTGTCACGGGACGACGCCGATGCTGCTCGTTCAAGGCCCGCCCGGAACGGGCAAGAGCTACAGCACGGCCTTCGCGGTCTTCGCACGGCTCCAAGCGGCGATGAAGGAGAATCGGCCGTATCGGGTCTTCCTGACCTGCAAGACCCACGCCGCCACGGACGTCCTGTTGAAGAACGTCCTCGATGTGCAGGAGAAACTGCGGGGGCTTCAGGCCGACGATCCGGACCTGTTCGCCAAGCACTTCGACGAACGCATCCTCGCCGTCCCGCTCTACCGGGTCGCCGCGAACGATCCACCTCCGGCCGGCGTCATCTCGCTGACGAAGGATGCCGAGAAGGGCAGTTCCGAAGAGTACAACGCGGACATCCTTCAGGAGCATCTCTGGGCCGTGGTCGGGATCACGCCGGGCGGCACCTACTCGATGCTCAAGCAGAAGTGGCCGAGAGGCATCTTCGGCCACGAACTGTGCGACCTGCTCGTGCTGGACGAAGCCAGCCAGATGAATCTGCCAGAGGCGATCATGGCGTCGCTGGCCATGAAGGCGAACGCCCCGATGATTGTCGTAGGCGACCACCGGCAGATGCCGCCGATTGTGAAGCATGACTGGGACCGGGAAACTCGACGCACCTTTCGGCAGTACCAGGTCTACGAGAGCCTCTTCGATACGCTGCGGGCGCAGAAGCCGCCGATGATCCGATTCGCCGAGTCTTTCCGGCTTCACGCGGTGATGGCCGAGTTCTTGCGGCAGGAGGTCTACCGCCACGACGGGATCCACTTCCACTCGAAGAAGATCGACGTGCTGTCCACTCATCCGGACGAGGATGCTCTGGTCGCCGCTGTGCTCCGGCCGGACTATCCCATTGTCGTGGTCACGCACGACGAGGCGGACAGTCAGGTGCGGAACCCTTTCGAGCAGACGCTCATCGAGCCGATTCTGAGGGCACTTGCGGACCCGAAGCGGCACGGCCTCCGGGCCGAGTCGGGACTGGGAATCGTGGTGCCGCACCGGGCACAGCGGGCCGCGCTCCAAGAGTCGTTCCCGGAACTCTGCATCCTCGACCCGGCCAGCGGGTTGCCGAGCCGGTCAGCGATCGACACCGTTGAACGGTTCCAGGGCGGCGAGCGAACCGCCATCCTCGTCAGCGCCACCGAGAGCGATCGGGCCTACCTGCTGGCCTCCAGCGCGTTTCTCCTCGATCCGCGGCGGCTGACCGTGGCGGTGAGCCGTGCGAAGCGCAAGATGATCCTAGTCGCATCACGGAACATCTTCTCGATGTTCAGCCCGGACGAAGAGACCTTCACGAACTCACTGCTCTGGAAGAACCTGTTGCTGAAGACTTGCTCGACGCTGCTTTGGGAGGGTGAACGGGACGGGAAGCAAGTCGTCGTGTGGGGAGGCAGTTCATGACTTCGTTGGCTCCGCTCTCGCAGTGATCGGCAACCATCATCGTGGCTGGACACGATGCGTAATCCGGAGAGAAGCCTTATGAAAGGGAACATCTTTCTCCTCCAAGACGGGGGCGGTCTCGTGCGGATGAAGGAATCGCCTTACGACTCGGAGGATCTGCTCCAGGAACTACTGGCTCGATATCCGGACTTGCTTGCGGGCGACCAGATCGACGGCGACGAACCCCGTCGCTGGCTGCTCGTATCGCGCGAAATGGCGGTACCTGGCGAGGAAGACGGCGCGGGTCGCTGGTCGCTCGATCATCTGTTCCTGGACCAGGAAGCCATCCCGACTTTGGTCGAGGTCAAACGAAGCAGTGACACACGGATTCGTCGCGAAGTCGTGGGCCAGATGCTCGACTACGCCGCGAATGCTGTGGTCTACTGGCCGGTCGAGTCGATCCGATCGCGGTTCGAGAAGACTTGTGAACTTCAGCGAATCGACCCGACCTCGGCACTGATCGCTTTCCTCGGCGGTACTGGGGATTGCGATGGCTTCTGGCAACGCGCCAAAACGAATCTTCAGGCAGGGCGGATCCGCCTTGTCTTCGTGGCCGACGAAATCCCGGCCGAACTACGTCGAGTCGTCGAGTTTCTCGATGGGCAGATGGATCCGGCGCAAGTGCTGGCGGTCGAGATCAAACAGTACGTCGGAGAAGGCAAGCTCTCCACGCTCGTCCCTCGCCTGGTCGGCCAGTCGGCAGTCGCACAGCAGCGAAAGGCCGGCACATCCACGAGACTCAAGAAGACGGACGAGTCGACATTTCTTCAAGAGATGCTGAAAAGCCGTGGAGTGGAGGAGGCGCAGGTCGCCAAGCGACTTATCGCGTGGGCGAGCGAGCAGGGACTTGGACCCAACTACAACCAGAACAAGGACAGCATTTCGTTCATTCCGTTCGTGAACGACAAGTACGTGCCGCTTTCCGTGAACACCAGCGGCCAACTCTGGATTCAGATGCGGTGGCTGAGGGAAACTCCCTTTCGGGAGGAAGCGAAACGAAAGGAACTCTGGGAGAAGTTGAACGCGATTCCCGGGACCAGCATTGCGTACGAGCGCATGACGGGATTCCCGGCCATCGCACTCCAGGCACTGGTTGACGAGGCGTCGATGCGTGCGTTCCTGGAAATAGTAACCTGGCTGACCCGCGAATTGTCTGACTCATCCCCATAATGGGAGCGTCCGCCGAGACGAACAACATGCCTTCGATGATGGTGGCCTATCTGGTCGGTGTCCTCGTGATGAGCGGTGTCACCTTCGCCGCCTACGGGTGGGACAAACACCAGGCCGTCGCCGGCGGTCGGCGAGTGCCCGAGCGAACCTTGCACATCCTCGCGTTCATGGGCGGCTGGCCGGGAGCGTGGATGGGACAGAAGCGATTCCGTCACAAGACGAAGAAGCTGTCGTTTCTGATCGTGTTCTGGTGCATCGTTCTGCTCCATCTCGCCGTAGTCGGAGCGATCGCCTACGGCACTCGCATCGCTGAAGCGAACAGCGGTGCCTGGTCGATAGGTGGAAGATGACGAACCCGAGCACACCCTTCCTCCCCGGCCCGACGCCGAACACGGTTCGCACCGGCGACGGCAAGGTCCTGACGGTTCCTGCAGGATGGGTGTTGTTGCCGCCCGGCGATGCTGCGTTGACTCGCCGGGTGAAGGCCGCAGGTGATTATTGGGCTGTCGCCGAGAAGCGAGGTCGTAAGGTCTTCTCCCGAGGCATCTGGGCCCCCAATGCGACCATCAACCGCATTCGTGCTGATCTCAATGCCGAGCGATCGACAGAGAGGTTCGCCAAGAAGAAGGATGCCGAGGCCCGCCGCCGTAAGAGAGTGCAAGCCGCATACGTCGACGACTTCCACGGGGCGGTGGTCGCGTTCCTGGCGTTTCATCCGGTTCACGAAGGACTGGCGGAGCGATTCGCCAAGGCCGTCACCGGGCATGCGACTCCTGTCGGCAGCGGCACTGTGGCGCGCTCCAAACGTATTCCGGTCGAGCGGCGGGCGGAGGCGGCGGTCATCGCCTGGATGCGGCACCAGACCACGGCTTACGATTCGATGCGGATCGCGCGGATCAAAGGTGAGCGCCGAGAAGTACGGCGGATGCTGGCACAGCGTTCCAAAGAACTCCTGGAACGCTACCGTCGCGGCGAGCCGGTTCCTGCGACTTGCCCGCTTCGGAAGGCACTTCCGGGAAATGAAACATGAAGATTCTCCGGACCCACCACGTCGCGATCATCGGGTCGAACTATGAACGCTCGTAAGACTTCTACACCCGCGTGCTTCGGGCTCGATGTGGTGGCCGAGACGCACCGAGCCGATCGGGACTCGTACAAGCTCGATCTGCGGTTGCCCGACGGTGTGCAGATCGAATTGTTCTCATTTCCGGATCCGCCGAAAAGGCCGAGTTGGCCGGAAGCGTGCGGGATCCGGCATCTGGCGTTCGAGGTCGAGAATATCGACGCGGCGATTGCTGATCTCGCCTCGCATGGCGTCGTCGCCGAGCCGGTGCGTCTCGATGAGCACACACGCCGGCGGTTCACCTTTTTCAGCGACCCGGACGGTCTGCCGCTCGAACTCTACGAGCGCTAAGTCACACCACATCGGTCGGCTTGCCTTGCAGTCTTCATGAACGAGCGACTCACTTGCGATGTCAGTGAAATGTCGCGAGCGACTTCAGCAACAACGAGACTTCCTCGGCCGTGTTGTAGTGCAAGAACCCGATTCTGAGCATCCCCGCCTGTGGCAACCCGAGCGTCTCGATCAACCCGGGCGCGTAAGAGTTGCCGTTCCATGTGAAGATGCCCTGATCGCCGAGCTTCGCGGCAAGCACCTCGGGCGAGATGTTCCGATGGGTCAGGCCGAACGTCGCCACCCTGTGATCGAGTCGACCAGCATCAGTGATTCCCCACACTCGCCACTCCGGGATCCGGGCGAGTCCTTGCAGGAAATGCTCGGCCAACCCGGTCTCATGTGCCCGAATCATTGAGTAGCCGGATGCGATGGCGGCTCGGCGGTCGGCATCGCCGCCAAGCCCCGCCAGGTAATCCACTGCCGCTTTGGTTCCGGCGATCGCCTCGAAGCTCGGAGTCCCCGTCATCCAGCGAGCCGGGATGGAATCCGAGGCTGGCCGCACTTTGTAGGCAGGGAGTCGCTCCAGATGGAGCCGTCGGCCCCACAAAACGCCGAGGTGCGGGCCGAAGAACTTGTACGGAGAGCAAACCAGAAAGTCCGCACCGAGGTCGAGAACATCAACCTTCAGATGGGGAACGGCATGCACCGCATCTACGAACATCAGGGCTCCAACCCGATGGGCCGCCGCGACCACGTCGCGAACCGGGTTGATCGTCCCGACCACGTTGGATGCCAACCCGATCGCCACCAGACGTGTCCGATCGGTCAGCAGCTTCGGAAGTTGGTCCAGTCGGAGAGTACAGTCGGCCGGATCGACGTCGAGGTACTTGACCGTGGCCCCGGCATCTGCAGCGGCTAGCATCCACGGTGAGACGTTGGCATCGTGGTCCAAACGGGTGACGATGACTTCGTCCCCTGGTTGCCACGTTCGCGCGAGCGATCGGCTCAACGAGAACGTCAGAGTCGTCATGTTCATGCCGAACACGATCTCGTCCGGGTCGCCGGTGCCGAGGAGGTCGGCGACCGCTTTTCGCGCGTCATCCACCAAACGGCCAACCTCACGGCTCGTCGCAAACAGACCACCATCATTCGCGTTCCGGTGGGCGAGGCAGTCGGCGACTGTATCAATCACCGTCCGTGGCACCTGGCTGCCGCCCGGCCCGTCGAAGAAAACGGCAGACCGGTCGTTGACCTGGCGTGCAAGTCCGGGGAACTCCTTTCGGCAGGCCTCAACGTCCAGATGTCTCGTCATGGTTGGCTCCCGGGTCGTCGAGGGTTCTCCGAGCGATCGTGTGGCCTGACGATTCTAAGGATACGAGCGTAATCCTCAGTGCCCGCGCGCAGGTAGAATCACGAATCGCCGAACGGAGTGCCTCATGCCGGACATGCTTCCTGTGCGGCGGAGTTGGTCTGGAAGCGACTGACGCGGCTCGGCAATCGCCTCAAGGATCTCCGGCCATTGGTCAATGTGGTGTTCGCCGGTGATTCCCTTCGCGCGCGAGCAAGATTCCAGAAGGAGTACGACGAGAGCAAACGGGATGGTTTCCACCGAGCGCTCGCCAATGCGAAGTCTGAACACGGCGAGGATGATGCCTCGGTCTATCGAGTGATGCGGACCTGGCTGGACCGTTTCCCGGACTGAACAGCGACCAACTGCTGCAACGACGCCGTTCACCCGTCAGCCAATTATCGATTCCCTGAAGGACTCGGGCCAGCGGCATTGTCATCACACGGGACCGGAGAGACATGTATGCCAACCGCGAACCGCACTCTCTACGAGAAAGGTCAAGAATACCGCGCTCTCGCCAAGGCTGCTCGGGCTCCGGAGGACCCGGTCGTACGCGTCCATTCCAAAGGAGTGACGGCTGCGCGTATGCGGGCGTTGAACGGCGGCGGGCCGATCTCGTTTTGGCGAGCAGTTAGCCGGTATTCACAGTGGCGGCTTTTGCGGTGTTGATCATTTGCCATTGTTTCGCGAAGAGGCTCATCCCTTCTTGCATCCAGCGGCCAATCTCTTCCAGCACACTCGTCAGGCTGAAGTTTTCCAGATTCGCTCGCACCGACTGCAACACGCTCACGATCACGCTTCGCCGATGTGCTCCCGCCGCGGTCTTGTTCGTGCGGCCCGCTTTGCGTTCCAAGGCCGGATTCCTCAACTCGCGTTCCATGAAGTTGTTCGTCGCCTCCACCTCGGGTTTCAGCACGAACGTGAACAACTCCTCGGCCATCACCAAACGACCCAACTCGTTGACCAGGTTCGTGAAGTCTCGCTCGTGCGGCGACATCTCCTCGGTCGTCTCACCCGTCAGCGGCTGAAGCAACTCACAGAGACGGCCTTCCAACTCGCTGACGCGGTGCTTGCGGCCTTCCTCACCCAGGCGTCCATCGCCGGCCGACCGTTTGGCATCGCGATAGATTGCCAGAAGCTGATCCAGAAAGCGCCGATACGTTTCATTGGTCGGATACAGCAACGCCAGCTTGATGGCCTTGCGCAGCAGATGCGCCCAGCACTTCTGCCCTTGTGTGAACCGGTTTTGATACACGGCCGCGTCGTCGCTCACGCCGATGCCGTCGAACACGTCGGGCGGCAGGATCGCGTCCAGCGTGAGGTCGTCTTTGTGGCAGCCGAACAGGAACACGCGATGCAATTTCGACGCGAAGGCCCACAGCGAACAACCTTTCGTGCCCACCTTCCAACCGGTTTCGTCCATGTAGACCACCGCGGCGTGAGACAGCAAGTCGCACAGAATGTCGAACTCGCCGTCCCAATGCTGGGCCAGTTGCCGCAGCAAGGCGTCGGCCTGCGACTTGGACAACGGCAACTGACAGAAAAACTCCAACACCGAACAGGCCTTGTCCAACGAGATGCCGATGAGGTACACCAAGAACGCGAGCACCACCAAGATCTCGATGCCGTATTCGCAACGCGGCGTGACGCCGGGGATACGCGGCTCGTCGCCACCGGGACCGGCGAAGATGCGATAGCCGACACGCACGGCCCGGCCCTTCTCCAATCGCCAGACGGCGCGTTCCCGCACCAGTTGGCAATCGCGGCGACGAACGCCATCCGGATAGACATCTTGGAATCGTTCGGCGTCGGCGAACTTGACTTCCGTGGGTTGACGCCCCGGTGACTTCTTGCGGCGACGCCGTTGGCGTCGTTTGGTTTCCGCGTCCAGGCTGTAGGAAGCGGACGGCATCTCGGTAGCCGATGCCGGGTTTGTGCCCTCCGGCTTTACCTCGGGCTCGTACTGCGCCAGACGCTCGGTGAGGCGGTGGTTGGTGGCCTTCTCACGCCGAATGGTCTTCTGTAGATCGTCGATAATATCCAGCAACTGCTCGATCGAGAGACGCCCGTTCCGAGCGTCCCTTCGCAACTGTCCGATCTCCAAGCTCACATTGGGAATGAACATCACTAAGGTCTACGTCCAGCCGGTGCGAGGGTGCAATTGAGGGTGTCCCAGGAGCCGAAGGCTCCACCGTCCCGGTTCAAGTTGTGATTGGCAGTAGGTGCTCAGAACGATGGAGCACTTGGCACAGGTGCGTCGTCAAGGTGTGGTGCTGAGGGGGGTTCGCGATGTGTCGTCGTGATGCACCGTCATACTACGGAAGAGGTCAAGAGCCGCGGGCCCAAAGGCTATCCCAGAATGGACGCGTACACCCGGTCAAGGTCGCCGCGAAAAGGGCCGGTGTGGGCGTGAAGGAAGTGCGTACCGCGTGCCGCTTCGCAGACCACGTGAACAAGATCATTCAGACTGTTCCCGGCTCGCTTGGCCGGATACTCGACGACGGCCATTCCCACCTGACACCGAAAACAGTCGCTGACATCGCGCGGAGAACGAGTCGCGGCATTAAGCAAGCGATGAGTCAAGCATCCGCGGGCTTGCATCCTTTCGCTGCAACTCTGCCGGCCGACCTGCCCGAGGAATATGGCCCCTGGCATCACGACCTGACGATGCTTCGGGATGCAAAGGATCTGCTGGATCGCGTATTGATGCACTCCGGACGCCTGAACTCCGCCACGGTGTCCAGTCTGGCGGTCCATTTGACTGCCATCTGCGCACTGTTGGATTCGCTGCGCCCCATTCTTCGTGGTCAACGACGAAAGCCCTCAACTTGCCCGACCAGGGAGAAGTCTCACACGGACGTCGATCTGGTCAGATGGGTGGATCGAGCACGCCAGCGAATCGAGTCGGTCATAGGCAACCTCCCACGAGCGGCCCGCACCCGCGAGCCATCTGCTTCGGTTCGGAGCAGCCTCTCTCAAGCCGTGCAGGGAATCCTTTCGGTCGCGGAAACCCTTCGTTCTCGGTTTCCCGCGTCCATTCGTCCGGTCAGACCGCCCGCAGTCGAGGGAAGGCGCGAGGTTCCGTTGAAGCAGAAAGGGACCTACGTGGTTCTCTACCGCGTCAAGCAAGATGGCATTGTGATCTTTGGGCGCTCCGATTCGTTTCTCGTTCGAGCCGGCTACGTCCTCTACGTGGGCTCCGCGTTTCAGGCGGGCGGAGTCCAGAGTCGCACGCTTCGGCACTTCGAGGGCACGGGCCCCCGCCTTTGGGGGATCGACGATCTGAGGGGGTTCGCCATCCCAATCGGTCTCTGGTGGACGCATCACAGCGACAAGGTCGAGTGCATCTGGGCCAGAGCGTTAGCCCGGATTATTCGCTGCCGCCACCGACATCGCTCTGTCGAAGAGTACAAGCCGATGATTCATCATGGTTTGTGCCGCACGACCGGGGCGGAGCACTGAGAACAGTCTGATTCGAGTGGAACAGGTCGGGCTGCAAAGGTGATAGCCTGCCGATACAGGCTTTCCATGCCCGACAAGCGAAGCAACCGGGCTGTCGGCGGCTCTCGCCGTGTCCGCGTCGTTCGCGGTCAATCGGACCGACCGGCCGCTTTCCGCCAGCCGCCCACCGCGTCCAGTTCCTCGGCCGCGAAGCCGTAGCTGTCCACCTTCAGGCACTGCAAGTCCTTGGCGAGTCGGATCTGGAACCGCAAGATTTCGAGAACGAGGTTGGCCTGCTCCAGCAACTCCTGGCGGTGCTTCGTGTACCTGGCCCGGATCAAGATTTCCAGCAGGTCATAGAGGGTCCGCTCGATCCGCTCGCCCAGCACGAAGCGGTGGTTGCGGGGGAATTTGCCGGTGTGATGACAACTCCACAGGATGAAGTCGTAGGTCTTCGTGATGACGGTCAGTTCCTCCTGACCTCGGTGAACGGCCATCACCACCACTCAATACTGTACAAAGTGACAGTTAAACGCAAATTTTGAATTTCGACCCCTACGGGGTAG
>Ga0169931_10010239_pt1 | contig 13365 bp, 12 predicted proteins | sample Kivu_15m_20L_FD_129675 | JGI IMG/M metagenome (GOLD analysis project Ga0169931, IMG submission 129675) | Freshwater microbial communities from Lake Kivu, Western Province, Rwanda to study Microbial Dark Matter (Phase II) - Kivu_15m_20L... | ecosystem: Environmental > Aquatic > Freshwater > Lake...
AACCGGCCAGTTCGAAAGGCTCGCGGAACTGGCGCAGCTGTTCGACGCGCAGGCGCAGGATTTTCACGTCCTGCGCTCCCCTGGGCGCGCATCCGCCAGCATTCCGGCCAGCAGTCCGAGGGCCTCGGCGGCCAGGCCCGCATCCTCGCCAGCCGTCTCCTGCCGCAGGCGCAGAGCCGTGATCACCTCGCCGACATAGCCGTCGGCCGCCAGGGCCGCGATGTCCTCGTCCGTGGGCAGCAGCCGAAGCTCGGCGAGGTCGTGCAACAGACTGCGGGAGGCTGCCTCCGCGCGGGCCAGAGCTTCGCGCAGTCGCGCCATGCCTCCCAGATCGACGCGCCCGCCGAGCTTTACGCTGACGACATCTGCGGCGCCCAGGCCGGCCAGGCGGGCGGACACGAGGTCGACGTCGCTTCCGACCTCGAGGCGAGCTTCCCAGGCGGTCCAGGTGAAACGGGCGGTGGCGAGCCGGGTCACGGTGGGCAAGGCCCCCGCGTGGGGCAGATCCACCAGAAGGGCATGTCCGGGTTCGTTGGCCTTGAAGCGGTCTGGCTCCGGCGTGCCGGCATACCAGGTGCGATCGTCGATGCGACGGCAGCCATGCCAGTCACCCAGGGCCAGGTAGTCGAGCCGGGCCGAGGCGGCCCGGTCCGGCGCGATCGGATTGGGAGAGTCGACCTCGTCGGCGAGGATGCCCTGCACGCTGCCATGGGCGAGTCCGATGCGAAGCCGGCCGGGCAGGGTTGCGGCGCCGTCGAACCAGGCGGTGAGGTCGTCGTGGGTCTGGCGCTGGGTGAGCGGGGCAGCCAGCACGGAAAAGCCGGCGTCGGGGAAATCCATGACGCCGGGTGTGGTGACCAGTCGCAGGTTCGCCGGCACCAGATCGTCGCGCACGGCGCGCGCCCAGACACCCTCGGCGAGCGCGGCGTCGTGGTTGCCCGGGATGACCACCCAGGGTCCGCCATAACCGGCCAGGGCAGACATCAGCTGTCGCAGGGTGCGGCTGGCGACGTTCTGGACGTCGAAGGTGTCGCCCGCCACCAGGACCGCATCGACCCGGTGCGTCGTCGCCAGTTGCGCCAGGGCTGCCACGGCCGCGATGCGGGCCTCGGCAAGCGCTGCCCCGTCCTCGGGTGGAAACTGGGCGAACTGGCGTCCGATCTGCCAGTCGGCGGTATGGAGAAAACGGGCCACGGCGGATGTGCTCGGTGCGGGAAACGCCCGATGGTAATGCCGCGGAGGCGGGCATGCCGCGACGTGTGCGGGGTTGCACGGCCGATGCCGAGCACCGGTCGGTGCACCCCGGGCCCGCAATACCCATAGCGCCCCCGCTTCGCGACAATGGTCATGGCCATTGGCCCGGCGCGGGATGCGGGGCCTGCCTCGCAACGCACCTCGCCATCGCTCCGTGGCCTGATGAAACATCCGGGTTAAAGTCGCCGGGCCGGCCGACCGTTAAGCAGATCTCATGAGGGGCTCCAATGCAGGGCTTCGCGCGTCCGGCCGAGCGTCGGTGGGCGCGTCCATCACGGCGGGACATGGACAGACTGGGTTTCGATGAGCTGAAGACCACGGGCAAGCTCCCCTCGCCGTCCGGCGTGGCCATGCGCATCATGGAACTGTGCCGAGAGGAGGATGCCTCCCTGGCCGACATGGACTACGTCCTGCGGGCCGATCCGGCATTGTCCGGTCGCCTCATCAGGTTCGCCAATTCCGCCCTGATGGGGGGGCATCGCCCGATCGCCGCCGCGATCGACGCCATCCGGCTGCTGGGCTTGAACACGGTACGGCAACTGGCTCTCGGCTTCTCGCTGCTGAGCGAGAACCGCACGGGACTGTGCCGCGGGTTCGATTACGCGGGGTTCTGGTCACGCTCGTTGGCCAGCGCCATCGCGGCCAATGCCCTGTGCCTGCGCACCCGTGCGGCCCCACCGGACGAGGCCTTCAGTTGCGGACTGCTGTCCGACGTCGGCCGTCTCGCCCTCGCCAGCCTCTACCCGGACCAGTACGCCGAGGTCATCGCGCGCCCGGCCCCGAACCTCGGGGCCGTGTTGCTTCAGGAAAGAGCCGTCATGGGCTCGGATCACGTCGAGATGACGGCGGCTCTGCTGGACGCCTGGAAGATTCCCGGCATCTTCGTGAGCGCCATCGTCTACCACGAAGAGCCACACAAGTCCGAGTATCCCGAGGCATCGCGCGAGTCGACTCTGTGCCACCTGCTCAATCTCTCGGCCATGATCGGGGCGTACTGCGGGGCGGAGGAGCGCCAGCGCAAGGCAATGTTGTCTGATTTGATTTTCCGGGGCGCTCGCGTGGGACTGGATGCCGAGTCATTGTCGCTGCTCACCGATCAGGTGGTATCGAATTGGCGCGAATGGGGGCGGGTGCTGGATGTGCCGACCAGCGAAGTGCCCCGTTTCCAGCAGGTCATGCAATCCCTGGACGAGCCGGCGGCAAGGATGATCGTCGAGGCCGCCACCGAGGTGTCGAGGGTCAATGCCGCCAGCGCCGCGGCGGTCGCGGTGGGACGGGAAGGCGAGACCTTGCGCATACTGCTGGTGGACGACAACGCCACGACACTCACAGTGCTGTCACGCATCCTCGCGCAGCAGGGGCACGAGGTCGGCATTGCCCTGGACGGTGAGGAGGCCCTGCGGATGGCGATGAGGGACCGGCCGCAGATGATCATCAGCGACTGGATCATGCCTCGGATGGACGGCATTTCCCTGTGCCGATCCCTGCGCGACACGGAGGAGGGGCGGCAGATGTACTTCCTGCTGCTCACAGCGCTCGAGGAGGAGGAGAAACTGGTCGAGGCCTTCGAGGCGGGTGTCGACGATTACGTCACGAAACCGGTCTCAGCGCGGCTGCTGACCGCCCGGCTGCGTGCCGGCACGCGCGTGATCCGGCTTCAGGAAGAGGCCGAGCGAGACAGTCAGAGCCTGCGCCGGTTCGCCACGGAACTCGCCGTCGTGAACCGGCGCCTGCGCCAGGCGGCGCTCACCGATCCCCTGACCGGCCTGCCGAACCGGCGCCATGCCATGGAGCGTCTGGAACAGGAGTGGGCCGCCTACAGCCGCAACCAGCGTCCCTTCTCGGTGATGATGATCGACATCGACCGCTTCAAGTCGGTCAACGATGCCTATGGTCACGAGACCGGCGATCAGGCGCTGCGGCAGGTGGCGTCCATCCTGCGCAAGGCCGCTCGCTCCGAAGACGTCATCTGTCGCCTCGGCGGCGAGGAATTCCTGGTGATCTCACCCGACACGCAGCTGACCGCTGCGATGCGTCTTGCCGATCGGCTGCGCCAGTCGGTGTGCAATGCCCCCATCACCCTGGGCACGCTCAGGCACACGCTGTCCATCTCCATCGGGGTCGCCCAACTCATCCCCACGATGGTGAGCTTCGACCAGTTGCTCAAGGCGGCGGACGACGTGCTCTATCACGCGAAACGACTGGGAGGCAACCGCGTCAAGGCCCCTGGCATGGGAGTATCCGAGCGGCCCACCGGGCCGGATGCATAGGGGCTGCGCTGCGCTTGCCGGGTCAACCGTCGACCTTTGCTGCGTTCGGAGCGGGACGCTGCTCGCTGTGCCCTGAGAGATCCGGAAAAACAACGCCCGGAGAGCTTGCTCTCCGGGCGTTGTCGTCTGGCCGCTGTCTGAGGCCGAGGCCCCCGACCGGCGTATCAGGCTCAGGCCGCTTTGCGCTTGGCCGGCTGGACGTTGGTGACGCCCGCGGTGATCGTCGAGCCCGCATCCTTCAGCGTCTGCATGGAGGTCTCGTAAGCCTGATTGGCGGAAGTCATGGCCGACTTGACGGCGGACACGAACGCCTCGGACCCGGCGGGGGCAGACTTGAACGCGTTGTCGAGGGTGCTGGCAAACTGCTTGTTCATTTCCGCCATCTGGGCCTCGACCAGTCCGAGCAATTCGGCCTGGGTCGCGGAGATCTGCTCGTACACAGTCTTGGCGTAGGCCTGGGACTTCTCCAGGTCGGGCTTCATGCCCTTGGACATGAGGGTTCTCAGATCGGCGGGATCCTTGGCAGAGGTGACTGCCTGTATGGTGCCGGTGATTTCCTCGAGCACTTCGCGCGCGGTGCGGGAGTTCAACTCGAACAGCTTGGTCATGCCGTCCGAGGCAATGGTCGTGGCGCGGATCATGGCGTCGATCTGGGCTTTCGCCGGGGCAGCGAAGTCATGCGTAGATTGGGTCATGGCAGTTGCTCCTGAAGGATGGGTAAGGAGAGTTTCCTGCAAGGCTGCGGATTCCCCTTCGGTATGTTGCATCGCACAAATGGCAGTATAAGGGCCAAATCCCGGGCGTCAAGGGGTGCATCAAAAATAATGTTGCGATGCGCCAAATGCCGTCGCGACGTGTTGCGTTCCGAGCGGGTCGGGTTGTTCCGCGGGCTCAGGCGCCATCTCGGGCGCTGGCTGCATGACGGTACAGGCCTGCCGGTAGATCGGCTGCGGGGATGATGTCACGCTGCCAGTGTCCCGCGACCCAGCGCCAGATCTCCTTGGGTGTTGCGCCAGCGAGTTCCGGTGGCGGGCGCTGGCCGAGGAACCCCAGGGCCATGGACAGCACCTGCCCGGCCGGACCGGTGTCCACCGCCGGCGCGCGCGACTGCTTCGACAGCTTCTGCCCGGAGGCATCCACGACCACCGGTAGATGAAGATAGCGCGGCACAGGGCGTCCGAGCAGGTCCTGCAGCAGTCGCTGCCGGGGGGTCGAGGCCAGCAGGTCGGCACCCCGCACCACGTGGTCGAAGCCAGCCTCGGCATCGTCGATGACACAGGCGAGGTGGTAGGAGAACACACCGTCCGCGCGTTGCAGGATGAAATCTCCGACCGTGTCGGCGAGTGAACTGAAGACCTGACCGAAGCGCAGATCGCGAAAGCTCGCGGGGGTGGCGGGCACGGCGAGCCGCCAGGCTGGCGGACGCTCTCGATGACTCAGTCCGCTGCGGCAGGTGCCGGGGTACCGGGGGCCCTCGATGCCGGGCAATCCCGCGGCCGCGATCTCGGCACGTGAGCAGGCGCAGGGATAGACTGTTGCCAGCCTGCGCAAGGCCTCCAGCGCCTCCCGGTACGTCGACCCGCGCCCGCTCTGGTGCACGACCGGCCCTGTCCATTCGAAGCCCAGGGCCTCCAGGCAGCGCAGGATGGCTGTCGTGGCGCCCGCCGCCACCCGCGGCGGGTCGAGGTCGTCGATGCGCAGGTGCCAGGCCCCGCCGTGGGCGAGGGCATCGGCGTAGCTGCCGGTGGCTGCAACCACGGAACCGAAATGCAGTGGACCGGAAGGCGTCGGGGCAAAGCGCCCGCGATACGCGGATCGAACCTGGCTCAAGCCCGGACGCCGCGCCGTTGCGCCAGCCAGACGTAGCCCAGGCACCCCGCGAAGAACAGGACCGACAGCACGATCTCGGCGATGGCGAGCGTGCGTCCCGTTCCGCGCTCGCTCCAGGCACGCACCACACCTTCGGCGAAGTAGGCCAGGGACAGCAGACTGGCCCAGCGGTAGCTGTAGAGCCTGCCGCGCAGGATGCCGAACAGCGGCAGCAGCAGGGGCACCGCCTTGAGCGTGAGCAGGCTGCCGCCTGGCCGCAGCGGCGCCAGAAAGGCCTCCCACGCGACGCAGAGCAGCGTGAGTGCGATGAGGCTGGCACTGGTGACCAGATAGGCGGTACGGATCATGATGCTCCTTCCTCCCGGGCCATGCGGACCAGATGCCGGCGCGCCTGATCGGCATCCTTGACCACCTCGGGGAAATCGAAACGCAGCACATGATCGTCTGCCTGAACGTCGAAGCCGTCGCCGTCGATGCAAAGCATGCGGGTCTGCCGCGGCTCGATTCCATGGTGGCGGCGGCAACACGCTGCCAGGGTTGGCAGATGGTCCTGGTTCATGTGGTCGACGATGTCGTCCTCGCGTTCGTCAAGGGCGCTGGGCGGCAGCAGCAGTTCGCCCCCGTCGAACCAGCGGATGTCGCCGAAGCCGCCGATGTGGTGCACGGCCACCGGCTCCATGCGGTGGAAACGGAAATCCCCGAAACCGGCGTAGGCCGCGGCCTGGGGCAGCAGCGCCAGGTAGCGCGACGCGGCGCGAGCATCATGGTCGACCGGGCGCACGTCACCCATGACGCAAACCCGTGCGCCGGTGACCACTTCGTCGGTGTGGACGGTCAGACTGGCGCGCACGTCCGCGCCGAGATTCTGCGTGTGCGCCGCCAGGCTGCTCAGCAGCAGCACCGGGCGGCCGGCGGCGTCCAGAACCAGCGGCACGGCCGATCCCGCCGGGTAGCCTGGAAAGCGTCGGGACAGCGTGCCCAGCACGGCGGACCGGCAGCGACGCAGCAGCAGCCTCGCGGGCCGCGCGCCATCGATGCTCACGGCACCAGCCTGAGGGCCGTGGTGGCGAGCCGTCTGCCCAGGGCGAGGCAGAGCCGCTTCTCCTCGTCCGCGACCGGACGATCGTTGCCCGGACCCGCCCAGTGGGTGGCGCCGTAGGGGCTGCCCCCGGAGGCGGTGGTCGACAGGTCGGGTTCTGCGTAGGGCAGGCCGAGCACCAGCATGCCGTGGTGCAACAGCGGCAGCATCATGGACAGCAGGGTGGACTCCTGGCCGCCGTGCAGGCTGGTGGTCGAAGTGAACACGGCTGCCGGCTTGCCGGCCAGGGCACCGCGCGCCCACAGCGCTGCGGTGCCGTCCCAGAAATACTTCATCGGCGCTGCCATGTTGCCGAAGCGCGTCGGGCTGCCCACCGCCAGGCCGATGCACTCCTCCAGATCTGCGGCGCTCGCATAGGGCGCCCCCTCATCCGGCACGGCGGGTTCCACCGCCTCGCATACCGTCGAGACGCGCGGCACGGTGCGCACCCTCGCCGCCGCCCCGGGAACCATGGACACTCCGCGTGCGATAAGTTGCGCCATGTCGCGCACGGCGCCGCTGCCGCTGTAGTACAGGATCAGGATGTCTGACATGAGGTCGCGCCGGAGAAATCGGAGGGATCGCTATTATAGGAGTCACCTCCCGTCCGGCACCCCGCCCATGAGTCACCTCCAGGAAGCCCGCGACATCGCCAGGTTCGTGCTGCGGCGCCTGCGCGAGGATGCGCTCGCCCAGGTGGCTGGCAGCCTGACCCTGTCCACGCTGTTCGCGCTGGTGCCTCTGGCCACCATCGTGGTGACCGTGTTCTCGGTGCTGCCCGTGTCAGCGCGGCTCACGCAGTCGCTCAACACCTTCGTCGTGTCCACCTTCGTGCCCGGGGCAGCCACCCGCCTGATCACCGGTTACACCCAGCAGTTCGCGGAGAACGCCTCCCGACTCACCGCACTGGGCATCGCCTTGCTGACCGTGACGGCGGTCATGGTCATGGCCACGATCGACCGCGCCTTCAACCGCATCTGGCGGGTGCGGCGGCCGCCGCCCCTAGTGCGTCGCCTCGCGGTCTACTGGGCCGTGCTTACCATCGGGCCGCTATTTCTGGCGGCGGCGGTGACCCTGGGCTACGGTCTCGTGACGGCCTCGCTGGGCCTGCTCGACGAGCGCGGCTCGCGCCGGGCGATCACGCACGCCCTGTCCGCGGTGCTCACCGCGGCAGCGCTGTTCATGCTCTACCGCGCCGTGCCCAATCGTCGCGTTGCCAACGCCGATGCCCTGACTGGCGCGCTGGTGGCGGGCGGCGCCTTCGAGCTCATGCGCGCGGCCTTCGGCGGCACCGTGGGCGCGTTCGGCAACTACAAGCTGGTGTACGGCGCCTTCGCCGGTTTTCCGGTGTTCCTGCTCTGGGTGTACCTGTCCTGGCTGGTGGTGCTGGCCGGCGCGGTGGTGACGGCGGCGCTGCCGCAGGTGCGGACCGGTGCCTGGGCGCGGCACCGGGCCCCCGGCGGAAGCTATCTCGAGGCGCTGGTGTTGCTGCGCACCCTGCGCCAGCGTCACCTGACGGGGGGCGAGGTGCCCCTGGCCGAGTTGGCGCGCGCAGCGCGGCTGACCTGGGAGGACGCCGAGGACCTGCTCGCGCGCATGGCAGAGCGCGGCTGGGCTGCGCGTGGCACCCGCGACAGCTGGGTGCTGGCGCGTGATGCGCGCCACATCGACCTGGGCGAGGTGTTCCGCGAGTTCCTGTTCCGCGAGCCGGAGCTCGCTCAGCAGGCCGGACGCCTCGGTCTCGAAGGCACACCCTGGCAGGCGCACCATGCGATCGGCGGGGACATGACGCTGGAGCGCTGGTGCGACCAGGCGTCGCATCCGGCGGCGGCGCTACTTGCGCGGCCTTGACGTGTCGGTCGGTGTGCGTTCGAGCAGGATGTCCATCATGCGGGTTTCGATGGCTCCCTTGATCTTCTGATGCGTCAGGATGTAGAAGCGCTCTTCACGCACGGCCTCGAAGACGGTGTCGGCCACCTGCTCGGCGCTGATGCGCCCTGACTGCACCGCATGCCGCAGGGCTGCCTCGCGGGCGAGTTCCTCCTCGGATTTCTCGCGCGCCGCATTGCGCAGTTCCTCCGGCCGGTTGCGCTCGGAGTCGTGGATCCCGGTGGGCACGTAGGCGGGGCACAGCACCGAGGCCCTTACCTTGTCGCTGCGGCCGGCGAGGTCGTGGTGCAGGCACTCCGTCAGGGTGACCACCGCGTGTTTCGACACGCAGTAGATGCCCATGCCGGGCGGAGACAGCAGCCCCGCCACCGAGGCCGTGTTGACGATGTGGGCCTCGTCGTCCTGGGACAGCATGAGTGGCACGAAGCTGCGCAGCCCGTGGATCACCCCATAGACGTTGACGCCCAGGCACCACTCCCAGTCGGCCACGGTGCTCTCCCAGGCCAGGCCGCCCGGGGCCACGCCGGCGTTGTTGCACAGGCTGTGCACGGCCCCGAAACGTGCGACGGCTTCGTCGCGCAACCGCTCGACCTCTTCCGCGCGCGACACGTCGCACCGCACCGCCAGCACCGGCGTGCCGGCAGCCGCGAATTCCGCTGCGGTGCGCTCCAGCGCATCGGCCTGCACGTCCGCCAATACCAGCTGAACACCCTCGCGGGCGAAGCGCCGCGCCATGGCCAGCCCCAGTCCGCTGGCACCACCGGTGATCACCGCCGTCCTGCCTTCGAATCGCTTCATCGCATGTCCTCCGTGCCCCCAGTCTACCTCTCGCGGGCTCGCGTCGCCCCGGGGCGGGTCATTGGCGCCGTCGAGGGCCGCCGTGTATTCTCCCGCGATCACGGGAGCGGGTTCGTCATGCAAGAGGATTTCGTTGGAACCATGCCGGTGCAGGACAAGCACCGGTTCGACGAGGCGGCGCTGGAGCGTTATCTCGCCGCGCACGTGGCCGGGTTCACCGGCCCCCTGTCGGTGTCGCAGTTCAAGGGCGGCCAGTCCAACCCGACCTTCCTGCTCAGCGCGGGAGGCAGGCAGTACGTGCTGCGTCGCAAGCCGCCGGGCAAGTTGCTGCCGTCGGCGCATGCCGTGGATCGGGAGTACCGCGTGCTGTCCGCGCTGCACGGCACCGACGTGCCGGTGGCGCAGCCCTACGTCCTGTGCGAGGACGAAGGCGTGATCGGCACGATGTTCTACGTCATGGACTACGTGCAGGGTCGGGTGCTCTGGGATCCGGCGCTGCCGGGCATGACACCGCAGCAGCGCGGCGCCATCTTCGACGAGATGAACCGCGTCATCGCCGCCCTGCACTCGGTCGACTATCAGGCCGTGGGGCTGGGAGATTACGGCCGCCCCGGGAGCTACCTCGAACGCCAGATCGCCCGCTGGACCAAGCAGTACCGGGCCTCGGAGACCGAGCGCATCGAGGCCATGGAGAACCTCATCGAGTGGTTGCCGAGGAACATCCCGGACGGGGAGGAAACCACCCTGGTCCATGGCGACTACCGCCTCGACAACACCATCTTCCACCCCACCGAGCCACGCATGCTGGCGGTGCTGGACTGGGAGCTGTCGACCCTCGGCCACCCGATCGCGGATTTCGCCTATCACTGCATGACGTGGCGGCTCACGCCGGCGGAGTTCCGCGGCATGCTCGGGCTGGATTTCGAGACTCTCGGCATCCCCGACGAGGCGCGCTATGTCGAGATGTACTGCCGTCGCACCGGGCGCGCCGGAATCCCCAACTGGGACTTCTACATGGCCTACAACATGTTCCGGCTGGCCGGCATCCTGCAGGGCATCATGGGCCGCGTCGTCGAAGGCACCGCCGCCAGCGCCCACGCCATCGCGTCCGGCCGGCGGGCGCGTCCGATGGCCGAGGCGGGCTGGCGCCAGGTCGAGAAGATTCTGAAGGGCGGCTGATCCCGGACCCTTTTTCGCAAAGTCATCCGTTCCCGAGGAGCACGATGAAAGCCGTTCTGTGCAAGACGCTGGGCCTGCCCGACCAACTGGTCGTGGAGGACATTCCCTCACTGCAGCCCGCGGCGGGCCAGGTGGTGGTGGCGGTCAAGGCTGCCGGGGTCAATTTTCCGGACACGCTGATCATCCAGGGGCGCTACCAGTTCAAGCCCGAACTGCCGTTCTCGCCAGGCGGCGAGGTCGCGGGCGTGGTCAAGGCGGTGGGCGAGGGTGTCACCTCCGCCAGGGTGGGCGACCGCGTCATCGCCGCCGCGACCTGGGGCGGCTTCGCGGAAGAGATCGCGGTCGACGCCGACCGGCTGGTACCCATTCCGGACGACATGGACTACGTGCCGGCCTCGGCCTTCATCCTGACCTACGGCACCTCCTACCATGCACTCAAGGACCGCGCCCGTCTGCAGGCTGGCGAGACGTTGCTGGTGCTTGGAGCCTCGGGCGGTGTTGGCCTCGCCGCGGTGCAGCTGGGCAAGGCCATGGGGGCGAAGGTGATCGCTGCGGCCTCGAGCGACGCCAAGCTGGCGGTGTGCCGGCAGCATGGCGCTGATGAAGTCATCAATTACGGCACCGAGGACCTGCGCAGCCGCGTCAAGCAGATCACGGGTGGCCGCGGGGTCGACGTGGTGTACGACCCCGTGGGTGGACCGTACTCGGAGCCGGCCTTGCGCGACATGGCGTGGAACGGTCGTTTTCTGGTGGTCGGCTTTGCCGCTGGCGACATCCCCAAGGTCCCGTTGAACCTCGCGCTGCTCAAGGGCTGCGCCATCGTCGGCGTGTTCTGGGGGGCGTTCACGCGCAACGAGCCCGAGAACAACCGGCGCAACAACGACGAGCTGATGGCGTTGTACTCCAGGGGCCTGGTGTCGCCCCATATCCACGCCACCTATCCGCTGGAGCGCGCCACCGAGGCCCTGAACGAAGTCATGAACAAGCGGGTCAGTGGCAAGGTGGTGCTGGTCACCGGCACCTGATGCGCGGCGGGCGCGCGCCCCGGGCCCGCGCTGACGTGGCCCGGAACATGAACCGCAAGGCGCCCTGCGAGCGCCCAGAGAGGGAGGAAAACCGATGCGCTCGACCATGATGCAGGTCAAGCTGTCCCTGACCCATTTCCTGGAGCGCGCCGGACGCATGTTCGGCCCGGTGGAGATCGTGTCGCACATGCCCGACAAGAGCCTGCACCGCACCACCTACGCGGACTTCCATCGCCGGGCGCGTCTGCTGGCGGAGGCCTTGCAGAAGGCCGGCATGCGCGAGGGCGACCGCATCGCCACCCTGATGTGGAACCACTACGCGCACTACGAGGCGTACTTCGGCATCATTGCCGGCGGTGGCGTGCTGCACACGCTGAACCTGCGGCTCGCGCCCGAGGAGATCGGCTTCATCGCCAACCATGCGCAGGACCGCTTCGTCATCGTGGACGACGTCCTTCTGCCGCTGCTGGAGAAGTTTCGCGGCCAGACCGGCATCGAGAAGGTCATCGTGGTGCCGCTGACCGGCAAGCCGGTACCCGAGGGCTACATCGATTACGAGGCCTTCCTCGCCACCGCCAGCGGCGACTGGGACTACCCGGACATGGACGAGGACGATCCCATCGCCATGTGCTACACGTCTGGCACTACGGGGCGGCCAAAGGGGGTGGTCTATTCGCACCGGTCGCAGGTGCTGCACACCCTGGTGCAGTGCATCCCCGATTCGGTGGGCTTGTCCGGCCGCGACGTGATCCTTCCGGTGGTGCCGATGTTCCACGCCAACGCCTGGGGCGTGCCGTACGCCGCCTGCATGCTCGGGGCGAAGATGGTGTTCCCGGGGCCGCACCTGCATCCGGATGACCTGCTGCCCCTGCTCGAGCGCGAGAAGGTGACCGTGTCCTGCGGCGTGCCCACCATCTGGCTGGGGATGATCCAGATGCTCGACCGTGATCCGGGACGGTTCCGGTTGCACCCGAACCTGCGTCTCACGGTTGGCGGCTCGGCCGTGCCGGAGAGCCTGATCCGCGGCTTCGCGCGCCACGGCATCGACATTCTCCAGGGTTGGGGCATGACCGAGACCTCGCCCCTGGCCACCATCTCCCAGGTCAATCATCTGGTCGGCGAGGTCGATGACGACACCCGCTTCGCCACCATCGCCATGCAGGGCTATACCCTGCCGCTGGTGGACCTGAGGATCGTCGGCGACGACGGCGAGCAGCCCTGGGACGGTCAGGCGGTGGGCGAGATCCAGGTGCACGGGCCCTGGATAACCGGCAGCTACCACGACCTGCCGCAATCGGAGGACAGTTTCACCGCCGACGGCTGGTTGCGCACCGGCGACGTGGCTGCGGTCACGCCACAGAACTACGTCAAGATCACCGACCGCACCAAGGACCTGATCAAGTCCGGCGGCGAGTGGATCAGTTCGGTCGATCTCGAAAATGCCATCATGGGCCACCCGGCCGTTGCGGAGGCGGCCGTGATCGCCGTTCCCCATCCCAAGTGGGCCGAGCGGCCGCTGGCGGTGGTGGTGTTGCGCGAGGGCATGAGCGCCACGCCGGCGCAGATCCGCGAGTTCCTCGCTGGCAGGTTCGCCAAGTGGGCCATTCCCGACGCCTTCGATTTCGTCGCGGCCATACCGCGCACCTCGACCGGCAAGTTCCTCAAGACCGCGTTGCGGGCGAAGTACAAGGACTGGGCCTGGGAGGCGGCTTCCTGAGGCCTCACCGGACCGCCGCCGCCCGCCGGCGGCGCGTGAATGGATGTGAAGGTCCTGCAGGGCTGCGCAGCCCGGGATTCATCGCGATGTCGCCCAGCCGATCTCGACTGCAGTGCGCTCGCCGATGAGTACATCGTCCAGCGAGGCGGGCATCTCCGATCTTGACTCCGACAATGGCGTGCGCCCCGCCATGATCTCCGCAAAGCGCTGGGGATGGCGCGGGACCAGTCCGGGTTCCGCGTAGCCGTCGGGATGGACGGGCTGGTTCGCCACGGGGTCGTACTTGTCGCCGGCCCCGAAGGTGTGCAGCAGTTCGTGGGCGAT
>Ga0169931_10010240_pt1 | contig 13365 bp, 11 predicted proteins | sample Kivu_15m_20L_FD_129675 | JGI IMG/M metagenome (GOLD analysis project Ga0169931, IMG submission 129675) | Freshwater microbial communities from Lake Kivu, Western Province, Rwanda to study Microbial Dark Matter (Phase II) - Kivu_15m_20L... | ecosystem: Environmental > Aquatic > Freshwater > Lake...
CGGGGATGGGGATTGGGGATTGGGGATTGGGGATTGGGGATTGGGCCCAATCCCCAATCCCCAATCCCCAATCCCCAATCCCCATGGTAAATTTTAAATTGTTCAATATTTTATCTAAATACATTTCATTTAATTTTTTTTTAATATATTGTATATTATTAATAAAACATAAATTAAACACTATCATAGTATTTAATTAATTTATTAAATTAAATCCATGACTAGCATCGTAATTAGCACTTTAAACATCTGGTCAATCAACAAGGAAGAGCGCTTTTCGGAGTATCTAGAACACAAAAGCCATCCAGCAAACTTTTTCAACAGCAAAGATTTACTGAAGAATAGATTACCTTTAATTTTTGAGATTTACAGAGGATTAATTGAAGAATACATCTCAACTTTAGGTCAAGTACTCATCTTCGGGTTTTTACTATATTTTACCTTGACTTCACTAAGCTTCTTCTACTTTTTCATTTGGAAGAAGCAAAAATTCTTGCCTAAATATCAGGGAACATTTTACATAATTCATGATATTAAATGGTCTAGTATAAATATTTTAATAGAGAGCCTGTTAGTTTCAGCATTAAAAATGTTTCAAATAAGATACAGTTTTGTATATTTTAAAGTAAGTGACTATGGGTATATGTATCTTATCCTGAGCATTTTATTGCACGTTGCTTTCGACGAAACTTTTACATACTGGATACACAGAATCTTCCACACAAACAGGACTCTTTATCGTCTTCTACACAAAATTCATCATAAGTCAGTCGATGTTACTCCTTTTTCAGCCTTTGCATTCCATCCAATCGATGCCTTTGGACAAGCTTTTCCTACTTTTACTTCATGCTTTTTCTTTCCTTTACACTACGATGTTATGCTATTCTTTAGTTTTATCACAAGCTGTTGGGCTATTTCAATACATGATAATGTACCTGCTATGCCTTTGAAACTTTTTCTCTACTCTACCCATCACACTATTCATCATGAGGAAGGCATGGGGAAATTCAGAAATTATGGAAAGTTCACATCTGTATGGGATAGGCTTGCTGGGACCTATTCTGATCCTGATAGGATTAATTACGGATGGCAAAGAAACCAGAAGGTTAAAAATTTTTTTGATCATTTAAATGAAATAATTGATAAATATATCCCTGATAGAACCCCTAGATACATTTCAAAAAAAAGAAACTAATAATTGTTCTTGAACGACTGTGTAACTGATTTTGATGATTTATTTTTATTTAGTTTTTAATTTTAATATATTACACAAAACTTTTACAACTCGAACTTAAAAAATCATCTATATTAATATATTACAATAAAAACTAACACTAATAATTAATTTTAAATGGAAGAAGAAAAAAATGAATGTCATAATAAAAACGAGGAAGAAAACAATCAAGTAAATGAAAAAGTAATTGACATCAATGCTCCTCAAGAATTGTTTCAAAACATTGATTTTGAAGATATTATATCAAAATTGAAAGACCATAATTTAGTAAATTGTGAAGAAAATAACATAAACATAAATATAGAAAATAATGAAAAATATTCAGAATTTGATGATATAAATGGGAAAGAGTTAAATATTAAAGACACGCTTAATTTAAATGAACTAAACATGAATGACGAAAATAATGATTATAATTACAATAATATGTTTAATACAAACAACAATTCAGAGGATAAAAAATTAGATAGAAAAAGAGCAAGTTTAAACTTTGAATTGTTGAAGGATGACTCTTCTTTATTGAAAAAGTCAGTTATTTTAGAAAAAGAAGAATTTTTAAAAGTCGAAGATTGGGAGTACATCGAGAAAATAGAAGAGGCCGAAGAGAATTTCAAATTCATAGAAAATCAAAGTAATTAAAACTACTTTAGAATTAATAATTTAGTTATCAAAGCAGATCTCTATAACCTCTACGAAACAATAAAAAAGACAAACATCTATAACATCAATACAGATAATTCTAATTTCCCTACAATAGGCCCTGTTAGCACACTTGAATATATGGTGGAATCAACGTTTGGTTTCGATAAATACATGGTTGGTCACATAACCGAGCATATTTTGTCCCTTGACAATTACATATTTAGGTGGCGATCCATTTTAGGGGACGGAAATTGTTTTTACAGGGGAGTTATGTTCGCATTTCTAGAAAACATCGTTTTCGAAAGAAATATCATGCTGCTTAAGAATATTATGAATGAAGTAAATAAATTTTTCGATGTTAATTATCAAAATACATCTGATCTGCCAGCTTCTACTAGAGAGGAAATTATAAAAACGAAAAAGATATTGATCCTGAAAATTTTATATTTGATTTACGATCTCTTAGATTCAGACAATTCTCAGGATGGTATAAATAGAGCCTATGAAGTTTTGATAAAATGCTTCCTTTTCTGTAAATCTTTTGATATTGTAAATGTTTATTAATTTTCATAGGGCATGGTATTGTATTACAGGTACAAAATTTATGAATTTATTAAATTAAATTCTAACAAGGTCTACACGAAACAATTTTCTGTCAAAATTGGAAATCTTCTTCCTTCTGAATATGAAACGATAAATGGGGGTAAAAAGCTTTTTAAAATAAATTTAGATTTCCTTTTCGATAAATTTATCTCAGATAATTTACTAAAATTAGACGTAGACGCAGAAAAAATTGTAATCTACCTTACCCCCTTTGTACTAAAAATAAATCTTAAGATTATCATTTACGAATTCGACAAGGATTCCAATGTGTTGATAAAAGATTTCCAAAGTTATCTAGACAATAAACCGGACATAACTCTTCTTTATCGCAAGACACATTATGACATAGTATACGATTCAAAATATTTCGAAAAAAATTCAAAACAATTGTGCTACTATGTAAATCTCGACGAGAATTTGAAAGTAGTCGACGCAAGGATGCTTAGTAGCCTAAAATATCGGTCTGGATTCTCAGATAATTATAATTCATCCGCTTTTGAATATAATAATTCTTATGGTGGTAACCAAAATAATCTGCAGATTAATCACGAGGATAAAATAGATAAAATGAAATGTCTATCATGTGAGAAGAATCTTAATAAATCCAACATATTGAATGTTTGTAAAGAATGCATGTCTAACGAATTAGTAAGTCAAGTAATGGGCAATTACATGATATTTCTGAATGAATCAATCGCTCTATATCAATCGAATCAGGAAAAAAATATTCCTTCGCTATTCAATCACTGTAAGTTAAATGTTAAAACGATAATAAACTAATTTTATTCCTAGTATTTAATCAAAATCAAATAATTTTCCATGAAAAACCCTTGACTATAAGTAAGTTAGCAACGATTGCTGAAACTAACCTTGGTCAAGTTATTAAAGAAGTTAAATCAAAATTATGCCTTATGTGTTCACAGGACCTAGAAAGTAATAAATATGGAGATTTAAAATTACAATTACCATGCGGATGCAATATCTGTAGCAAAAATTGTTTCAATACCTTTTTCTTTTTGATTTTTAATAAAAAGAAAAATAACAATAGTATTTCATATTGCATTTAAAAATTTTTAGCCACGATTTGTATATGCGGATATACCTATAACAATAATGATTTCAAGAGTATTTATGAATTTCTAGATAAGTCGAAATTAAAAGATCATAAAAAAGTTATTGAAACGATAGTCACTCAGAATATGTTATACACTTGCTCTGGGGGATGTATGGATCAAGTATACCAAAGTACAAAAGAATTCAATCTACTAAAATTTAAGGACCCCGAGTTGACCAAACTATTCAAAAAAAAGGAATTCCGACATGTCGTGTGCACAGATTGTCTTGAAAATAGAAGAATCAGAGAGTAATTAATGAAATTAATCATAACATTTTAATTAGGAAAGATAACTTTGACTGCGTATTATGCAATTCCTTCCATAGAATAGAAAAAATAAAGAAGAATTATTCTGATGGAGAAGATGAATGCAGCATTTTATAAATTTAATTTTTACAAATCATAATACGAATTATGTTGAATTAATTTATTTTATAAAACAGTAAATGAAAATTATTCATTAATCATAATTATAAATTACATATTACGTAATTTTAAATATAATTAAATGCAAGGAAAACAAGAATTAAGATTCGACGGAAAAGTTGTTGTAGTCACAGGTGCTGGTATCGGATTAGGACGTGCTTATGCTTTATTTTTCGGTAAAAGAGGAGCTAAAGTAGTTGTCAATGACCTCGGAACTTCTCACACTGGAACTGGCACAACAAGCTCCGCTGCTGATTCAGTCGTAAACGAAATAAAAGCAAACGGAGGAGTAGCAGTTGCTAATTACGACAGCGTTGAATTTGGAGAAAAAATAGTAAAAACCGCAATAGATAATTTCGGAAGAATCGATGTCTTGATTAATAATGCTGGAATTTTAAGGGACAGAGCTTTTAAAAAAATGACTAGGGAAGATTGGGACCTCATCGTTAAAGTTCACTTAAATGGAGTTTATGCCGCAACCAGAGCTGCATTCGATTACATGGTTGCTCAAAAATTCGGAAGAATCATCAATGTAGCATCTCCAAGTGGTTTATATGGAGCGTATGGACAAGTTAACTATTCGATGGCAAAAGCTGGCGTAATTGGATTTTCTAAAGCTCTTTCCAAGGAGGGTCAAAAATCAAATGTCGTTTGCAATGTTATTGCCCCTATAGCTGCTACTAGAATGACTGAGACTGTCTTATCTAAAGATATCTTAGAAAAATTAAAGCCTGAATACATCGTTCCCCTTGTTGCCTTTTTATCACACGAAACTTGCCAAGAATCAGGAAGCGTCTTCGAATTGGGAGCAAGATGGATAAGTAAATTAAGATGGCAAAGATCAGAAGGAGAATTTTTCGGAGATAATTTCACCCCTGAAGATGTAAGAGAAAAAATTAACTCTATTTCGAATTTCGAAAAAAATCCAACCTATCCTGAAGACACTACTTCTTCTTTATCTATTATGATGGAAAACATAGAGAGAAGTATCACACAAAATAAAACTTCTAATAAAACCTACAAGTCTGATGACGTTTTCAATCTTATCAGAAACTTTTTAGCCTCCGGCGAAGGCAAAGAACTCGTAAAGAAAATCGCCTCGGTTTTCCAAATTGACATCATCGAAACTAAAGGTGGACCAGTTGTTAAATCTTGGACTATTGATTTGAAAAACGAATCTGGAAGCTCTAAAGAGGGTCCCGCAGAAAAACCTGAAGTCGTATTCACAGTTTCGGATGAAGATTTCTATCAAATATGTTTAGGAAAATTAAATCCTCAAATGGCTGTTGTTCAAGTAAGTTACAACCTTTAATAAATTTAGGGTAAAATGAAAATCAAAGGATCCATGGGAAAAGCTGCTAAATTTACTCCTTCTTTATTTCCTAAACCTACTCCAGAAAATATTGCCAAATACTCTAAGGCCAAATTTTAGGTTCGTATAGGTGCAAATTTAGAATTGATTGCGATAGTTATAATATTACATAAATACTTATAAAAATAATTTAGTCTAAATTAAAATGAAATCAATTGAAATGTTTATATTTGATATTATTTCCTACATGAACTAATTTAAAGGTCCTTTTTTTACTTTGAATTTTTTAATTCATTCACAATTTCTTCTTCTTCTTCTTCATCAACTTTCATTTTTTTAATTTCTCCATCTGATAAAAAATTTACAGAAAATCCGGCATCCTGGAAAATCAAACTGTGTTTGGAAAGGTCTATATTGCATCTATGAGATCTCATATTATCAAGTCCGAAAATAAATCCGATGGCGTTATTTTCAATCACTGTCAATTTGCACATGATGAAACTATATTTTATAGTAAGTAATATTATATTTACTTTTTCCCTATTTTCATTTGAGCGGCATGAATTACTCCAAGGATTTTGGATGTTCCAACTCCTCTGGCAATCCCTTGGAATCTAGTGTCACATAGATTGAATATTCCACATTTCTTAGCCAAGGATTCGCTTATTATAGTAGACTGTGCACCGGTGTCGACTAAAGCAACGATGGGATTTTTATTAATTTCTATATTTATGAACAGCATGTGAACAGACATAAGTGTTTCAGGCAGATATTCCTGAGCCATTTTGTAATTTTCATCGATATTCTTCATTCTTATAATTTCTTCTATTTTCTTTTGGGCTTCTGGATCATTAGGGTCAGCACTCATCAATTTTAAATGGTCATCCATCTCTTTCTTCCTCTTCTCTTCAAATTTGATTAATCTCTTTTTTATTAATTCTTCCAATTTAGCATCGTCCATCGAAACTAGGGTCTCAGCCAATTCAACATCAGTATTAAATAAATAATTTAATTCATCAGGGTTGTTTATGTATAATTCCTTCAAGTTTTTACATTCGCTTTTGACTCTGTGGTCAATGTTGGTTTGTTGATTGTAATTTTGAAAATTAAGAGGATTTGGATTGGTCCTCTTCTGATTAGATTGATTAGGATTAGTTTTTAAAATCTTCATCGTGTCATCAAAAATTTTGGAGATGTTGAAATTTCCTAAGCCAGACTGAGTGCCTTGTTGCCCCGAATTTGAAGAAATTTTTTTCTTTCCTACATAAACAATGTCATCTTCTAAAATTCCCGTCAATTTAATTTGTAATTTATTATTGTCAATAACCTTGTTGTTGTATCTCAATTCTTGCTGTGTAAAAGATATGTTTAATTCTGCCTCTATTAGGTATTTCAAGTTTTCCACAGTCTCGAAATCATCTATGTAGATTTCTCTGATGTCGTCGGTATTCTCTAAGTTGATCAAAATTCTCATATTGTTTTTCTAGTATTTTAAGAGTTGTTAACTATAATTAATTCTACTAAATTATTAAAATTAATATTTTTTATTAAAGTTAGAAAATGGACGATAAAGGAAACGAAATCGTGGAAGAAATTTATGTCGAGAAAGATGCTTTTGACCTTGTAATCGAAGAAGATATAAAGTCAGCCAATTAAAATTAATTTTTAAGAATAGTTTCTAAATTGGAACAATTCACAAGTAGTCCAGATTTCACTAATTTAATAAATCTATTTATGAAAAATAATTTGTCTAAATTTTCGGATGTTAAAGAAAACGATGAACAGCCTATTGAGTATGTTTCCTTTTTATTTTTATGATACTAGGAATTATTTGATTTACAAAAAATACATATCCATAATAGAAAATTCTTTAGAAAGTAATTTTTGAAAAGATAAAAAATATTTGATATCAATAGACTTTTTAGAATCTGAAAAAATTTCCGTTGAAAGATTATTGGATTCATGTTTAAGAATAAAAGAAATTAACGAAAATTCCTTATATTGTCTAGATTACATATTAGCATCAACAGAATATTTTGACTTTTATAATTTAATGATGGATTATAAGGTAGGAGTGATGTTAATATTATTTTTTATATTCATTTAGAAAATTTATAGTAATGAAATTTAGGAGGGACTTAGAGATATAAATTATCATAAAATATCAAACTATGAATTGATATCTAGTTTTAAATAATATAATAAAATTTAAAAATTTTAATCCATATTTTTATATTCAATTATAGCATAATATTATTTTAATTGAATGAATTTAAATTTGCATTTGCTTTACCTTGAGTTCTGTGAGTTTTAATAATCGAAGCCTTTAGTTTTCTCTCTGTATCCTTTCTTAATTCATCAACTGTCTTTTCTCTTTGAGCCCATTCAAGTACCAACTTCCTTCCATAAAAATGTGTATTTTGAAGTGATTTAAACGCCATTTTCGCTTCATCGTGTGAGACGAACTCGATGAACGCAAATCCTCTATGGGTCCCGTCTAATTTATTAGGAACACGAATAGTCTTAACTTCTCCGAAAGCTTTGAAAAGTTGTCTTAACTCCTCTTTGTTGGCTTCGAATGCTAGATTTCTTACCAAAATTTTATTGTTAGTAACTTCGTCCCCTTCGTATTCGTAGTCATTCAATTCTGTCTCTCTTTTTCTTTTATTATTCAGCATTGCTGTTTCTTTAGAATCTTTTTCTTTCATAGAAGTCTTAGCTATGCTTAATTTAAGGCTATGTCCTTCTAAGAGTATTCCTTGTAACTTTTTAATTGCATTCTGTGTTGTTTCTTCCGTTTCGAATTCTATAAATCCATATCCAGATGAAAGAGGCTTGTCCTCACCTTCTTTTTTATGCATGATAATTTTTACATTTGTTGTAACGTACCCATTGCTCTCGAAAAACTTTTTTAGGGTGTTTTCCTTTGTGGAGAAATTTAGATTAGTTACAAAGACTACTTTACCTTGGCTTTCTTTTAAGTCAATCTCGCTCTTTTTGATACTGTCTTTGTTTTTATCTTCTGCTCTCTTAGACTTTGAATTTTCTTCGGGAGATGATTTGGGCTTAATTAAACCTTCTGGTGCATATTCTAAATATAAGGGCAATCCATCGATTTCAAAATAAGACAACTTCATCAAACAATTTTCTGCATGCTTCTTATCGACATATTCAGCTATGGCCATTGTATTATTAGGCGACACAACGAAACGAATTAGTAGTCCATAACGTGAAAAAAAATCCTCTAATTTCTCTCTACTTATCTGTGGCGAAATATTTTTTATCAATATGACAGTTTTTGATCTGATACAGTCTACTCTTTTTCCTTTAAGTACATCTATGCTAATTCCTTGAGTAAGTAACCATTCCTTAGTTTCGTTAATTATAGTCGTTTCCATGGCTGCAACTTGCACAGCTAGATTAGCATTATCTTTTGACATTATTTCATTCTTTGGAATGTTCAATTTCTTAGAAACTGCTTCTATAACTGCATTCTGATTCATGAATAGATAATTCCAATTAGTTTCAGATTCAAAATTAGATTTCATCTTCTCCTTCTTTTCCTTTTTGTAATTTGAAAGCTTTTCTTTTGGATTGGTTTCTACTGGAACAGGTTTTATTTTTTCTTCTTTTACTTGGGCTGGGGTGATATGAAGTACTCTTCCCTGAAAATAGGTCTTGTCCATTTCTGATAATGCCATAATAGATGATTCAACAGTGGCATAGCCGAGGTATGCATATCCAAAAGATTTGTTAGTTTGATAATTTTTGGGTATATGGACTTCAGTAAGATCTCCGTATTTTTCGAATTTACTTCTTATGTCCTCTTCTGTAATGTCAAAGGGTATATTTCTTAAATACAATCTTTTTGGGTCAAGTTTTTCGTAATTTGGTAAATTAGCACCTGAAGAGTCTCTGTTAGATTCATTAATATTTGATTCAGATGCTTTATTATCCTCAGCGTTTGTTTCTTGTTTACTAGCATTATTTAACTCCTCGCCGTTTGTTTCATTTATAAATTTTTTACCTACCGCATCGAATTTGGATTTATTGCTCAATTGTTTAGCTAATTCAAATAATTTATTTATTTTAGATTCTTTAGTTACATTCAGTTGAGTCCCGTCTGAATCTTCCACCTTTGCATTCTTCTTTTTTGTTATGCTTTTATTCAGACTAGGATCTCCTTGAACCTTCGCCTCATCTAATTGTATTTTACAAGTTTTAATAAAGGTGTTGTTGAAATATTTAATTGCTTTTAATCCCTGATCTTCTGTTTTGAAACCAACAAAAGCGAATTTTCTCGATTCCCCATTAGGTTTCTTCATAATTTTTACATCGGTAATTTCTCCTTTGAGACTAAGGTGTTTCTTCAGTTGTTCCTCAGTAATTTCCTTGGGGATACCTTTTACTATAATTCTAGACATTTTTAGATAAATTAAATTTTCGAAAAAAAATATTTAAATTCCTTTTTCAAAATTAAATTAAATAAACTAGGGATTCACATTTTAATAAAACTTACTTTCGTGATTTGAATTAAATATGAAAAGATAATTTCATTTAAAAAACTTGATAACAATTATAATATTACTTGTCTGAATTTTCACGAAATTCTCCCAATAAATTATTAAACTCAGTTAGAAGAAAGAATTATCTACGTTTAAATAATAATTAAAATTTATTTAATTCATAAATTATTAATATAAACTAAATGTCTAAACGTAATACAGTAAAGAATAAAAATGAATTGACAACTTATAGAGGCCCAACTATTGTAGAATCCTTTTTAAAAAAAAAGAAAAGCAAAGTAATCAAACAGAAAAACCGCGACAAAACATCACTTCGTTATTTTATTTTTAATTTAAATGATGATATGTTCCTTTACAAGGACTCAGATACGACTCCACAAATAAAAGTGATCCATATAGGGAGAGATTTAACCTCATTGTCCTTGAAACTTGATGAAGATGAAAAGAATATCTGTGATTGGTCCTTTGGGTTTAAGCTACACACGACTATAAAAATTTATACTCTGTTTGCCAAAACGAAGGAAATTTATTTGCAATGGATTGAAATTTTGACATTTTATTTCAAAAAGATTAGCAGCCTCTCTTCAGCAAATGAAACTCTTCCCACATTTGGTCATCAACCTAAATCCTTGCAGGATAATAATAAACCCAAGGAAATTGATAATAAAAGTAACAGAGCGAAAAGCCCAAGTCGATTTTCTAAATTTATAGATGAATCAATGAGAATAGAAAATAATAATCCAAAAGAAAAAGCCCCTGTCAAGGAAATAGTAGACAAAGGATTAGGAATAGATTTAAAAAATGACAATAAAACAAATACACCTAATAATCCTACAACCAACAGGTTGGAAAGACCATCTTTGAATGCTGACACTCAAAGACCAAGTAAGAATCAGACTGAATTTTTTCAAATCATACCTGATAAAAAATATACCCCAACCAATGCAAACGAAATACTCTCAAATAATTTAAGGGCTAAGGACAAAAATCGAAATGACGGTGGAGATAATTTGATTAAGAAAAGTAGTTTTTATAATTTTCCGGGGGACACGAATTATGCGGATGAGATAGAAGAGATTACTCCAAATAATACTGGAAAAAGAAATAATAATCTAATTGCTAATGAACCACTGGACAATATCAATCCAGATCACAGTAAAAATTTTGTTTTTAATTACGGGATAGGTTTTTCAAAAAACCCATTAAATAATCTAAAGCCAGCAAATGATTCCCAGGCTATTGAAGAAGCTAAAAATTTACCTAAAAAGCCAGCAAACAGTAGACCCAACGAGTCAAACAATAGCCGTAATTATCCAGTTTCCTACGAAAATATTTTTATAAATAAGGAAACCCCCAATGGCTTTGAGATGGTAGTTAAAATACCCACAGCTAAGAAAGATTCATTAATTGGAAACACAATACATCCTTATGACAATTCAAAACTTACTAATTTAAGTTTGAGTAATGATTTGTACTTCGTTCCTAGAGATAATAACAAGGGTATAATTTCTCCCAATAATTCTAAAATCAACATCAGTAACGGATCCTACCAAGCGGAATCTTCTAAATCCTACAGCACTGCTAGTTACGACACATTTTCGAAAAATGACAATAAAAATGATAAGTGGGATACATTGAATAAAGATTGGACCCCATTGATAGCAGGGAATAAAAAAATTCAAAATTACATCGATAGGAATAAAACTCCCGAAATTATAATCAAGGCCCAGAAAACACCAACAAATACTTTATATGATGAAAAAAATTTACATATAAAAAAAAGTGATGATAAAAATAAATTTTCTATAGAAAATCTGAACTACTGCAATTATAGTCCGCAACTAAAGGAGATCTCCTTAAACGACAGCACACATAGTAAAAGTCAAGAAAAGAATAATTCTTTTATTTTAAGACCTAAAAAGAAGAAAGAAGATTCTTCAAATGATCTGCCTGGAGACATTACAACTTTATCTCATGAAGGAGAGAAAGTGAATGTTAAATGGAGACTAACAAACACGACAGAAAACAAAACTGCTTATAAAATTTTAGTTCCTGAAAAACTACTGAAAGATCAACAAGCTAATCGTTACCAAAAAATGAGAGAACACTTGTTACCAGAAAATCAATACGAAGAGACTGTTTACTTAGGAAAAAATAAAACCCCATCTTTAGATAGGACCCTTGGAATCTCTTGTTTAAACAACACTAGGAATATGGATCAACCCTTCAACCCTAATGAATCTTTAGTAGGAAAAATAATGAAGAAACCTCCCAAACAAGAAATTAACAAATCAAAAGAAAGAAATCCTGTAATAGGAAAAAAGATTACCGGAGAATATGGAGATGATGAGTATCATATTATGATTAACAAAACGATTAAACTTAATGCTAATACGTACTTATACGATGACTATCACTTACCGACATCGGTAAATCATGACTTAAGTGCAAGGAAAGATTACAAGACCTTTAAAAAACAAGAAACGTTTATTGAGGATGTTCCAGTTCCAGATTTCCAGCAATTTCATAATCACTTTAATCTTAGGGTAGATACACACGAAACAAATAGAGAGGATTTAGATAACAATAACAAATTACAAAGTACCAAAAATAAGAAAGATCCTGAAACTAATGAAGATGGTAAAGAAGATGAAAATAACAATCCAGATTATATAAATCCAAATAAGGCCAATAAGGAAAATGAGGCCAATCCTATTGATAATGATAATAATAACATTCCTAATAATCCTTTGGCTGAAACAAGCGACATCGGTGATGTTGCTGTCAGAGAAAACAACGATGTAGATTATGAAGAAACTGTAGATGAAAATGGAAATATTATAAGAGTTGTTACTATGCGTAAGACTGTTGTCAAAGTAAATAAAATGATGAAGATGGTCAAAGGAATTTCTGGAATAGACAATGAATTCGATATAACTAAATTACAAGAAGATAAAAAAAATGAAGACTTGTCTGAAATCGATCAATATTACCATAATGTTTCTAAGATTACTCAGAATTCCAAAATGGATACAAATGAAAACTGGAATAGTGCTCTTACGGATGAAGAGGTTTAATTATTTTTTAATATTTGAATGAGTTTTAATTTATTTATAGTAAAATGATTAGTTTTTATTTTATTATTGTCTTAAGAAATAGATTTTTTATTATTAGATTATTGCTAATCAAATTTTTGTTTAGAGTAAATCAAATATTAGATATATTTTATAGGATATAATTATAAATTATATGTCATAAATAATTTAAGAAATTCTTAAATATATAATTATATTGTTATAAGAATTTATAAATCAATATCCCCTTATTAATTAAAATGAAATTTTTTAGATTTTATTTTTAATTTTGAAATTAAAATTAAGATATTTAAGTGTTTTTTGGCCATGTTTAATAATATAAATAAATCCTAATTTAATTTAGGGCATATTTAAAAATGTATTATTAAATTTTAAAAACTAAATTAAATTTTAATTTAAAAATAAAATTTCAA
>Ga0169931_10010242_pt1 | contig 13365 bp, 12 predicted proteins | sample Kivu_15m_20L_FD_129675 | JGI IMG/M metagenome (GOLD analysis project Ga0169931, IMG submission 129675) | Freshwater microbial communities from Lake Kivu, Western Province, Rwanda to study Microbial Dark Matter (Phase II) - Kivu_15m_20L... | ecosystem: Environmental > Aquatic > Freshwater > Lake...
ATCTTCGATTGAGAGAATGCAAGGAATGGAATTCCTACTTGTGGCTTTGGGATTAACCAATATCCAAGATTTCCAGAGTCCAAGGGAATCCAATTCGTCTTAATTCCCAGGTCCTCACAGTAATGGACAAATCTGGAGAAGTTTTTATCACTTTCCATTCCAGGCAGAAGCAAGATTTCATCAATGGGAGTGAACTTGAGAATCCTTTCAAACTCATCTAGCCATGTACTACTTATCGCCGTACATTCCATTCTTGAAACGACTGCATAACCCAACAATCTATTCTTTATGATCCAATCACTATATTGTTGAGATTCGCGCATTGTGCGACCCACAATCATTAAGCGAGTAGAAAATCTCTTACGCTTGATTAAAGGTTTCAAAAACAGTAAGTAGAGAAGTGTGCGAACCAAGATCAAATTAATAATCCCTGAAAGAAGAAGAGTAATGAATACCGTTCGAGAGAAAGACGCACGTGTAACAAACGAGAGAAAACCCAATGAAAAGAAATACACTATTGACCGCTTGAGAACGCCCTGTAAATTTAGAATAAAAAGACTGTCGTGATTCAAACTATATATGCCACTCACGCCAAAAGTTAATAACCAACCAACAACGACGAAACCAAGAATAAGTTCGTAATCGAAAGTCGCAAGCGAAGGTTGCCCCTCAGACTCAAAGAGAGAGGAACGAAATCGAAAGTTATAAGCAATAACTGCAGCCGATAGAAGTGCCAGTGCATCGACGACAATTAGCGCCACACTTATTGTGACCTTATGTGACCTTAACTTCTGTAACGTAAGAGAATCAACCACGTTTAGATTGTATGAGACTGTTGACCCAATATAAGTACTTCCTTCTTCCGATTTCTGCATCAAGATTTTTTCTCGCAAATTCGAGACCTTTAGACGCCAGACTTTTCCTTCTTTCTGGATCCTGACTTAGGTCCTCTATGGCCTGGGCGAGGAGGGAGGGTTTTCCGGCCTCCACGAGTTCGGCAATTCCGTCCAAAAACTTCCACGTTGCCCCTCCTCGTGGCACCGCAGCCAATACTGGGCGCTCGCTGTACAAATAAGAAGTCAATTTGCTTGGCAGGCTCATCTCCAGCTGGGTACTTCGCTCATTGACCAGCAATAAATCCGCTGCTGACAACAGAGCTGAGTACTGATCATCGGCCACCGCACCCATCACCGAAATATTCAAAAGCCCCTCACATAACTTTTTCAGATTAGCCTCTTGGTTACCGTGACCAATCAGATAAATCCTGACATTTGCATTCGAACCAAGTGCTTTCGAAGCCTCAATGACATTCTCTAAGCCCTGTTTAGCACCCAGATTTCCCGTATAAAGCACGACAAATTCATCACTTGTCCAACCGAAGTTCTTACGTGCAAAATCACGGTTAACAAATTCAATCTTTCGAGCTGAGTAATTTGCTATTTCCAATACTCTCGATGTAGGAACCCCCATGCTCGTCACTACATCGCGCATCTTAGGGGAGACGACTACCATCGAGTCGGCTGTCTTAAGAATCGATCCCTCAACCGCAAGTGCCGCCTTCGAAATTAGTGCACCACCGCGAAGACCAGATTGCTTCGCCCCTGCACCAGATAAATCCTGAATTATTAACCCAAAAGCAATTCCTAGCTTCCTCGCAATGCTCTTTCCAACGAGGCCAGCCGCCAAAGTGGGAATAAAGGCCACGATTACATCAAAGTCTTCCAATACAAGTTGCTTTGAAGCTTTCCTCAAATTTCTCCAGAGTGAAAGTTCAAATCGAATTCTTAACAATGCATTCATTCTTGGCGGAATCAGATGATTAACCCGAATAATGTTGACTGCTTTTTGTTGCGAGTTACCTGCTGAAATATGAGAAAACTCCTTGGGTACTGTCCACCATGGGTAGTGCGGCAAACTTGTGAGCACCGAAACCTCAAAATCGTTTCCCTGTAGTTCTTGCGCCAAATCTGTGGTGTAGACGGCAATACCAGTAGGTTCAGGCCAATAATTAGTTGTTATCAGCAATACACGAGGCATCACAGGACTAATGTGGAGGTTCTATTCTACGGACTTGCCCATCAATCAACATTGAAAAATCCGGCAACGACTTCCGCACAATTTCTCCCGCGGAAACGACGGTGCATTCACCTATCGTGACACCAGGTAGCACTTTTGCATCTAAGCAAACCCAAGCGCCGTCCTTAATCATGATGGGTTTATGCGCATATTCTAGCGAGGCGCTCCGATAATCGTGACCACCTGAACAAATTATGGATCTTTGTGAAAGGCATACATTGGACCCAATACTGATTTTCTCATGGTTGATAAACCATACTTCTTCACCTATCCAGCAATCATCCCCAATCTCAAGATTCCAAGGGAAATGCACTTTAACTTTATTCTTAATCTTCACTCGTTTCCCGATACTTGCACCCATGAGAGTCAGCAAAATACTTCTTAATACAGTGAAGCTAAATTTTGAATGAAAAATTGGCTGAACAAGAAATACCCAAAGCAAAAGTTGAATGCTTGATCTTTTACTTTCGAGACCAATCTTTTTGAATTCACCTAATTTGCGATACATATTTACCTTCATCAACTTTGAGAGAGATCTGCCAATAGTAGAAAGCCAAAGCCAAGGCATAATTGAATCCCGCTTTGCCATCCAAGAAACCGAGTCTAATAAAAAAAGAATAGATGAAGAACACTAACGGTTTCCCCGGCATGCGATCAAAAATCCGACCGTGAAAACTCTTTGCCCTTCTTACAATCACTCGATCGTCATTATTTACTCTAATATGGGCCTCCCAATCAGAGTACCGATTATGCCTTGAAAAATAGTCGAACATTGAATCTGGATCGGCATGAATTAATTTGCCCGTAAGTTGACCTAAACTTCCGTTTACTATTGGCTGATAGTGACCCTCAACTTCCCACATGTTCTTCACATTCAAATCGTTCAGAATTGGAAAGGCGCACTTTCGCTTATCTAGCAAGATCCTCTTGCTAACTCGATGACCATGTTTCAGTAGCTTGTTAGCAAATGTATAAGAGATCTCCACATCAAATGCAGCATGTGAGCTCTTACCTGAAGCGAAAAACTCGGTGATACTATCTCTAAGCTTGTTTGAAACTCTTTCGTCGGCATCAAGCATTAGTACCCAATCATTGAGAATAGATGGATGTTGCAAAGCCCACTGTTTTTTCTTTGGGTAAGAACCGTTCCAAGTGAAATTAATCAATTGTGAGCCATTTTCGAAGACAATATCACTTGTTTTATCTGTGCTATTTGAATCAAAAACAACTATCTGCTGACAAAAGTTTACACTTTCCAAGCAATCTCGAATTGCCGGCTCTTCGTTTTTTGTAAGTATCACACATGTTATTGGCAAAAGTTCTACCGATTTCGACACTATTTGCATAAAACTTTCACCCAATTCTTCATTACTTCGTCCCATGACAATTGAAATCTGCTATTAATTGCATTCTTTGAATAAATTGCGAGGTTGGTTTTCACCAACAATATTGCATTTCTGAGAGATTCGACATTTAATTCAGAAATGACAATTCCAGTTGAATTTGCCTCGACAAAAGTGTGCATTGCCACTTTATCGGAAACTATAGTTGGCAAGCCATCAGCTATGGCTTCAGCGACTGCAATTGCAAAATTCTCATTCTCACTCGGTAATAGAAATATGTGCATATGAGGCAATATTTGCTTTAGGGCATTTCGAGTCAGATGACCATGGAAATGTACGACCTGATCCAGGTCAAGAATTTGAACCAAGCATTTCAGCGAATTCGTGAGTTGGAAATCCCCACTTCCGAGAATATGAAGCTCGACACGAATGCCTTCATCTCGCATCAGTTTCACGGCTTCTATACATAAATCAATACGCTTTTTCGTCGCTATTCTTGAAACACACACCAAATTTAATGTTGGGGAAACATTTTGTCTGATGGTTGGTTCGCCCAAATATTCAATTCCAAGACCCAGAAGCACTATGGGTTGATTTGGGAAATTACGGCGTATAGAGAGTTTCTCTTGTTCAGAAGCCACGGTGAATGTAAAGTCACGATTGCGGACTAGTATCGTAAATACGAATCGAAAAAGAAATTTTAATAACTTGTTTTTTACACTTTGATACGCCTCCAAAGAACCATGCGGCATTAGGAAATATTTAGAAGTTCGCTTCCCGTGAAAGAGAGTAAACAGGGTTAGAAAGGTGTAAAAACCATGAATCAAAATCACATCTGATAACTTTATTGTGTCAACTGAGGCGTTCCCTATAAATTTTCGCGGCACTCCATACCTGTTGTTGAATAGTGAAGGGAAAACATCTGCGACTATGTCTTCATCGACCTCGCCGAAAACTACTAAACTACTATCCATGAAACATTTAAGGCGAAAATGACTTTCCTTCACCACACGCGTAGGACCTCCAAGGGAATCTGTAAGACTGCAGGACAGTTGTGTAAATCGGAGTCGGGTTCGCATATTGCAATTCTATCTATCGATTACATCAAACGATAGGATTTAACCAAGCAATTAGTAGTCTCTAGTACAGATTTAGATTTTAGGGGAGAAGGAATTACTTTGATTGCAGTTCTCATCACTTGCTTCAACCGAAAAAACATGACCCTCGATATTGTCGCAAAATTTGCAAAATATTCAAAGATATTTGATCTCTATGTTGTTGACGGTGGTTCGTCAGACGGAACACCTGAACTGTTAAAAACGTTGTGTAAAGAATTTCCCAATATTTTCCTTTTTTTGCAGGAAGACTATTATTGGGCGGAATCCATGAGGCTCGCTTGGGAAATTGCTAGTCGGAAGCAAAGCTATGATGGTTTTCTACTTTTGAATGATGACTTGCAAATAGAGAACAAAAGAATAGTCGAATTTCTTGAAGAGCTTACTCACTTTCGTAATTTTGAAATTCAAGTTGGTCAATGTCAGGATGATTTAAGAGCGAATATAACTTATGGTGGACTTGCAAAGAAAAGCGCTAAATCACAACTTCATTTTCGAATTGCACAGTCCGAAGATGAATTAGTGACATTCAATGGAAATTTTGTTTTTGTTCCAAAAGAAGTAGTTTCTAAGATTGGTATTTTGTCAAAAAGGTTCAGGCATAGCTTTGCGGATATTGATTATGGTTTACGAGCAACAAAAAGAGATATTCCCATCAGATTAATTCCTAACCCGGTTGGCACAACTAAATACAACGCTGCTTGGTCTGAATCCTTGTCTAATCTGTCCCCGCGAAACTGGCGACATATTCTTTTAGATCCTAAAGGTATTCCGGTAAAGGAATGGCTTTATTTTTGTTATACCCACGGTGGCATTCTATGGCCAGCAAATTTCTTAATCCGTTACTTAAAGTTGCTTCGCTTTACTTCTAGAAATGACAAAAAGTATCAATATGAAGAGTTAGAAAATTGAATATACGAATGACTGAGGAAAAATCAGTGAAGATCTATTGTGGTTTAGAGGTTCAAACCTTCGAATTAATTTTGAGCTTATGATTTATTTCTGTTTTCTACTTTTGCCGTTCATTCAATTAGGCATCAATTGGTGGATAGGGGTACCACTTCTTTGCCTAATTATCATTTTGGTTTCTTTAGATTTTGGAAATATTGCGGATATAAAACTTGGAACTTTTGGTTTATTAGCCTGGATGATCGTTTTAGCTACCGCATTTAATAGTTATGGTGATTCAAGAGAAATCTTACGCGCGTTTCGAGAGATTCTTGTATTCCTATTTATGCTTGTGGCACTTTCACCAGTTAAGTTCAAGAGAATAATACCTGAAAAAGTCATCAAAATCCTACTTATTGTCAGTACATCAGTCTTCCTTCTGACACTTTTCCAATTTTTCGCAATTCGATTTGGCTTCACCGTATTGTTGCCTGAGAGTTGGTATCCACGCAAATTGTTCACTCCTACGGCTCTTGATTTCAAATACTCACTCGTCCGACCTTCTGCGACTTTCACAGAACCGAGCTATCTAGGACTATTTGGTTTTGCAAATTTGATTATTGGAGTATTACTTGGGAAAAAGTATTCGACTTCCAAGTTTTTGATCTATATTTCCGTGGCAACGATAGTACTCTCTCAATCAAAATCAGGAATTTTGTTTTCCATGCTTCTTGCTTCGATATTAATTTTCGCAAGGATTAGGCATGAAAACATTGAATCTGTGAAGATGGTTACGGTTGCTTTACCTCTAACAATTCTCGGATTAGTTTTATTTTTCTTTAATTTTGGAAGCTTGAATGATTCAACTTCAATAAGAGATAGGATTATGATTCCTGCACGAATTGGTTTTGACTATTTTCTAAAAAATCCGTTTGGAGTTCCCTACTATCAGCGCCTTGAAATGCCTGTGTTTCAATTTGAGAGTACCAATTGGTTCGCCTTGTCACATAATGGTTTATTGAATTTGATTTTCGATTATGGAATCTTTGGATTCTTAATTGTCATTGTCCTAATACTTCCTCTTAGGAAAAATGGTCCACTTCTCCTTTTTTTCATTTATCTGGGAATTCAGAACGGCAGTTTTCTGGATTTTGATAAAGCTGCTATTGCTCTATTGGTTCTTGTATTTTTGAAGAGCTGTAGAGGCTTGCGGGATTCTGTTTAGTTTGGGCCGTTTGAAACTACTTGTGTGTAGTGTCTCATGTACTTGGATGCCACTGACTCATATGAGTAGTGCAAATGTGCTTTGGCAGATATAGCCTTTCTAGGCCTTAAACTTTTCGAGTTTTGAATTACTTCAATGATCGCTTCGGAGAACATATTTACATCCTTCGGATGCACAGTAAGTCCATTTATTTCATTTTCGATTATGTCTGACACTCCTCCAACATCGAAAGCAACAACTGGGGTACCGCTTGAAATTGCTTCGACGGCTACCTGTGGGAGATTATCTATCAGTGAAGGTAAGGCCAGGACACTACATTTATTGAGTACGGCATTTAGTATGAATTGATCACTTATGACGCCTAGGTTCAACACATTTCGATCTTCGGTTAAGTATCGTGGAAGTTCCTTTTGGCCGAATAGAGCCAATCTTATTTCAGGATATCTTTTTTGCACAAGTTTGTAACTCGCATAGAGATATTTGAAACCCTTTATTTGATTTTTTATTCCACCCGCAGCCCCGAAGAGTACAGTTGGATACGAAGTATCTATCAATTCGGTGATATCTGAAATTTCTGAAATATTGCCAAATTTAAAAATTTCGGTATTAATCGGATTTGGGATTACGGGGATGTTTGTGCTCGCATTAGGAAAATGCTCAATAATCTTATTTCGCATCCAATTACTTGGAGCAATCCAATTTATTCCGCTCGAAAATTGAAAATGTTTTTGACTTTCTAGAAACCCATCAATTTTTGAACCTAGCGTTCTAGTTTTTTGAATTTTAGAGAAATGAAACTGCTCTATGTGCTCGCTTCCGAGAAGAGGCCACATATCATGCAAAGTCCAAAAAACTGGTTTTGAAATTTTCCCAATTTCATAATAGGCCAGCAGTTCGCGATTAATCCAATGTAAATTTATGATATCAGAGTCGAGTCTATTAATTATTCGATGAACACCAGAAGGAAGAACATTAAAGGAGTGGTAATTTAGATCACGGTATAAGAATTTTGAAATCTCTAATAGCGCCCTAGCTCGGACTTTGGAGTGGATTAAAGATTTCCGTGTAATTTTGAAAGACTCATTATCCTTGTTGAAATCTTCCGCGACTCCCAATTTAGACTTGAATCCAGACGTTAGCAATGCTGAATTGATACGGGCAGCAGCTATACCTGCGCCTCCTAGGCCATTTGAATAGGATACGTGCGTCACACTCAAAGACACCTCCTTACTGTATCGGCAAACACTCGAACTATCTGGCTAAATCAATCCGGATGTTCAAAAATTGCGTTCACCAACCTCAATTTCCAATGTTCTACAATGTCGAGGGTGATAACCCGCAGAGTCTCGATTGATTTTTGGGACACACTTATAATCAGAACGCTTGATGCGCAGAGATTGCGATTGCTTGTCTGTCAAGAACTGGTGAAGGAATATTCACTTGCACTCTCCGCTGAAGGTTTATTGAAAATGCAAAATGATATGGGACGAGGATTAGCTTCAATTGCCCATGATTTGGGTTATGACCGTGAATACATTCTTGAAAACTCGTGGTACTTAATTGGCTCATCATTATTTAGTGAGACTAATTCAATCTCAAAATTCGCCTTAAGAGCAATCCAAATTGAGTTAGAGCTAACTAAGAAATATACAAAAAGAAACGGCATCCTACTTTTGTGCCTCACTTCATTGAGGAAAAAATACCCTGTAACTTTAATTTCGGATTTTGAAGGTAGCGCGCAATTCTTGTCGGAGGTTTTGACACATCATGGAATAAAAGATAATTTTGAAATTCTTGTTTCAAGTCAGGTTTTATGTACTAAGAGTACGGGAAGACTCTACGAAATTTATCTAGATCAATTTCGGAAAGAGTTTGGAAAAAAATATATTCACTTTGGTGATAACTTAAACTCCGATTATCGCCAACCGAAGCAATTATCGATAAGAAGTTACTGGATTCCGAGATCAAGAATATCACCGAGAGTCGGTATCAAGCTGGCACATAAGGTTCTATCGATTCGACTCCGAAAATTCTCTTACAAATCAGATATCAAAATAGCAAGCGTACTTTTTTCAAATTTCATTAACGAATTGACGGACAAAGCACAACAATCTAAACGAATTTACTACATTGGATCAGAAGGTGCTTTTTTATCAAAATTTGCATGGAACAAATTTCCTAATGAGCAAATTTGTTTGAATTTTGGGCGAAAGAATGTGCTTGAGGCACTTGCTAGTACAAAAATACAATATGTACTTTCAAAAATGATTCTTGAGGATTGCAACATCCAACAACTTTCAAGTTTCTTTCAATTGAATGATAAAGAAACTTCTGAAAAACTATTTAGATCAATCATTTATTCTCCACAAGAAATTAACTTTCACTATATTCAGGAGAGTATAAAGGAGAGTTCTACTCGTTCTATCAGTTTTTTAGAGAAACTGAATCTCCAAGCAGGGGACCTATTTATAGATATAGGCTACAAAGGTACTTTCATTAGGGCTCTCACCTTGTACTCAAATATTGATTTCAATTATCTTCAGCTTCTTGGAAACAGAACTGATTGTTTGGATTTCTCGCACAGATGGAAAAGCATATATCAGAGCGATGATAGAGGTGTTTGTTCATTCTTTCGGATTAATTCAAAAATGGTCGAAATATTGTTTTCCGATGGTCCCAGGTCACCAAGCAAAAATGAGATAGTTCAAAATTTTATAAACGAGCTAAATTTTTCAAAACCTGGTGTCGTGAGACCTATGACATTGCACAAGTTCCTTAATTCTCCAAGTACAAAACTATCCACAGGTATCGACTCGATATCTCATGAGGATGACCTAAAATTTCCTTTGCGATAAACTATTGTCATGAGAAACAAAGGCTCACAGCCGGACAGATCTCATGATTGGAATCCAAATTTTGCCAGGCTAAGTGATATTGCTGCCTCTCAAGGTAAGTTCACTTTCTATTTCATGCTAAGAATCTTTTCGCTAGTTGTTTCGATTCTATCTCTACCTTTTATTCTGAATAACATTGGTTTGGATTCGTTTGCAATGGTCAGCATCCTTTTGACCCTTTTCCAATTAATTACAATATTGGATTGGGGTTTAGGAAATTTTATCATTGCGCGATTTACGCCTATTTTTCAGAATGCGAAAATGAGTAGAGACAGTGAATTTGTAACGAAATTTCTCCCTTTGCTGCCAGTTTCAAGCATACTGCTTGTTGCTATAGTTTTCTTAGTTGATCGATTTTCGGTTCTAAAGCTTGCTTTTTCTCTAGGCAATGGTTCACAGTACCAAACAAGAGTCTACTTGTTTTATTTGCTTTCTTTATTAAGTTTAATATTTCTATGCTTAACCAAAATGCTATTGGTTACCCATCAACGTGACAATTATCAAATGACACTGTCTATGAACGTAGTTTTTCCCCAATTAATTCTTCTTGGTGCAAGTTTCTTTTCATTCAGTTTCATTGATTTAGTTATAATGTATCAATTATCATCCATTTTGGTCTATTTCCTAGGCTTAGTTGGGAATTTTACAAGAACTTTCTCTAATTGTTCTATAGCTTCTTTTTTTGGGTCAGGATTCAAATTTGATTTTTTGTATCTTTTGTTTCTAATTCAATCAAGTTATAGATTTTTCATTCTTCAGTTGATTGGATTTTTTACATCTCAAGCGGGTGTTCTTATTGTAGCCCAATTTTCTGACTCTGATGAGGTAGCTGAGTATTCAATCATTATGCGGATTTTGGGCGTTCACATTGCTTTTGTGAGCTTCATTTTCGGAGCGTCTCAATCAGAGATCAACCAAATCTTAAAATCAGAGAATATAGAAAACCTGAGAAGGTTTTTCTTTTCAGTTTATGTTTTTTCTACAATCTTTATCACTCTGATATTTTCAGCCTTGCTTGTATTTCGAGAAAATGTTCTACTCCTAAATTTATTGGGAGGTACTTTTTTGTCAACTGATTTATTGCTAGCTGGTTTCTTTTTCTTAGTGGTGTGGTCTTTGAATTTTCCCTTCAGTGTCGTTGCGATATCTGATTTTCCGCACACTTGGTATTTTCGTGCTGCAGTAATTGCATTTCCAATAAATCTTGTTATTGCCCTTGCTTTAGTGAAATATCTGAACTTTCTAGGAGGACCATTAGTAGCCAATTGTATTTCAATGTTTGCATTCAGTATTTTGCCATTTGTGTTTTTCTTTTTTAGAAATGTTCGTCAATTAGATGACTTTAAGGATTTTTAGATTCGATCCCTATCAAGATGAACTTCTTAAAATATGTGAATTGTCAGCTATCTCGATTCAAGGTTTGGTTATTGAAATCAAGACTTTGAGGTTTCGATGTAGTTTGATATGTGAATCCTTGCACTTATAGGGAAATTTTTTGACATTCTTGTACTCGTATTGATCAGATTGTGTATCGTTAGACACATGATGAGTGGTTCTTTGTTTTCGAAGGTTGCTTTTTTGAAACATTTATCAAAAATTCCATCAAAAATGCGATTAGTCCGCAGAATTCAGTATTTCTCCCGCAGAGCTGAGATTGAAATGGCGAGTAATTCTTTGACAATCAAGCATCAAATAGATGAGTTCTTCGTAAAAAATTTGAATGTTGCAGATAGGGAAATCTATCAGGCATTGACATTCGGTAGCAGAAGCCAGTGTCGTCAGGACTTAATAATTGCAATGCTTTCCGATTGGTTACGGGAAGGACAAGTGATTGAGGTTGGTGCGACAGATGGGATTTTTTTATCTAACTCTTTTCTACTAGAGGATGAGTTTGGATGGAGTTCCGTACTTATTGAACCTTCCCGAAATTGGCATAAAGAACTTTTCAACAATAGACCTAATGCTGACATTTTTATTGAGGCAGTTTCTAGTGAATCTGGCCATGAAGTTGGTTTTACCCAGACGGAATTCGCTGAGTTGTCAGGCATTACTCATTCTTTGCCGAGCGATAACTGGGCTAGAGAGCGGCAACACTCTATTCAATATGAAGTAGAAACCATAACTCTTGATGAGATATGCAAAGATCGGATCTCCGCTAATGGTTTTCTCGCTGTCTCAATTGATATCGAAGGCGGTGAATTGGAAGCAATTCGTGGTTTCGCTAATCTTCTCAATCTTGCCTCTGTAATCCTGGTTGAGAACAATGGGAGTCCAGAGAAAATCATCTCTCTTGACAGTTCAATTTTCGCTCATGGGAATTTCATCCGTGTCAATTGGCCATTTGAGTCATTTGATTCTTGGTACGTGAGCCGAAATTTAGTTTCAACCAACAAAGTACTGCAGCAGTCATTCAACGAAGTCGAGTTTATTCATGGAGAACAAAAAAGCGGGTTGTGAGGGAATCGAACCCCAATAGGCGTTATGTACTCACATGGTCTACATATTGATGTGACCGATCTTGAACAATCTCCCATAGTAGAGATGTGGTCTGACATTTCCTAGATTTTGAACTCGATTCCTAACCCAAAATACGATTTGGATCTCTCGGGTACTTCGTGCATTCAATAAATTAGAACAGAATTTTTCCCAGATATCCTTCTGCAAAAGTTTATGTGTACTGTCGCCCCACCACACAAATTTCTGGAGTTTTTCTCTCAATCTTCTGAAATGCAATGATTTGGGGATAAAAGTGCACAGAAAATAGATCTAACGGATTCACTTTTAGAGTGCTAAGTTTCGGATATCTTCTAAAGCCATTGTTAAGAAGTTCGGTAGTTCGTTTTGCATAATTCCAAAAAGTTTTTGGTAGGTATGGAATTCCGCCCGATTTCCAAAAATAAGAGTGTTCAAGATCCTCCACGATATATGTACCATGGTTAGAAAGCAGCGGGAAAAGAGTTTCAAAAGCGATTTTTTGGTCAGACGAGCGGTGAGATCCATCATCAATCACTATATCCACGCCACCCATTTCTTCGATGACAGAAATTAAGAAATCTTTATCCCTAGACGAGCCAATTCGAAGCAAAGTACCAGTTTCTACATTTTAAACAATTTGTGTCAATATCAATACCCATAATTGTTGCTGAATCATGAAAGTACTCCTTTAATATCCTTTGACTCCCACCATGCTGAATCCCAATTTCTAGGACTTTTAAATTGGCTTGCGAACGATATTTACCCAATAAGTCATCATAAACGGTCGAATAATGAGTCCATTTTAAAGTACCTTCGATCTCATTGGAAAATAGTTCTGAATAACGAGCACTCTCTTCTATTGTTCCAAATTTAGAAAACCATGGCCTCGCATCTGCGTAGACAAAAATAATTTTTGAAAACAACATCGTTACATAATTTCTAAATCGGAGTATTGTTCGATTCACGCTATCTCCTAAAAAACGTCGTTGTGATTTTCGCGCACGACCTGTACGTTACTCTTATGAAATGTAGCACCGAAGTTGGATCAATCCCTAAGGTTTGGACATAGGCCTCGGATTTACCCACCTAAGTGGGTTGTGAGGGACTCGAACCCCCGACCGGTGATAAAGAGTTACCGGGTCGCGCGTAACAAATTTCTCTGCCGCCTTACTTCTTAGTTGCCCAGAAAATCTCTGCGATTTCATCAATCTTTGAGATTAGCTTCTCGGCAACAGCAACATCATTTGTTCCCTTGGTGCCGGTAGCGCCAGCCAACTTGGTTGCCTCGTTGAAGAGGGCATGGAGTTGTGGGTAAGCCTCGAAGTGGTTGGGCTTGAAGTAATCGGTCC